>Ga0265297_10008045_pt1 | contig 14259 bp, 10 predicted proteins | sample Munlanlwell13791_FD_192502 | JGI IMG/M metagenome (GOLD analysis project Ga0265297, IMG submission 192502) | Leachate microbial communities from a municipal landfill in Southern Ontario, Canada - Leachate well 137-91 | ecosystem: Engineered > Solid waste > Landfill > Unclassified | place... | reverse complement strand
TTGAGAAGCAAGATGAAGACGAAGAAAAGCGGGGCGACAATTTTACAGTGACCGAGTTTTGAGCGGAAGCTTTAGCTTTCGCAATACCTAAAGGAACCTATCGCCTTTAGGCGATAGTAGTTCAGTTGCTGCTTTCTCCATATCATAGACCGAAGTCAATCTTGATATACTCCGCAAGCCGCAAGCATCATCAGCTTTATAGAAGCCCATCATGCCGCTAGCGCCTAAGGATCCAGCTGGGATTTGAAATGGGGTTACTTTGGTCCCGATCTGAGTCCCTCTGTTCATAATGGGTCTCGTAACGCAGATCGTCCCGTTATTAGTTGGTGAAAGAATGACCCTTCCTGTTTTGACTGGACTTGTTATTGCAAAAACCATTTTGTTCTCCTTCCAAAAATATTTGAGGCTTTTTACCTCAAAACCTTATCGAACGCATTTTTGAGAAATTTCACACAAAATAGTACTGAAGAGCTAAAGTCAGCAGGTCATTGCGAGGTCGCGGCTGCGACCGAAGCAATCTATCTTGTTCACATTGTTGACTTAGTAGATTGCTTCGTTGTCGCTTCACTCCTCCTCGCAATGACTATACTTCAAGGGCGGGTTGCCCCGCCCTTGAAGTTATCAACTGAAACTTTGCTTACTCTCCGGTCGAGCCGTAAACTTTCACGAAAACAACATCTCTATAATAATCAGCAGTTGCTCTGAAAAGAGCCATGTTTTTCTCCAACGTATCTGCACTAAGGTCCTCAAGTTCCACTATCCTCGTCAAGCAATGTGGCGCGTTTGCTCGCATTGTGGCTTCGAAGCTCAACCAGTCAATTGCGCCCCTGCCCGGAGCCCTTGCGATCCAGAGCCCTTGGGTATGGGTGTTCGGATCAAAAGGATCGCCCAAGCTTTGGTGCTCTAATATTCCTTGACGATTATCTTCGCCGTCTTTCAAGTGATTTGAAATACCGAAATTCTTTCCAAATCTCTCTATCATGGATGCAATCAGGCTAGTCGCGGTCTGTATCTGTGATGCTGCGCCGCGGTAATTCCTTATATGAGAAGGATCAAAATGGATATTTAACTCCGGAACGGCCTCAAGAACCATCTTGAATAAAGCGGGGCTTGAGAAAAGATTTGTGACACCCGTAAGTCCGTTTGGATTCATTGCAAATCCCATTGGGCAGTTCTCTATCTGCAATTGCATGCCGTTATCGGAGGCAAGCCGTGACAGCGGGCCGAATATTTCTCCAACTTTATCAATGAAGAACTGTTGCCCCGCAGCTCCCTGCATTGCAACCTTAGCTTTTTTAGCAAGTGGGTTTGCGTTGCCGATAAATGTTACAACTGACTTAGCGCCGATCACTCCGCCCGCGCGAATAACATCTTCAAGATGTGCGCGGAATCTTGGGTTGCCCAGAATATTATCGCAATAACTGACGGAATCAATTGAAACCCCTGTTTTTTCCGTAATTTCTCGGACGCCTTCGCGCGCGGCCGTTTGGTTCCTAAGAACCCATTTTGCATTAAGCGTTTCTGCAGAAAAATCACGAGCAGCTGGGCCTTTTGTGGGGAACATTGCGACTTGCATGCAGCTGAATCTGTTCTCTGAACAAAACTGTGCCGCACCTCTTATTCCTTCAAGCTTTCTCATCGCCGTTTTGAAATGTAGCGGAACCGTCAATAATCCTAGTTTTGGGACAGCTGCTGTTGTGGTTACATTCATCTGTTTTCCTCCTTTTTCATTCTTTCTCAAGAAATTTCTTGAGATCGCGGACAAAAATATTTTTTACCTCCTTAAAGAATTGTGTTTGGATTTCTTAGTGAAGAAGAATCTCAATTTCTTGTCAAACCCTTATCGAACGCATTTTTGAGAAATTTCACACAAAATAGTGCTGAAGAGTTGTTTGCCTCAGTTACCCCGCATTGGCAAAAAGACGGAATCCGATCGCCGCGAAATGCATCTCAGGTTCTTCCCTTTCACGGAAAGAGTTTCTCATGAGCCAGCACCTCTGGCTGTGCCAGCTGCCGCCGCGCGTAATTGCGAAGGAACAACTTCCCTCTTTTGGCAGAACAGGATTTTCAGGATCTGAGAGATCAAAAGTTCCGCAGGACGAGCTTGTCCATTCCTCGACGTTCCCTGCAAGGCTATAAATCCCTTCCGGGCTCGCTCCCGATGGGATCAGTTTGACGGGATGAGTATTATATATTGTAAACATTACATTTTCTTTATTCCAATCGCTGCCCCATGGAAATGTTCTTCCGTCAGTATAAGAAGCGGCTCTTTCCCATTCAAGTTCCGTGCCTAGCCTGCAGCCGAACAATGAAGAGATGTCTGCGGCTTCAGTCCTGTTGACAAATACCATGGGACAATCTTCAGCGGCGGAAAGGCTGACGGCCATTCTCATCGACATTCCGAGGCGGCAGTACTGTTCGTTCAATTTAAAAACCAGCCAGGGGCTTTCTTTTCCCAATGTATCCAAGTTTTGTTCATATGTTGTTTTTGGGGTCGCAGTTTTTGCTCGTGCAAAAGCTCCGGGGTCGGTTTCAAGAAGGTTTTCAAGGGAATCTACGGATGCCGGTCCTAATTCTGCCCTTCTACGTTCGAATACAGATGCCGGGATCCTAAGGATCGCTGCAAACCGTTCGTCACTTACAGGCGTCAAAGCGCGGATCAATGCCCTTGGGTTGATTTCAAGCATACGTCTGAACTGTCCGTTAGTGAACGGAGTTTCGGCGATCCTGAAAGAGTTGCATCTGACACCGGCTGTTCTTTGAAATACAAATCTGCTTTCAGGAATCCCGATCATCTTGATTCCGAATTGTTCGGGTCTGAAAACAGATTTAATGGATGTCATTTTGTTTCTGAGGATTTAAATGCCATGTTTGACATTATGGAAAACCAAATTATGCTGAGAAAACAGGCTTCGTACACTCTCAGGTCATTCGGAGAGAGATATACTATTTGTCCGCCGAAAAGCCACCAGTATTTCCAGCATTTCGGGAGGGTTTCGTCAAATACTTTATGTCTTAAGGATGAAAAGAACGGTTTCCATGGTTTCCCCTCTATAAGGTTTACTGCACAATAGTACAATGAATAGAACAGGGCGCACCATGAGGTTTGGTCTAGTGCGAGTTTTGTTTCTGCGGCAGCTATTACCTGATGCGGTATCAACGGTTGCAAGAGATTATAAAGGTGGGTATTGAGCCAAGTAGGATGTTGCTTGAGTGTTTCGGCTAAAAGAGATACTGAATTGTCGGGGATATAATAATTAAGGGCATCGTACAATTCTCTTATAAAAACACCCCCGTTGAGAGCTCCAAATGCTGTCATGCCGGCAAATCTTTTATAGTTAAATTTTCCGCCTTGCGTTCGCTGTGCCAGAAAATCAGGGTATCCGCCGAGGAAAAACGCACCGGATGCCGTTTCGCTTAAACGTTGATGTTCTCCGGCGAATTCTCTCACTTGATCGACTGCCGCTTTAAAATCCGGACTTACATTATATAGCACAGCGCTTGCGGCAACAGTTCCAATAAAAGGCATAGCGCTTTTTATGCCGCGGCGCAATCCTTCGACCCTTTGAGGGGTAAAAGTATGGGCCGCGGTCGACTTTATGTATGTAGGTATTCCTGAAATCTTCATAATTGATATCTATACCTCTATCGATAATAATCAGACGCGATTTCATTGGAAATATTAGGGAAAATTATTGATCTTTTACGAGGAAGCTCAGAAGCCAGCTTAAAACGCGGTTAGCCCTTTTTTCTCCGCCTCTTACGACTCTTCCGTCCGGATAATAGATCGTGACACCGGGAACGTAATCCTTTGCGATGCAAAAGTTCTTGCGTCGACATTTCGAGGCGTATTTGGACCTATGTGATTTGTTCGGTTCATGTTTTGCTTCCGATAATATATCGACAAGATATTACCATAATTTCAACATCCTGAAATCTTCAAAAAAAAATGAAATTTTTGAAAAATAGTGTCGATAGGGGTTTGTAATGTTGATGTCCCTGCCTGCCGGCAGGCAGGGGTCGCGACCGACATCTATTAAAAAGGAGGATCTCTTGATGGCAATTTTATCCAAGGGGAAAGTCAATGTCTTTGTTCCAAGATACAACGGGCTAGGCGGTGTTCCGCTTTCGATGATACGGGATGCAAGAGCGCAAATCTGCGATGTTTTAAGGAAATGCATTAATAACGATCTAGTCGCTGTAGGCGGGCTCCATGTTGGCATGGGCGCCAATAACAGCATAAGGATTGGGACTTCAAATGTTGTAGCCATAAAAGGATCAGGTTTTGATTCGGGTTCTATCATACCAAAAAATTGTCCAGTAATGAATCTGTCCACAGGTAAGGTTATAGAAATGCCCGGTGAAGACCCTGTAAGACCGAGTTGCGAATATATTACCCATCTTGCTGCTTATAGAGCAAATCCAAATATCGGTGCGATCCTGCACACGCATCCCCCCATTGCTACAGCATTCGCCTCAGCAGGGGTAAAGATGTGGCCTATTACTCCCGATTTTGTCGCTGTGCTCAAGGAATCAGGTTTTTTGCCGGCAATTGAGTACACATTTCCTGCGAGCAAAGATCTTGCGACAGCAGTAACGCAGGCGCTGATAAATGAACAAGGAATTCACACCGTGGTGTTGATGGCAAACCACGGCGTTTTGTGCACCGGAGCGAATTTGCTGGAAGCTTACAGAAGGGTGCAGTTGGTTGAAGATTCCGCAAATACAATAAGAACAATTTTAGAGCTTACAAGGTTCAGCCCAAACAGCGCGGCACTTCTTTCCACGGGAGTAGGCGGGCGGCCTAACTATGCTCTGTCAGCTGAACGCTGTGCAGACTTACTCGATTCCGGTTTTGAAAAATTCAGGCAACAGTTGTCCGCAGGAACAGCTTGTACAGTCGCAGTCTCCAAAGACACAATAAAATCAAGACAACCGGTGGGAATAAATTATGCCGCAGTTCTTAAAGCTCCCGGAAAAATGGAAATAGAAGAGCTTGAATATCCGACCTGCGGTGAAGACGAAATTATCGCAAGGGTTAACTTGGCAGCGGTTTGTGGCAGCGACCTACGCCTGTGGAAGGGAACAAAAGCAGCCGTGGCCGGTCCGATACTTCACGAAGGAATAGTAGAAATAGTTGAAGTTGGCAAGAAAGAAAAAGGCTATAAACCAGGCGACCGTGTTACACTTGCAGCTTTTAATCCCCGTGATCATGCCGCTCATTTCGGTTACAACGGGGAAGGCTATTCAGCAACCTATATTAAAATACGACCTGAACATATCGAGGACGGACGGGTAATAAAGATCCCTCATTGCCTCTCCGATATGGACGCGATAATGACGGAGGCGATCTCCTGTGTACTTCGCGGGCAGAACGTGGTCATGTCCTACTCCGGAAAGCCGGTCAATAAATTCCAGGACGGACGTGTCGTTATTATCGGCGCGGGCCCTATCGGTATAATGCATGCCGAATTAGCAAGGGCCAACGGAGCAAAACAGGTCATCATCGTAGATATCGATCCTGAACGCATAGAACTCGCCAAACAAAAAGGCATCGAAGCAGAATTCATTCAGATAGAAAGAGGAGCCTCTCCTGAAGAACAGATAAGACAGCTCACAGAAGGTCATCTTGCCGATGTTGTTATCACCGCGGCTTCCGATCCAAACGCAGCTGTGCCGACCTTTAAATATGTAGCAGACAACGGCGTGATCATGTTCTTTGCCGGAGTGCAAAAAGGAGACAAAATAGATCTTTCCGGCCAGGGATTTGCTATGCAACAGTTCGTCGGTGATGGTGGACTATTAGATTTACAAGGTGACGATGCAAACGCTATAGATTTGTACGACATACACTATACCGACAAAGCTTACAGGCTAACCAGGGGCGAAAGGAGCTTTGATGTTGTCGGAAGCACGGCTTCTTCTCCGGATGATTTCAGGGAAGTGCTCGACTGGATAGTCAAAGGCAAGATCGATCCGCATAAATTCATGACGCATGTAGTGACACTTGACGAACTTCCTCAAGTTCTTGAGGAAGCATGCAATGGAAAATGTCGTGGAGAGTCGTCATACAAGATTGTCGTTGATATGGGCGAACCGTTTTCGGCAGTAGATCTAAGCAAATAATTCACGGGAAAAGTTTTTACGATTTGATTTTCCCTGAAATTTTCAAAAAATTGTGTCGATAGGGATTTGGATAGATAAAAATTAAGGAGGATTTCCCTATGCCAGTAAGCATGCTTCAGCCTGGAAAAGTTATGAAAATAGGCAGTTTTGATAGAGCGAGAGCTGTACCGAGAGGAGTGTCGGCTTTTGCTACCGAGATGCGTCGTGATGTGATCAATATGGTGACAAAAGCGGGAAGCGGCCATGTTGGAGGCTCTCTTTCTTGTGCGGACATGATGGCTGTACTTTTTTCCGGTCATATGAAAATAGACCCGATGGATCCAAAAAATCCGATGCGTGATAGATTTGTACTTTCAAAGGGTCATGCCGCGCCTATTTTATATTCTGCTCTTGCAAGACGCGGGTATTTTGGAATGAGTGAATTGGACACATTAAGGGTTTTTGGCAGTATTCTTCAAGGACATCCTGACATGCTAAAAACACCGGGAGTGGATTTTTCGACAGGGATGCTTGGGCTTGGATTTGCTGCTGCCGTGGGTATGGCGGTAGCTTCTATAATGAGCGGAAGAAATTTTAATGTTTATACCATGCTGGGTGACGGAGAATCGGATGAGGGCATTGTAAGGGAAGCTGCGGCTCTGGCCGGGTATTGGGGGCTCGGTAATTTTACGGCATTTCTTGATTTCAACAGATTGAAGCTTGGCGGAAGCTTAGCATCAAAGGAAGATCTGGGCATTGCGTTCGCGAACATGGGCTGGGCAGTTGCAGATATTGATGGGCACGATTTTAATGCAATAGCTCAAGCTCTTGAACTTGCCAAGCTACAGACAGAGGCCCCGACCCTCATACTAGCTCGTACGGTAAAAGGTAAAGGGGTGCCTTTCATGGAAAATAATCCGGATTGGCACGGGAAAGCGCCAACACCTGAGCAGGCACAAGAAGCTCTTGCAGCACTCGATGTTTTTCGTGATGCTAGACTGGCCGAGCAGCTGATCGGAGAATTGGGAACAATACAATTGCCTCCAGATCACTTAGCTCAGCAGACAATAAGAGCCTTAAACATGGACTATGACAGATGGAATAAAGCTCAAGCCACAAGAGTAACCTATGGAGAATGGCTTGATTTGGCTATGGAACAAAATCCGTGGATTTTAGCCTTGCAAGCAGATGTTGACAAGTCAGTAAGGACCGATATTGCAGCAAAACACCATGGGTATTTTAACGGAAAAACGGGAAGAGTGTTTGATGTAGGTATAAGGGAAAATGGCATGTTTGGAATTTCCGCAGGACTTCCTACTTGCGGATTTTATCCCTCGTTATCAACGTTTGCAATGTTCGGTCCTATGGGGTTGGGGATCTTTAATCAAATCACCGCCACACATTTGCCGTACATGGTAGTAAATTCGCACGGAGGGCTTCAGGTAGAGCAAGACGGAAAAACACATATGGATTTGTTAAGTCCTGCGCAGTTTGGTGCAAATCCGAGGATCCGGGTGATTGAACCCGGAGACTCGAGATCTGCCGCACAATTACTTACTAATGCGTTTAATAATAGAGACGCGCAACCATTTACATTTGTTAGGACGAGCAGAAGTTCTATCACTGCACAAGAAGATCTGGGAGATATTGATACGAGATGTTACCGTGTTAAGGTGCTCAACCCAACGAAAGAGACAGGCAGAACGATAACAATAGTAGCAAGCGGTGCAATGATGGGAGTCGCCAGAGAAGTTGCTGATCTCATCAATAATAGCGCACAGCACAGCGGAAAAGTCATTAGAATAGTTGATGCTTTTGCGCCAAAAGAGTTTGGAAAAATCTCAGTTAAAGATGAGGATGCCTTAGGAAATCCCTCAGTAGTGGTCACCCTTATTGATGCTGATCCGGAAATTTTGGAGGATTCGGTAACCAAATATTTACATAGAAGGAAAATGACGGGAGAAGTACTTGCTTTGGGCGCGCTTCCTGATGATGCTCAATCGGGAACTGCGAAGGCTATTTATGATGCGGCAGGCCTATCGCCACAAAAAATCTTTGATAGAATTGCTGAATTTATAAATCAGGCAATCTAAAGATCTTGTTTATCACAATGAAAAGAGGCTCTGATTTTCAGAGCCTCTTTCATTTTAAATGCCCATTGTTTGACCCTAAGCGCATAAGGCTGTAAAATTGAATTGACGCCGCGGTGGTGGAACTGGCAGACACGCATGGCTTAGGACCATGTGAGGTAACACTCTTGGAGGTTCGAGTCCTCTCCGCGGCACTTTATGTTATAATTTTGATAAATATTGAAGATGCGGGCAGGAACGCAAGTTTTATGCGGGCGTAGTTCAGTGGTAGAATGTCTCCTTGCCAAGGAGAAGGTCGTGAGTTCGAATCTCATCGCCCGCTTTTCTAAGTTTTGAGAATCGCAAGGAGAGGGGAGTGAGGGAGTTTATCCGCCGAAGCCCGAAGGGCGGAGGTGGAAATCTCATCGCCCGCTTTTGAAAGGAAAAAATTTGAAGATACTCAAGCAGACAAAGAACGGAAGCCGTGTTTCTCTGGAGATAGAGATTGAATACGCGCAATTTTCAACCGCTCTCGAAAAGGTAATAAAAGAGGCGGCTATTGCGATGAAGATCCCCGGTTTCAGGCCGGGCAAGGCGCCCGAGGCGGTGGTGAAGCAGAACCTGAATATGGAGTTTATCAAAGAAAAGGCCCTTGACCAGATAGTCGGCGGACTATATTCGTCCATAATTAAAGAAGCGTCGCTTGAACCGGTTGATTATCCGAGTTGGAGGCTTATTTCTCTCGAAGAAGGCGCTAAATGTGTTTTTTCTGTCGAGGTGGAAGTGATGCCTGAAGTGACCCTTGGTAAATATACCGGACTAAAGGCTGAAAAGAAAAGCTCCGTCGTAGAAGAAAAAGAGATAGACGACTATATCAAGTCCATTCAGGAAGAAGGGGCCAAAATAAGCGAAGTGTCGCGTCCCGTACATTCCGGGGACATTGCCGAGCTGAATGTGGCCGGCAGTATCGCGGGCAAGCCTGAGCCCAGACTTTCACAGGAACGTCTTCCCATACTTGTGGGCGACAACAGGATCGCTCCGGGATTTGATGCCAACATAGAGAACCTGGAAGCGGGAGCCTCCACGCAGTTTACTCTTGAGCTGCCGAAAGACTACTATATACTGGAATTTTCCGGCAAGGAAGCGGTCTTTAATGTGTCGGTACTAAAAGTGATCGAAAGGATCCTTCCGGAATTCAACGACGAGTTTGTGAAAAAAATAAGTTCTTTTGAAAGCGTTGAAGCCTACAGACAGGATGTGAGAACCCGCATAGAGGATTTCAAAAAGAAAAAGAACGAAGAAGAACTGAAAGACTCTCTTCTTGAGCAGGTTTCCGCTTTGTCCAAAATAGATATCCCTTCCGCTATGCTGCACAGAGAACAGGATGCAATGATAGGGGAGCTGGAGGTCAACCTGAAACGCCAGGGACTGACCGTGGACAGCTATGTAAAAAGCCGCCGCATGGACCTGGAAGCTCTAAAAAAAGAGCTGTCTCCGGCCGCCTCATCCAGGGTCAAGGCAAAGCTTGTGCTAAAAGCGATCGCGGACAATGAAAAACTGGAATTTACCGAAGAGGACTTTACATCCGAGCTCAAGCTTCTTGCGCAGGATTCCGGAGCCTCGGAAGGCGAGCTCATGCAGAGGGAAGGTGTGCGGGAATACATAAAAGATTACGTGCTCCGTCGCAAGGCACTTGATTTTATCGTGGAAAGTGGCAAGATAAAAGAAAAATGACAGGAGGCTTTTTATGAACGTAATCCCTATGGTGGTGGAACAAAGTCCGAAAGGGGAGAGAGCCTACGATATTTACTCCCGTCTCCTTAAAGAGAGGATTATTTTTATAGGGGGCCCGGTCGACGACGATATTGCCAACATGATAATTGCCCAGATACTGTTCCTCCACGCGGAAGACAAAGACAAAGAAGCTTCTATCTATATAAATTCCCCGGGCGGAGTAGTCACGGCAGGTCTGGCTATTTACGACACCATGCAGTATGTAAATATGCCAATCTCCACCATATGTCTTGGGCAGGCAGCAAGTATGGGGGCCCTGCTTTTGGCCGCCGGCACAAAAGGGCAGAGATTCGCACTGTCAAACGCAAGGATAATGATACATCAGCCGCTCGGCGGGGCGCAGGGTCAGGCCACGGACATAGAGATCCAGACCCAGGAAATACTCCGCATCAAAAAGCTGATCAACGAAGTGCTGTCGCTCCATACGGGACAGTCCATGGAAAAGGTCGTAAAAGACACCGACAGGGATTTCTTTATGTCTCCGGCAGAGGCCGTAAAATACGGACTTATCGATAAAGTGCTCGATTCGACCAAAACTAAAAAGCTCTACGACGCTTTAAAAGGCAAAAAATAAATGGATAAGCCGGAAAAACCGGATAAAGCGGACAAACCGGATAAGCAATTGCCGGTACAGGTTGACTGGAAAGACGAACTTCCTCTTATCCCTTTGCGGAACATGGTGGTTTTTCCGCAGATGATCGTTCCTCTTTTTATCGGACGCAGCAAATCGATAAAAGCGCTTGAAGATACCCTGGAAAAAGAACGGCTGGTCGTATTTGCTTCTCAAAAGACCGAAGACGTGGAAGAACCGTCTCCTTCGGATGTTTGCGTCACCGGAACGCTTGCGGAAGTCGTACAGATGCTCGCGCTCCCTGACGGGACCACAAAGATACTTGTCGAAGGAGTGGCCAGGGTAAAGATCGAAAAATTCATTCAGGACGATCCTTATTACAAGGTCAAGATATCCAAGATACCCGAGTCTTCCGAAATAACTGTTGAGGTTGAAGCTCTTTTGCGCACGATCATAAAAAAATTCGAGTCCTATGTCAAGCTCAATAAAAGGATTCCTTCCGAGACTCTGATGGCTATAGTGAACGTCGAAAATCCGGGCAGGCTCGCGGACCTTATCGCTTCGTACCTTACTCTCAAAACTGAGGAAAAACAGTCTATTTTGGAAGCGATCTCGATCCCAAAAAGGCTCAAAAAGATTTCCGATGTCCTGGACAAAGAGCTGGAAGTGCTTGAAGTCGAAAAAAAACTTCAAAAAAGGGTCCGCAAGCAGATAGAGCACGTTCAAAAAGAGTATTACCTGAAAGAAAAGCTCCGCGCAATACAGGAAGAACTGGGTGAGGCGGTCGAGGACGAAGACGCAGCTCCGGAAGTCGCGGAATACAGAAAAAAGATCGAAGCGGCAAAGCTTCCCGAAGAAGCAAAAGAAAAAGCCATGAAAGAGCTAGAGAGGCTTTCCAAGATGCCGTCCATGGTCGCGGAATCTACAGTAATTCGCACATATCTGGACTGGATACTGGACCTGCCCTGGAAGAAAAAGACAAAAAGCAAAATAGATATAGCTGAAGTGGAAAAGATATTGAACGAGGATCACTACGGCCTTGAAAAGGTTAAAGAAAGAATAATCGAATATTTTGCCGTGCTCCAGAGGACCGGAAAGATCGGCGGAACTATTTTGTGCCTGGTAGGTCCTCCGGGAGTGGGAAAAACCTCGGTGGGGAAATCAATAGCCAGGGCAATGGGCCGTAAATTTGTCAGGGTGTCTTTGGGCGGCATAAGGGACGAGGCTGAGATCCGCGGGCACAGGCGCACCTATGTCGGGTCTCTTCCCGGCAGAGTGATTCAATCGTTAGCCAAAGGTAAAGTGAACAATCCGGTGTTCCTTTTGGATGAAATAGACAAGCTTGGAAATGATTTCCGCGGGGACCCCGCCGCTGCTCTCATGGAAGTGCTGGACCCGGAGCAGAACAAAGAGTTTTCCGACCACTATATGGAAATTCCTTTTGATCTTTCGGATGTATTCTTCATAACAACTGCAAATACTATCGATCCAATTCCCAGGCCATTGAGGGACAGGATGGAGTTGATCGAGATGTCCGGATATACGGAAGAGGAAAAGCTTGGCATAGCCAGAGATTATCTGGTTTACCGCGAACTTGAAAAGCACGGACTCTCTAAAGATATGATCGTGTTTGATACCGAAGCGATACAATCGATAATTAGAGAATATACAAAGGAAGCCGGTGTCCGCAACCTTGAGCGCACGATAGAAACAGTGTGCAGAAAGATCGCGACCGAAGCCGTAAAGAATAAAAAGGACGAAAAAGTCGTAGTAAAAAAGAAAGACCTTCAGAAATATCTGGGACCAGTTAAATACAGATATGGGATGGTTGAAGAAGAAGATCAAGTTGGCGCCGCAACCGGACTTGTCTGGACCGAAGTGGGGGGAGATACCGTTCCTGTAGAAGTGACCGTGATGAAGGGGAGAGGCAATCTCATTCTTACCGGTATGCTCGGGGACGTGATGCAGGAAAGCGCAAAAGCTGCCATGAGCTATGTGCGCTCAAAAGCGCAAGCGCTGGGCCTGGACGAGACCTTTTACAGAAAGATAGACGTTCATCTGCATGTGCCGGAAGGCGCCGTACCAAAAGACGGGCCGTCCGCCGGAATAACAATTGCCACGGCGCTTACTTCCGCTCTGTCAGGCGTAGCTGTCAGAAAAGATGTCGCTATGACGGGAGAAATAACTCTGCGCGGACGCGTGCTTCCAATAGGCGGGCTAAAAGAAAAGCTTTTGGCCGCTAAACGCGCCGGAATTAAAAAAGTGATAATTCCGGAAGAGAATAAAAAAGACCTGGCCGAAGTACAGGAACAGGTAAAACAGGACCTAAAGCTTGAGTTTGTGTTGGCAAAGACCATGGACGATGTGTTAAAAGAAGCTCTCATCAATGCTCCCAAAAGCCTGCTTGAGCCAAAATCCGACAAGGAAAAAGCAAAAGAAAAAACATTGTCCATAGCGGACATGTCTGATCTGGAAGACCCAAAACCCCGCAGGCAGAAAACCAATCCTTCGGCAGGAGACCAGGCTTTTGCGTAGAATTTAGTTAATATTTCACTCGGGTAGATACTTTATTTCTGATAGAACAATCATTGCGAGGATCTATTGAGGGTATCCAACGATTTCAATATGCGACAAATCGGAAAGGCTGGGAGGAAAATATTCATTTCCGCATATTTCTTTAATTGTAGCTGGTTTAATCTGAATGCTTCTGGTCGTTCTGTCAGCGAAAGTCTGCATTTCCGGAAATAAACCACTTTGAAGAGCCAGATCGAAAATATTTGGATCAGTTAAATGAGTAATTAAAAAAGAAATAGAAAATTTGTATTTATCAATCTCTGTGAGATGTCCTCCCGGTTCCGGTGCGGCTATTGCAATGAACCTTACTCTCGCATCAGATCGCGGATGTCGCAAAAATGTTACGCCAAGGCCGTTGAGATCCAATTCATTTTGCTGCCCATAGCCTTGCAAAGATGTGAAATACGACAAAGCATTTCGAAAAGCCAAATCTGAAGCTGTTTTAACTCCGAGTCTATGAAAAATAAATTGATCTTCGCGGGCTGGCGTTGCTAAAGTCGCAAAGAGTTGGACGAGATGTTTGCGTACGGAATCGAAATCTTTCATAAACTTATAACTTTTAAAGTCAATAGAACACCCGAAGCAAATAGAATGGGATACTGATATTGCAACATTGCTTCCAAATCTTTCAACTGCCTCTTCCTTCGTCATTTGACCTAACATGGTTTCTTCTCTTTTCTCCACGAGGAATGAATCTAGTTGTCTGCTGACTTCGGGTGAAGTTTCATCAAGAGCCGATTGAATAGAAGGAACGGGTTTTAGAACAAGTGAATCGCCGTCCCTAGTAAATAGCTGATCGATCTTAGGAGCCAATACAGGAAAACGCGATCTTACTTCTGCTTCGCTTGCTACCGCTCTATATCTGCTTACATCATATAAATGTTCCTTCGGTATCCGTGCTCCGGCCATATATGATCCTTGGCTGCCGCAACATGGAGACAACCAAGTTCTGGAAAATACGTCAAACATAATTATTTAATTCCAGTTCTTTTATATATCATTTGTCTATTACTGTATCGTTCACGCAATTTGCATTTCAGGATGCCCCGCGCTTTGCGCGGGGATGAATGAAATCTTAGCCCAGGGGTATATTAAGGGGACGGGAAGTCCCCTTAATCCATAAGGTGCGAGCGAGGTATAATATGC
>Ga0265297_10008044_pt1 | contig 14260 bp, 13 predicted proteins | sample Munlanlwell13791_FD_192502 | JGI IMG/M metagenome (GOLD analysis project Ga0265297, IMG submission 192502) | Leachate microbial communities from a municipal landfill in Southern Ontario, Canada - Leachate well 137-91 | ecosystem: Engineered > Solid waste > Landfill > Unclassified | place... | reverse complement strand
CGGCCAGGTTGATGGTCCGGCGCTGGAGCGCCGCCGCCGCCGAGACCGCATGCAGGTTGGCGCTGCCGTCGGCCAGGTGGAGCGGGATCGGCTTCAGGGTCAGCTTGGCGCCGGCCGGGCCGCCCAGTTTGATCGCCAGCGAGTTGTTGCGGATGATCTCGAAGTGCAGCGAACCGCCCTGGGCCAGGTATAGCGTGCAGCCGTCGGCGTGGGTCAGCTCCATCGCCGCCGCCACGATATGGGCGAGGATCAGATCCGAATCGCGTTCGGCGGAGAGTTCGATGCCCACCGCCACCAGGCTTTCCAGGCGGTCGAGCAAACTCGGCTTGTTCATCCCGGTCAGGTCTCCCTTACACCCGGCGGCATCGTATGGACTGCCCGGGCACAATCGATCGTCGACTGAATAATGGCCATCATACGCCCACCGTCCGGCATGGCGGTATCATGCCGGACATGGACCCGATCATCGATGCCCTGACCCGACGCGGTGCCGCCCAGCTCGCCTGGCTGCGCGGCTGGCGTAGCTTCGGCCGCTTCGCCGCCGTGGCCATCATCGAGGCCCTGACCCCGGCCACCTACAACAGCGCCACCCGCTCGGTGGTGCAGAAGCAGATCTATTTCACCGCCTGGCAGATCCTGCCCACCTTCACCCTGTTCTCGGCCGTGCTGTCCTTCGTGCTGATCCAGATCGTGGTCGACGCCGCGCGCAATTACGGCTTCGCCCAGCACGCACTGGAGGCCTCGGTGCGCATCCTTGTCCTGGAGATACTGCCCCTGCTCACCGCCCTGTTCGTCGGCCTGCGCTCGGGCGCCGCAATCAACACCGAGGTGGCGCTGATGGTCGTGCACAACGAGATGAAGGCCCTGGCGGACTCCGGGGTCGATCCGATGCGCTTCGAGTTCATCCCCCGGGTCATCGGCGGGGTCATCTCCGTTCTGGCGCTCACCGCCGTGGCCAGCGCCCTGGCCCTCGTCCTGGCCTATATCGCGGTGTACGGCTTCCAGATCTGGAGCCTGACCGACTTCAACCGGGTGATGGGCAACATCTTCGATATCCCCGCCATCGCCCTGCTCTGGGCCAAGGTGCTCGCCTTCGGCCTGGCGGTGACTGTGATCCCGATCTCGGAAGGGCTGGCGGCACCGCCGGCCAAGCTGTTCTTCGTGCCCATCTCGGTGCTGCGCGGCATGGTGCGGCTGTTTTTCGTCCTGATGCTGGTCGAGGTGATCTCATTAGTGCTCAAGTACATCTGAAATGGGCGGCGGATGACGCCGTTCGCCGCGCGCTGATCGCCACGGTGCAGGAATCGGAGATCTCGCTGATCTCCGAGGAATTGCCTCTGCGCGCCAACCTGTCGGTGCTGGAGAACGTCGCCATCGTGCCGCAATACCGGCTTAACATGGCCTACGACCAGGCCGCCGACCAGGCTTGGTCGCTGCTGGTCGAACTGAACCGGACCGAGTGCGCCTTCAAGCGCGACCCGGACCTCACGAGCGAGGAACGCTTTATCGCCAAACTGCTGCGCGCCGTGATCCGCTCACCCTCTATAATCATCATCGACCGTCCCGCCCTGCTGTTGCCGGACACCCACTACCCGCCCTTCGTCGAGGCGACATTGGCTGCGCTCGACGACAAGCTCAACGAATGCTGGATCGTGGACTACACATGGAACGAGCCCCTGTACGCGCCCCGCTGATCAAGAACATGGAATTCAAGGTCGGCCTTCTGCTGGCCCTGACCGTGGTCCTCGCCGCAGGCTTCCTGTTCTATGCCCTGTTTGCCCGCGGCGCCTTCGAACGCACCCAGCGCCTGATCCTGGTGACCGAGAACGCCGAGGGCGTCGAGGCCGGGATGAGCATGACCTACGCCGGTTTTCCGGTCGGCCAGGTCAAACGCCTGGAACTCACCGAAAAGGGCCAGGTGCGCATCGAGATGGCGGTCCCGGTCAAGGATGCCAAGTGGCTGCGCGAAACCTCGGTGTTCACCCTGGAGAAGTCGCTGGTCGGTGGCGCCAAGATCCGCGCCTTCTCGACCAGCCTAACCGATCCCATCCTCGAGGACGGCGCCGAACGCCCGCTCTATACCGGCGATGCCACCAAGGACATCCCCGAGATCATGGCCGAGGTAAAAAGCATCCTGGTCAACGTGAATGCCATGACCAAGGGCGATTCCAGCATCAACCAGAGTCTGGCCCACGTGAAGACGGTAACCGAACGGATGACCGGCGAATACGGCGTGATCGGCGGCGTGCTTGGCGCGCCGGAAAACGCCAAAAAGGTGGTCCAGGCGATCGACCGCACCAACAACCTGCTCACCTCGCTGAATGGCGTCTCGCTCAAGGCGGACGGCATGCTGGGCAAGACCGACCAGAGGGTGTTCGGCCCGAACGGGGTTATGGATGAGGTCCAGAAGTCGGTGCTGCAGATCAACGCCATCCTCGGCGACGTGCGCGAAAGCCTGAAGAAGGCCGACGCCATCCTGGCCAACGGCCAGGCCATCTCGGCCGACGTCAAGGAGGCCACCACCGACATCGCCACCCTGCGCGCCGAGGTCGACGACAGCCTGACCAAGGTCAACCACCTGATCAACGAGATCAACCGCAAGTGGCCGTTCGCCCGTGACGTGGAGGTGAAGCTGCCATGATCCGCCCTCTGTCTCTGCTGGCCTTGCTGGCGCTCGCCGCCTGCGCCGGTTCGCCGCCGCCGCCGGACTGGAAGATGAACGCCCAAAGCGGGCTGGAAGGGTTCCAGAAGTATTACCTCGACGGCAACGCCAAGCTGGCCGACCTCAACTTCGCCAAGGCGCGCGCCGAGGCGGCCCGCACCGGCCGCCCGGACCTGATCGCCCGCATCGAACTGGCCCGCTGCGGGGTCCGCGCCGCCGCCCTGGAATACGACGACTGCCCCGGTTTCGCAGCCCTCAAGGACAGTGCCGCGCCGGCGGAACAGAACTACGCCGAATTCCTCTCCGGCCACTGGCAGGGCCTCGATGCCAAGTTGTTGCCGGTGCAATATGGACCGGTCCTGAAGGCGGGCGGCGAGGCCCGGCTGGCCGAGATCAAGGAACCGGCCTCTCGCCTGATCGCCGCCGGTGTCCTGTTCAGGACCGGCCGCCTCACCCCGGCCGGCATCGCCGAGGCCATCGATACCGCCTCCGGACAGGGCTGGCGGCGGCCGTTGCTGGCCTGGCTGGGCGTCGAAATGAAGCGCGCCGAGGCCGTCGGCGACCGCGACGCCCTGGCCAGGATACAGCGCCGCATCGACCTGGTGATTTCGTCGATCAAGCCGTAAGCACGGATTTCGCAACTCTGGCAATAGACGAGCAATTTACTCATATAATGCGGTCCTTCTCGGGGAGATGAGATATGGATACGCTGATAACCTGGTTGCATGAACCCTGGCCCTGGTACGTGGCCGGGCCGATGATCGGCCTGATGGTCCCGCTGATGCTGGTCATCGGCAACCGCTCGTTCGGCATCTCGAACAACCTGCGCCACCTGTGTGCGATCACCCAGCCGCGTCATGTCGACGTCGACTTCTTCAAGTACGACTGGAAAGAGCACACCTGGAGCCTGTACTTCGTGATTGGCACCGGCCTGGGCGGCTTCCTGGCCGGGGTGGTGTTCGCCGACCCCGACCCGGTCGCACTGACCCCGGCCGCGCTCGCGATGATGCAGTCCTGGGGCTTCACGGCACCGGGCGGGACGCTGATCCCGCCGGAACTGTTTGCCCCCACGGTGCGCAACCTCACCTTCCTGTTCACCGCCGGGGTGCTGGTCGGTTTCGGCACCCGCTACGCTGGCGGCTGCACCTCCGGCCACGCCATCACCGGCCTGTCCACCCTGCAACTGGCCTCGGTCTACGCGGTACTCGGCATCTTCGCCGGCGGCCTGCTGTCGTCCTGGCTTTTGGTCCCCCTGCTGCTGCAATGAGACGCTATATTCCCTACCTGCTGGCCGGCCTGGCCTTCGGCTTCATCCTGGTCAAATCGGAAGCCGCCTCCTGGTACCGCATCCAGGAAATGTTCCATTTCCAGAACTTCCACATGTTCGGGATCATGTTCTCGGCCATCGTCACCGGTCTGATCAGCGTCCAGTTCATCAAGTACCTGGGCCGCCGCTCGCTCGACGGCCAGGAGATCGAGATCCCGGCCAAGCCGCCTGGCCGCAAGAGCTACATCTATGGCGGCCTGATCTTCGGCCTCGGCTGGGGCCTGATCGGCCTGTGCCCCGGCCCAGTGTTCGCACTGGTCGGCACCGGCTCGATCGGGGCATTGGCCGTATTGGCCGGCGCCCTCCATGGCACCTGGCTGTACGGGGCACTGAAGGAGAAGTTTCCCCATTAATACTATTGATTGGCGGTACGAATAGTTGCTTTGACAGCCGTGGTCCATCGGTCTAACCTAGCCGCCGGCAAAACCTGTTCGGCATCAAAACCGTGTCCCGCCAGAACAGGTTAAATACGCCCCAATTGCATGTGAGGAGACAATCGAAAATGCGTAAACAGCTGTTCATCCTGGCCGCCATGTCCTGCGCTGCCGCCACCCAAGCCGCCCCCCTGATGTCCAACGACTGGGCCAACCAGGCCTGCCAGTACTGGAACACCAACCCCGCCCTGACCACCGAACTGGCCGTGAAATGGGCGCCGAACGACGGCGGCCGCGGCTACAAGGTCATCCACATGTACCGCGACGAATGTGGCGAAGCCAGCAAGGTGGAAATGACCATCTCCACCAAGGGCGGCAAGACCACCTGCGTCTACGCCGGGCCGATCCAACATACCACCCTGAATTACGACATGGACTACAAGATGCACGCCGAGACCAAGCGCTGGCACGAGATGGGCAATGGCGAGTACGGTCCCATGCGCGCCATGATGTTCGGCCGCCTGAAATTCGAAGGCCCCAAGGGCGAGGCCATGAAGGTCATGGGCCCGTTCGAGCAGTTCCTGCTGATCCCCGGCAAGGTGCCCGGCGACGACAGCTGCCCGGCCAAGTAATACCCGGCCTCGGTGACAAAAAAGCCCGCTCAGGCGGGCTTTTTTCATGGTGGTACGGGATCAGTGCAGTTTCGGCACGCCCTGTTCGGCCGGGAAGCCGTTCTTGATTTCATCCGGGGTGGCGTCGCGGATCGACAGTATCTCCGCCACGCACTTGGCCACCCGCCCGGCCATCGGATTGTTGCCGTCCAGGGTGATCTTGCCGTCCTCGATCGCGATGACCCGGAAGGTCAGGACATCGCCGTTGTCGTTCTGCAGTTCGGCCTCGGCGCCGACATAACGGATCTGCGGCGGCACGTTGTCGATCTCTTCCTCGATCACCAGTTCGGGATCGCGCTCGCCGAAGGCACCCGCGGCCAGGAAGGACTCGACCTGATCGCCGACCTTGTGGCCGTCCAGGCTCTGCTCGATCTCGTCGAACAGGCCGCTGCCGGCGCCATGCACATAGCCGGTCGGCAGGTCCTGCTGGCCCATCACCCGGCCGGTTTCATCGAGCACGCTGTAGCGTATGTACACCACCCTGTGCTTGCTAACCACATCGTCGCTCATGGCGATCCCCGCTGAAAAACTGTAAAAGGTCTGGCAGTTTACCAGATCAGCCGTGGCCGCCGCGCCGCATCACCCCACCGCCCTCCATGTGGCCGCCACCGCCGCTGAGCGACAGGGTCAGCGCGGCGGGCACCGGCAGGCCCAGGGTCCGGTAGAGTTGTGTCAACTTGGCGCGGTACAGCTTGTCGAAGGCCTCGACGCTGTCGCTCGGGTTGTAATCGCCGAACCACCAGAACCAGTCCGAGCTTTCGCAGGAGCGCAGTTGCAGTTCGGCCTCCCGCCGGCGTTCCTCAGGCAATCCGGTGATGCGCGCGTCGTAGGCGGTCTTGGCGGCACAGAGCAGGTCCCAGGCGCGGTTCTTGGCCGGATCGCCCAGCCAGGTCGTGAAGTCGCCGTAGACCCAGCTACCCGCCGTCAGGGTGGGCAACTCCGCCACGCTGTCCGGGAACAGGTCGAGGTATTCGGAGAAGGTGGTCACCCGGATGCCGGGGTGCTCCGCCAGGGCCTGGTACAGTTCGGACAGGAAATACCAGCCGTTGTAGGGGTAGTATTCCCAGGCGTTTTCGCTGTCCAGCACCACGGTGACCACCGGATCGCTATGCGGCATATGCCGGTAGCGGTCCTCCAGGTTGCGCAGGAAATGCCGCACCGCGTCCTGGGCGAACCAGCCCTTGTATTCGAAGCCGATCAGGTCGGACAGGTGGTCGTCCCGGAAGAACATGACCGTACTCTGGCCCGGCAGCCGGCAGGGCCGGCTCAGCCAGGTGCCGGGCCGGCTGGGGTCGAGCCCGGCGTCATGCAGGCTGTGCCGCAATACCCCTTCGCCGCTGGCCACCCAGCGCACCCCGGCCTTGGAGAACAATTCCAGCGTCGGCGAGGAGATGCTGCCCTCGGCCGGCCAGAGCCCGGCTGGCGGCTTGCCGAAGTGCTCGGCATGCGCCGCCAGGGCGGTGTCCACATGCGCCTGCACCCGCTCCGGTCCGCCCGGGTAGAGTTTCGCCGCCGGCAGGTGCAGGCCGGGCCGGGCCTCGCGCGCCGACTGGAAATCGATCAGCAGCGGCGCAATGGGGTGGCTGTGCGGCGTGGCCGACAATTCGACCTGGCCCCGCTCCGCCAGCGCCCCATAGCGGGGAATCAGGTCGGCGATCACCTCGCCGACCAGGCGATAGAGCTGCTGCCGCTCTTCCAGGCTGAAGCCGGAGCCCTTCTCCATCATCGCCACCAGCCAGGCATGCTCCCGGCGTACGGTCTCGCCGGTCCAGGCCAAGTGATACCAGGCCACCAGATCGGCCAGGTACTGGTCCGAGAAATAGTCCACTTCCGTCTCACCGTCCTCGGTCGCGGCCTGCCAGAACCTGGCCAGGCGGCGGTAGCCCGGAAACGGATCGACCATGGTGGCGAAGTTCAGCTTGAAGCAGGATTCGACCAGGGTGCGCCGGTGCTCCGGCGAATAGCGGCCGAGATCGGGTTCGACCAGCGCGGCCAGCAGGGGGTCGCGGACCGCGCCGGTGCGGAACTGCTCGACGTAATCGTCCAGTTGCTCCAGCAGGATGGGCACGAAATTGACCACCGCATTCATGTCAGGCTGCGCCTCCAGGTGGGTCGCCATGTCGGCGTAGTCCTTGAGCGCATGCAGATAGGTCCAGGGCAGGAAATAGCGGCCGTCCTCGGTGCGGTAATCGGGCTGGTGGAAGTGCCAACAAAGAACGAGATGGATCACTGGGTTGTCTCAGTCGCTAACGGTGCGGCATTTTAACGCCCATGCCGCCGGATGCCCTTGCACATGGATGACAAAGCCGGTACTTATCGCCCTTTCAGTCGAAATGCGCGCCATCTTGGAAACCCCCATCGCCCACAACTTCGTCCGCCCCTTCCTGTTCGAGGAACTCGACATTCGGGGCGCCTGCGTCCGCCTGCAGGAAGTCTGGCAGGCGCTCCAGGCCGGCCGCGGTTATCCCGCCCCGGTCTCCCGCCTGCTCGGCGAGATGAGCGCGGTGACCGCCCTGATCGCCGCCAACCTGAAGCAGCCCGGCCGCATGTCGTTCCAGCTCAAGGGCCAGGGCCCGGTCCAGTTGCTGGTGCTCGACTGCGACGAGCAACTCAGGATGCGCGGCATGGCCCGTGCCGAGGCGAGCGTCGAGGCGGCGCCCGTGCCGGACCTGCTCGGCCACGGCCAGTTGGCGCTGACCCTCGATGTCGCCGGCATGCCGCAGCCCTGGCAGAGTCTGGTGCCGCTCGCCGGCGACAACATCGCCGCGATCTTCCAGCATTTCCTCGAACGCTCCGAGCAGCAGCCGACCCGGCTGTTCCTGGCCGCCGACGGGCAGACCGCCGCCGGGTTGTTCCTGCAGAAGCTGCCGAATGCCGACCAGCGCGATGCCGACGGCTGGAACCGGGTACAGATGCTGGCCGAAACCGTGCGGCCGGAAGAACTGGCCGGCCTGTCCGCCATGCAATTGCTCGCCCGACTGTTTCCCGAAGAGGACGTCCGCCTGTACGACCCGCGTCCGGTGACCTACCATTGCCCGGAGGACTGGCCCAAGGTCGCCGCCATGCTGCGTTCGCTGGGCCGCGAGGAATGCGAGGCGGTGCTGCGCGAGCATGGCGAGATCCACATCCACGACGAGATCTGCGGCCACGACTATCGCTTCGACGCCACCATGGTGGCGGCCCTGTTCGATCAAGCCTGAGATGTATGAATCCCTGATCCCGGCTCGCCTGGCATACTCCGAGACCGGCGTACCCTGGTCGGAGCAATACGGCGATGTCTACCACTCCGCCGAAGGCGGACCCGGCCAAGCCCGTCACGTCTTCCTGCGCGGCAACCGGCTGCCGGAACGCTGGCAGGGCAAGGATCGCTTCGTCATCCTGGAGACCGGCTTCGGCACCGGGCTCAACTTCCTGGCCACCTGGTCCGCCTGGCGCGACGATCCTCGGGCCTGCCGGCGACTGCATTACGTCTCGGTCGAAAAACATCCGTTCAGTGTCGATGACCTGGCCACCCTGCACGCGGCCTGGCCTGAATTCGCCGAACCGGCTGAGCAACTGCGCGCCGCCTGGCCGCCCATGGTACCCGGCTGCCACCGCCTGGAACTGGCCGGCGACCGGTTGATCCTGACCCTGCTGTTCGGCGATGCCGGACAACTGCTGGGCAAGCTCCGGGCCGGTGTCGATGCCTTCTACCTGGACGGCTTCACGCCGGCGCAAAACCCCGATCTATGGTCGCCGGCGCTGCTCGGCCGCCTGGGCGAGCTGGCCAACCGGGGCGCCTCGATCGCGACCTGGTCGGTTGCCGTTCCGGTGCGCAGCCTGCTGCACGGCGCCGGTTTCAGGACCGACCCCTGTCCCGGCTTCGGCCGCAAGAAGGAGATGCTGGCCGGACGCTTCGTCCTCGACCGCCCGGACAACAACCAGCCTGAGCGGCGCGCCATCGTGCTCGGTGCCGGCGTCGCCGGCAGCACCTGTTGCGAACGCCTGGCCAGCCGCGGCTGGCAGGTCACCCTGATCGACCGCCAACCCGCGCCCGGCATGGAGGCCTCCGGCAACCTGGCCGGCATCGTCATGCCGCTGATCGCGCGTGACGACAACATCGCCGCGCGGCTGTCCCGGGCGGCCTATCTGTACGGCCTCAGGGCCTGGCAGCGGCCGGAGGCGGGCGCGGCCGGTGCCCGCCTTGCGGCCTGCGGCGTCATGCAGTTTGCCCGCACGCCGGAGCAGGAGGCACAGATGCGCCGGACCGTCGAGATACTCGGCTTTCCGGACAATTTCCTGCGTTTCCTCAGACAGGCGCAGGCGGCGGACTGGCTCGGCCATGCCACACCGGCCGGCGGCTGGCTGTTTCCGCAAGGCGGCTGGGCCAACCCGCCCAGCCTGTGCCGGACCGCCCTCGCACTGGCAGGGGAGCGCGTGCATACGCTGTTCGAATGTTCGGTCGCCACCATCGAGCGCGTCGGCGCCGACTGGCGGGTATTCGACGACGACGGCCACTGCCTGGCCGAGGCACCGATACTGATCCTGGCCAGCGGCGTCGATGCCGTCCGGTTCGAGCAGGCGAGCCGGTTGCCGATCCAGTGCATGCGCGGCCAGGTCACCCTGGTGCCGGAAGGACTATTGCCAAAATTACGTTCAGCGCTGTGCCGGGACGGCTATGCGGCACCGGCGGTGGACGGCCTGCATGCGGTCGGGGCATCCTACGATGCCGATGCAGACCCCATGCCGAGGCCCACATGCGACGCCGACAACCTGCGCCGATTGAGCGGGTTGCTGCCCGGCATCGAGATCGATCCGCGAAGCCGCCGGTTCGCCAGCCGGGTCGGCTTCCGGCCGGTGCCGCCGGATCGTCTGCCGATTGCCGGTCCCTTGCCGGACTGGGACCATCTGCCCGACTCGACTGCCGCCAGGCTGGGCGACATGGCCCGACAACCGGGTCTTTACGGCCTGCTGGGTTATGCCTCGCGGGGGCTGGTATGGGCCAGGCTGCTGGCCGAAGCGCTGGCCAGCCAACTGGAAGGGGAGCCGCTCCCCCTGGAGACCGACCTGCTGGATGCGGTCGACCCGGGGCGGTTCGCGTTGCGGGCTATCAGGAAACGCACCCAGTAGCCAAGCCCGCCACACCCCGGCGGCATGCAAGAGGCCGCTTGCGGCGCGAACCGAGGATTGTTCGGCCCGCGAGCGGGGCCTCCTACTTGCCAGCCGGCGCGCCGCCGGCCACCTGGCTCAAGGTCTCCTGGATGATGTAGGGCGCCTCGACGATGCGCATGAACTGGCCCATGCCCACCGCCGGCCAGCCCAGTGCGATGCGGTAGCGCGCAAACAGGTGATCCGCCTTGGGGCCGACCACGTAGATCTCGTAGGGCAAGGCCGCGATATTGTCGGCGCCGACGGTCTTCACCCACCAGCCATCGCCTTCCTTGGCATCATTCATGGCGACGCCGAACACGGCGATCTTCTTGTCGGGCATGATCACCTCGTAGACCTTGCTGGTCTTCGCCCGGCCTTGCGCGAGGTTATCCTGGATCGCCTTGACCGCATCCTCGAAGCTCAGGTGCTCGATCAGCAGGTTCTTGTCCGACTCGAAGCCTTCCATGCCGAACATGTACTGGTATTCGACCAGATCGGTCCTGGCCACATCGCCGCCGAAGGTGCCACGCGCACCCAGTGACTTCGCCAGCTTCGACTCCAGCGTCTTGACGGTACGCTCTGCCGACTTGAAGCCGTTGCGGAAGTAGGCCCGGTACCAGTAATCGGGATTCATGTAGGACACGCTGCCATCCGACTTGACCCCGATGCGGATCGCCGCGCCGACGATATTGGCGCCGCCCAGCGACTTGATCCTGGCCAGCAGGGCGTTATCGGTCACCACCACGACCCCGTAACCCGGCAAACCCTGGGGCGCATACTTGCCGATGACATTGAAGCCGACCTTGGCCAGCTTGCCCTCGACCTGGCTCATGACCGCCTGGACATCGCCTGCGGCCACCTTGTCGCCGTGGACATAAGGCGAAATCGCCCAGACCAGGGGGCTGAACACCATCAGGGCCAATACGGCCAACCACTTATGCATGCTTGTCTCCACCATCAATAGAAAACGGGGCTGGATAGTCCAGCCCCGCGATTCTACTACGAGAGGGCGATTAGAACCGGGCGGAGTACATCAGCTGCGCGCTGGTCTGGCTGTGGCTGACGGTGTAGGCATCCGCAGAGTCGCCATCACCGTTGGGATCAGGATTGGTCTGCGTCACCTTGGGCGCATATTGCACTGAGAGGTTCATCTCAGACTCCGGACTGAAGGCATAGCCCAAACCAAGAGCCAGGTGGTTCTTGACGATGGCCGGGAACAGGTAGTTCATCGTGGCATCGGGAATCGGGTTGTTGGCCATGTTCACACCCGCCCTCAGGGTCAGTGCATCGCTGAGCTTGTAGGATCCGCCCAGGCTGTACACGGTCTGGTCATCCCAGTTCTGTGGCATGACAAAGTCCACGCTACCGGGCTGGCCCGACCCTAGTGCGTCAGAGGTCGTGAAGGTCATGCTGAAGTTCTTCATGACGCTCTTCCAGCCAATGCGCTTGACGTCGAAGGCAAACATCAGATGATCCGTGGCTTTCAGGGCCAGGCCCAGACCATAGGTCTCAGGCCACTGGAAATCATGGATGATCAGCTTGCCGTCCGTTGGCATATCGATACCCGCCGCGGTAATGACCATTTGGGCCCCCTTGCGACTGGTTTTCATGTCCTTGAGCCGGGTCTTGGAATGATAGGTGCCCCCCAAGGTCAGTTTATCGCTGAGCTTGAATGTAAAGCCCAGCTTGCCCGCATAACCAAACGTCTTGGCCTTGCCCGTGTAGTCGCTGTCATCGCTGGCATCGACTCGGCCGCTCATCAATGGATCGAGACTGATGCCAAGTGCACTGGCCAAGTCGTTCAAGGTAGAAACCGTATTGAAAAGGCCGAAGGCCCCGGTACCGCTACCGGGTGTCATCATCCCCAACATGCTGGATGCCGGCATGGCCATCTTGATATCCATCATCGCCCAGACGAAATCCGCCGAGGCGCCGACGGCGAAGTCCTTGGTCAGGCTGTAGGAAAGCGGAAAGATCATCCGTCCGACACCCAGTTCGGAACGGTCTTTCTTGCCATCGAGGCCCATAGCGTATTCGGTACCCATACCGCCCTGGGCAAACATGGCCGCGCCATAGGACAGATCGCCGCTCTTTTTCACCCAGCCCATGGCCGGCATGAAGTAAGCCGTTCCATCCGACTTCTGGCCACCCTCGACGGCAACCTTTGGCCCCAGATAACCAAGTGCAAGGTCAAGCCGTGACCCATTTCCCGCCAAAGAAAGGGTTGCGGGGTTGTTCATCACGGCCGCCGTGCCATTGTCGTAGGCGAAGGAAGCGCCGCCCATGCCGGCCGCTATCGGGCCATAACCTTCAAGGTTCATGCCGTTGGTGGCATAGGCGCCGGTGGTAAATCCGACGGCGGCAAGTGCAACAACAAGCTTTTTTATTTTCATGCCAATATCTCCTCCACATAAGTGGTAACCAAGCCAAATGTGCAGATGATGGTATCCATCCATCAATCATGTTTCGATATATATCACTTATTGGTTTTATTTGAAATATATGCACGCGTTCTGCGTAACCGGAAGAATGTGTAATAAGCGATGAGGGGCGGCATATAGGCAAGCCGGATGGCTAATCGCCTTGCGGTACAAGAACAGCAATCAGTCCCTGCATGACCTGCGACCCAGTCAGCCCGCATCCTTCAAGTGTCGGCCTCAAGGGAAACGCTTTGGTGAGGGTGAAGTTGCTGGCTCGTTTGACGTCCGGCAGAAGCCAGGGCGCATAATGACTGGGAATTGACACGGGCCGACGCTCGCATACGCCGGGGATCGCACAGTGATACCGGATCGGCCAAGAACTAAGAAACAGAGCAACATGGGCCGCTTTGGCCAGTGCGCTCAAGTACAAAAACCCTGCGGCCTTGAACTTCAAATGAAAACGGGGCTGGATAATCCAGCCCCGCGAGTTTACCGCTACCCGGTCGATTAGAAGCGGTGGGAGTACATCAGCTGCCAGTTGGTCTGGCTGTGGGTGACGGTCCAACCCATATCGGCTGTCTGCTTGACTTCCGGAGCATACGTCAGCGAGAAGTTAAGGTCAGAGACCGGATTGAAGGCATAGCCGAAGCCAAGGGTGTAGTGATTCTTTTCAATAGCCGGGAACAGGTAGTTCATGGTGGAATCGGGGATGGGGTTATCCGCGAAGCTGGCACCAGCGCGCAGGGTCAGTGCATCGGTATACTTATATGCTACACCCAGCTTCAGGGCCACCTGATCCTCCCAGTTCTGCGGGAGGGCAAAAGATGCAGAGCTATTGTCCCCCATTGCAGTGGTCGAATACGTCATCTTGAAGTCTTTCATGACGTCTTCCCAACCGATGTACTTGACGTCGGCGGCCACCATCAGTTTCGGGGTAGCCTGAACAGCGACACCCAAGGCGGCGGTAGCAGGCCACTGGAAGTCCTTGACCGTAATCTTGCCAGGCAAGCCATTCGCTTCATCACCCGCAATGACAAACTTTGCACCATTCGAGGAGGTTTCCAAGTCATTCAAGGACGTCTTGGTGTGGTATACGCCGCCTATGGTAACGGTGGGGCTGGCCTTGTAGGTGAAGCCCAGCTTGCCAGCAAAGCCATAACCCTTGGCCTTGCCCGTGTAATCGCTTCCGTCGCTGAAGTCCAGCCGGACAGGAGTAGCACCGCCAGTCGGAGGATCGGTAGGTGTGGTGCACCCCGTTCCGCAATACATGGTCTGCAACGCGGTAGCCAAGTTGCCTTCAGGCGGGGCAGAAAGCAAGCCGACCATGCCTTCGAGTGGCATAGCCATGCGGAGGTCCAGCATCGCCCAGACGAAATCCAGGGAGCCACCGATGGTGAGTTTGTCATTGGCGTTATAGGACAGAGGGGCAATCAGACGACCCACGCCCAATTCGGAACGCTCGGGCAGGCCATCATAGCCATATGCATACTCGGTACCCATGCCGCCCTGAGCAAACATGCCCACGCCATAGGCAATATTGCCGGTGTGCTTGGCCCAGCCAATAGCGGGCATGTAATAAGAATCGCCACCAGAGGAGATAGGCGCCATGACATGGTTGCTATCGACATTCGGGCCGAGAAAACCGATGGCAACGTCCAGACGGTTGCCTTCCGGCA
>Ga0265297_10008043_pt1 | contig 14260 bp, 11 predicted proteins | sample Munlanlwell13791_FD_192502 | JGI IMG/M metagenome (GOLD analysis project Ga0265297, IMG submission 192502) | Leachate microbial communities from a municipal landfill in Southern Ontario, Canada - Leachate well 137-91 | ecosystem: Engineered > Solid waste > Landfill > Unclassified | place... | reverse complement strand
TCTTTACGGTATTCTTGCTTAATGATAAATTCCTTGCAATGGCCTTGATTCCGACTCCTTGCCGATACATTAACCCTACCTGTTGAACTGTATTCATTTCCAAAGTTTTTCCTGCCATGTCTGATCAATTTGAGTGTTACTCAAACTTAATCAAAACAGGTTAACTAAGGGGTCACGATCGTCCGGAATGGGGGGTCAAGATGAAAACGGAATGGGGGTCACGATGCTCCGGAATATACATTTAATTCTGTTTAAAGTGTTTACCACATCAATTCCTTTCAATGACTGACCGACTTCAATGGCAGGGCACTTCCTGCTGAAATTATCCACTACAGTCAGCGCTCTGAATCTTTTTCCATCAAATAATTGATCAGAGACAAAATCCATACTCCAGGATTGATTAATAGATGTTAAATCTGTTCTTTCCATTCTATGAGCCCCAGCTCTGCTACGTTTATTCCTTTTGGTTCTCAAATTAAGTCCTTCCAGACAATATAATCTGTGGATCCTTTTATGATTATCACGCCAGCCTTCTCTGCGTAATAAGATGCTAATCCTCCGGCAACCATATCTAACACGTGTCATTGCAATTTCACGCATCCTCATTCTAATCACAGTGTCGTCTCTCCTGGATGATTTATAGTACCATAATGACCGATGAAGCATTATTAACTTACAAACTCTGACTACTGATGCTCTGTAATCTTCTATTAACTCCTCGGCAGCACTTCTCTTTTGTGCCGGTCTCAAAGCTTTTTTTTTAAAACATCCTGTAGCATTTGTTTGTCAAGAGATAAATCCGCAACTATCTGCTTCAACTTTCTGTTTTCTTCTTCAAGTTGCTTGAGCCTTCTCATCTCACAAACACCTAAACCTCCATATTTTTTCTTCCAAAGGTAAAAAGTGGCATCACTAATACCCATCTTACGACAGACCTCTTCTACTTTGACCCCTGTTTCAGCTTGCTGAAGGGCAAAAGAAATCTGTGATTCCGTAAATTTTTAGCCTTTCGTAGGCAATAACTACATTTTAAAGTTATTAATTATGCCCGAAATCTCTATTTTTAAATGTCCGCTTTTTGGGGATCAGGTCAATATTCTCATGGCCGGAGAGACAAGTACCAACCTTGTAAAAGGAGGAGGTGTATCAATAACAATGAGTAGATTGATTTCTAAAGTGACTGTGGTATTTGATAAATCCTCTTTAAGCGGAGGGACAAATATAAATATCACCAAAATTGAGTTAAAGAATGTTGCCACTCAATGTAAGTATCTTGTTACAAATACTATAAGTTCCACTTCATATATCGGTGTTTCGGGAAATAATTTAACAGACAATTTAGAACCATCGGCTCATAGTTCAGCTACTCCATTATTCCTGTTTGAAAATATGCAGGGAAATATCGGCTCTGCCGGTGATGAGAAAGATAAAAATCCCGGTGCGGCACAACCTTACTGTTCTTATGTGGAGATCACTGCAAATTACAGCACACCTGCAAAGAGCGGAACATTAAAGTATAGATTCTATTTAGGCAAAAACATCTCCAATAATTTTGACGTTGAACGAAATACATGGTATCAGCTGAATATACGATTTGCCGGAACCGGAATAAACGAAGTTTCGTGGAGAATAGATGCTTCAAACCTCACGGATGTAAAATACAATATTAGCGTTGCGGCTTCTCCGTCAGATGGGGGAACTGTATCTGGCGGAGGGCAATATGTTTATGGTTCTACTCCGTCATTGAATGCTTACCCTGCAGCTAATTATATTTTTACAGGTTGGAGTCCCTCTATGAGCTCCGTTATTCAAGATATGGTTTATACTGCGATTTTCCAATATGTTGATCCTACAGTTTATGTGACAGGAGTTAATTTGAGCCCTGCAAATATGAGCCTCTATGTTGGCGAGACAGGTAACTTAAATGCAACCGTCAGTCCGGGTAATGCAGATAATATGTCTGTGACCTGGTCCTCTTCAAATCCTTCTGTAGCAACTGTGAATAATGGAACAGTTATGGCTTTAGCTGCAGGAACAGTTACTATAACTGCTTTAACTGTGGATGGCGGATATACTGCAACTTGCAATTTGACAGTTAGTAATAAAACATTTACTATAACCCCTGCAAACAAAACAATCTACATTGGAGAATCATTTAGTATAACCTCAAGCGGTTCTCCGAGCCCTTATCCCTCTTGGAATACTTCAAATGCTTTGATAGCTTCTGTTAGTGGCGGTATGGTAACAGGTAACTCGACCGGAACGGCAACTATAACTGCAATTGCAAATGGAATTACAAGAACCTGCAATGTGACGGTAATTGATCCTGTTGTTTATGTAACAGGTGTGAGCTTAGATAAATTTTCAATGACATTAACTGCCGGCGGATCTGTTGGAAGTTTAACTGCGACCGTTAATCCTTCAAATGCGACAAACAAAAGTGTGATTTGGAGTTCATCAAACAGTTTTGTAGCTAATGTCAATAGCAGTGGTGTAGTGTCACCATTAGGTGTTGGTTCTTGCACAATAACTGTTACTACCGTCGATGGCGGAAAAACTGCAGCTTGCTCTGTGACAATAAATCCTGCAACAATAGCTGTGACCGGAGTTAGTATAAGTCCGGAGAACTTGTCTTTGGACGAGGGACAGAACGCAACACTTTCTGCAACTGTTAATCCTTCAAATGCTTCCAACAAAACAGTGACATGGTCAACTTCAAATTCCAGTATTGCAACAGTAGATGCTAATGGAAAAGTAGTCGCAATTTCTGCCGGTACAGCTACTATCACTGTCAGAACAAACGATGGAGGTTATACTTCGAATTGTAATGTGACTGTTTACAAGGTAGTGGATTTATATTTCTACTTCTATAGGGTTGCTAAGCTTGGGTACAAAGGTGGCATTGAAAATTATTGGTATTTGAACGAGCCTATGAATGATGATGTATATGTGAAAGCAACCGGAGGCAGCAATATCTCAGGGTCTATTTCTTACACTATTAACTGGGCATACAGTCCTGCATCAGGTTTCAGTGAGCCAACACCAACTTACGGAACAAAGTCAATCAGTATCTCATCTTCATTGAATACTCTGTTAGAATCCGGAACAGCATGGGGTAGTGAAACAGATTTTGATATCGAGTATCCGATAATTACAGTAACAAGCTATACTCCGAGCGAAACCAATTCTCCACCTACCAGAGTACGAGTGAACCAAGATTTAAATACTTATTATTTAAAAGAAAGTGGAAGGTGAACTTTTGGAAACATGTTCCTGTTAGGTTGGATTAACGTCAAAATATGTGATATGTCCAGAAAATTTGATATATCACTATGATCATAAATATGATTACTCACAATAGGTCTCATTGTAATGTTATTTTTTTAGAAAATTTTGTATATTTGTTGAGTTAGCAACTTATAAAAAATGTCTGCTTTTTGGCAAGAAAATTATCGTCTTTTTGGGGTGGCCAATTTGGACCGGCAAGAGTTGTTTTTTTATGTCTACTTTCCCAAATTTTGAACTAAAACTAGGCCAACCCTATGAAAAATACAGACGACAAGCTGATAAGTCGAAATATCAAACCAACTGCCATGCGTGAATTGGTCTTGGGCATTCTATCTGAACAAAAAATGGCAATTAGCTTATCTGATTTGGAACACAACTTTCATAAATCAGATAAAGTCACCTTGTATCGTACTCTCAAAACATTTGAGGAAAGGAAACTCATTCATAGTATTGATGATGGTACTGGTGCTATTAAATACGCTCTTTGTAAAGAGTCATGCCAATGTCACCCGGAAGACTTACATATACATTTTTTTTGTACAAAATGTCAACATACATTTTGTCTAAATGACAATCCCATTCCTACCATAAACCTACCAGTTAATTTTAGCCTAGGAACCATAAATATGGTTGTAAAAGGAGTTTGTGCAGACTGCAACCATTAATTTGCAACTTAGTTGCATAAACTTTTTATTATCTTTGCTGTTGTTTTAATAGTTGCAGTAAGTTTTTTATGAGCAAAGTAGGAGAAAAAAGTAGATTTGTGTTATTATTACTGACTTGGTTGGTTATATTATTTCATTCTATTATCCCTCATCATCATCATCTCGATTCCTATAGTGACCAGAATAATAACAATTCCTGTACAACGCAAACTAGGGGTGAGTCTCCGACTGAGGCAAATAAGCATTGTCACGCTCTAAACAATATCGTTTTCAAAAAAGTCAACACAATCACTGTTGACTCAAATACTGCGTCTAATACCCTGTTGTTTTACATTACAGCACATAATCTGGTAAAATTCTACAACAGAGTTTTATTGAACACTTCGCCAATTAAAGATATTGTTATCCTAAAACAATATTTTACCGCAGATCTATCCTTTAGAGCCCCTCCTGCCTCAGTTTAATCCCTTCTTACTTATTATTTTATTTCCTCTGACAGAATTGTCAGATTATTGTTTATGTTTAAAACTTAGCTCAAATGAGTAAAAGAAAACTGACAAAAAAAGAATTACGGGAGAGTCAGGTTATTGACGATAAGAAATTTAAACGAACGTTACTGATCATCTTTGGCTTATTTTTCGTTTTGGCAATTTTTTACAATATATTCATCGTTTTTGGGCATGATACAAAATACGTCTACCGTAAATATGCATTATATGGCAAGGAAGTTCCACCAGAACTTGTTTGTATGGATGGCGATAAACTAATTTTTCATAAAAGTATAAAACTTAGTTATAACGGGAAAAACTATTTCTTTTGTAGTCAAGACTGCTATGATTGTTTTGTTAATCACTTTCAGAAAAATGCATTCATCCCAGATCCTTTTTCAGGGGACACTATTTGCAAAGCAGATGCTTTGATTGGATTAAAAAATCGGGGCGAACCTGAGATTGTTTATTTCCAAAACCGAAAAACATTTAATCAGTATTATAAATCAAAAAATAAATAACCTGTGAAGAAAAATAAAATCCGGCTAAAACAAGTAATAAAATGGTTTTTCATTACTATTGCCTGTTTGATTATCATAATAGGAATCATTGGCAGGGTTCATCATGTCTTCACAGTACATTTAAAATAAATAAATAGATAAATTATGATAGAACGTATCATTCATTTTTCAATAAAGAATAAGTTTATTATAGGCTTATTTGTAGTTGCATTAATTGGCTGGGGAACGTATTCGCTCACTCAGTTGCCTATTGATGCAACCCCGGACATAACCAACAACCAGGTGCAGGTTATTTCCCTTGCCCCATCGTTGGCGGTTCAGGAAGTCGAGAGTTCAATTACAGCACCTATTGAAGTAGCTGTTGCCAATATCCCCAATATTATTGAGCTTCGCTCCATCTCACGTTTGGGCTTGTCGGTAACTACAATTGTGTTTAAAGACAATGTAGATATCTACTGGGCACGACAACAAGTAGGAGAACGCCTAAAAGAAGCCGAGGACATTATCCCGGCGGGTCTCGCAAAAATTGAGATGGCTCCAATTTCTACCGGCTTGGGTGAAATATACCAATATCGCCTTGCCGTGGAGAAAGGCTATGAAACTAAATTTACTCCAATGGAGTTAAGAACCTTGCAGGATTGGACGGTTCGCCGCGAGATGTTAGGAACTATAGGTGTGGCGGATATTAATAGCTATGGCGGATTTGTAAAGCAATATGAAGTAGCCATAAATCCCGAGAGACTGAGAAGCATGAACCTTACACTCACCGACATTTTTGATGCACTCGAAAGAAACAACGAAAATACAGGTAGTGCCTATATCGATAAAAAGCCAACAGCTTATTTTATCCGTGGCATTGGGTTGGTAAAATCGTTAGAGGATATTGAAAAGATTGTTGTAAAAAGCAATTCATCGGGCATCCCGGTTTTAATTAGAGATATTGCCAGCGTTCAATATGGAAATTCCACACGATATGGTGCTATGGTTATTGATACTACAGAGGCTGTTGGTGGTGTGGTAATGATGCTCAAAGGAGCAAATGCCAATGAGGTTACAAAAAATGTAGAATCCCGCATTGAAACCATTCAAAAATCATTACCTAAAGGGGTGAAAATTGAACCGTTTCTCAATCGTTCAGATTTGGTGGGACGTGCTATTAGTACTGTTGCCAGAAACTTGATTGAAGGTGCATTAATTGTTATTTTCATTTTGATATTGTTTTTGGGTAATATGCGGGCAGGGCTTATTGTTGCCTCAGTAATTCCACTTTCCATGTTATTTGCTGTTTCCATGATGCAACTTTTTGGCGTGTCGGGTAACTTGATGAGTTTAGGGGCAATTGATTTTGGGTTGATTGTGGATGGGGCAGTGATTATTGTCGAGAGCGTGGTGCATCGAATAACCATGAGCAAACACCATCATCCGGGTATCAAAAGGCTTTCGCAGCCACAAATGGATGAAACAGTGTTTCAGTCGGCTAAACGAATGATGAGTTCAGCAACATTCGGGCAAGTTATTATCCTGATTGTATATGTCCCAATTATGGCATTGGTGGGGATCGAAGGTAAAATGTTTCGTCCCATGGCACAAGTTGTGTCATTTGCATTGATTGGCGCTACAATTCTATCATTGACGTATGTGCCAATGGTGTCTACCTTATTCTTGAGTAAAAGTACCGAACACAAGCCCAATTTTTCAGACAAAATGATGGATTGGTTTCACAAAATATTTAATCCTGCTATTCAATTTGCATTAAAACGGAAATTACTTGTGTCAGCATCGGTCATTTCAATATTCATTGCAAGCCTATTTGTTTTTAATAGTCTGGGTGGTGAGTTCATTCCCCAGCTCGAAGAAGGAGACCTTGCGGCAGGGGTAATTACTTTGCAGGGTGGTTCGCTTACCAATACAGTTGAGCAAGTTCAAAAAGCTAATAAAATCCTGCTTGCTAACTTCCCGGAAATAAAACATGTTGTTTGTAAAATTGGTGCCGGCGAAATACCAACCGACCCAACACCTATGGAAACAGGCGATTATATTATTACGCTCAAAGATAAACACGAATGGACTTCGGCAAAAACCCGTGAGGAACTGGTGGAAAAGATGGAAGAAGCTTTGATTCCGTTGGCTGGCGTGAAATTTGAGTTTCAACAGCCCATTCAAATGCGTACCAACGAATTACTTTCTGGATCAAAACAGGACATTGCTATAAAGATATTTGGTGATGACCTGAATACACTAGCTGATAAAGCTTCGCAAGTGGAAAAAATCATTCAAAAGGTGCAAGGCGTTGAAGACATTAATGTGGAGAAAGTCACCGGACTGGCTCAGATTCAGGTTGAATATAATCGTGATCGATTGGCGCAATACGGACTTTCTATAGAAGAAGTAAACCGTGTCTTGCGTACTGCATTTGCAGGAAGTCAGGCGGGAGTAGTATTCGATGAAGAAAAACGGTTTGGACTAGTGGTACGAATGGATAAGGATTACCGCCAAAGCATTGACGATGTAAAAAACCTTTCAGTTGCTTTGCCCAACGGCGGACAGATTCCTTTTGAACAAATTGCCAATGTTGAAATAAAATCAGGTCCTGCACAGGTGTCACGTGAAAATACGAAACGTCGTATAACCATTGGTTTCAATGTCCGTAACAGAGATGTACAGAGTGTCATAGCTGATGTGACAAAACAGATTGATGCAAAAGTGCAACTACCAACAGGTTATTATGTAAAGTATGGTGGTCAATTTGAAAATCTTCAAGCTGCCAAGGCTCGTCTCGCTATTGCCGTTCCGGTAGCGTTGTTACTTATATTTGTACTGTTATTCTTCACATTTCATTCCGTAAAGCAAACCTTATTAATCTATACAGCGGTGCCGATGTCGCTCATTGGTGGCATCATTGCACTTTGGTTGCGCGGTATGAATTTCTCTATTTCTGCTGGAGTTGGTTTTATTGCTCTGTTTGGTATTGCAGTGCTCAATGGCATTGTGCTTATTGCCGAGTTTAACCGACTGGAAAAGGAAGAAGGAATTATAGATATTACCGAAAGGGTATTGAAAGGATTACACACGCGTTTACGACCTGTAATCATGACAGCTGCCGTGGCTTCGCTGGGCTTCCTACCTATGGCTTTGTCCACTTCGGCAGGAGCTGAAGTTCAAAAACCGCTTGCAACAGTAGTTATTGGTGGATTAATAACAGCTACTTTGCTGACGTTAATTGTTTTGCCTATCTTCTACATATTCTTTTCAACTTTTTCATTCAGATCCATTTTTAAAAGAAAATCAGTGAAAACCTTGTCAATTTTGTTGATGCTTGTGGTTTGTTCTGCGGGTTTTAATTCAATAAATGCGCAGCAATACAGAAGTATTAATCTGAAGCAAGCAATACAAATGGCATTGGATAGTAATTTATCGGTGCGTTCGTCAAAATATGCTGTTGATGTTCAAAAAGCCTTAAAGGGTGCTTCGTGGGACATTCCAAAAACTAGCATTGATGGGCAATACGGACAATTTAACTCCTACAGCAAAGACAATAGTTTTACCGTATCACAATCCTTTGCTTTTCCTACAGTCTATATAAACCAAAACAAACTGGCTAAAGCTAATATCAAAAGCAGTGAATGGCAGCTAAAAACTTCACAACTTGAAATTGCCACGCAAGTGAAACAAATTTACTGGCAATTAGCTTACCTGTATTCGAAGCAAAAATTATTCGCATATCAGGATAGTTTATATACTGGTTTCCAAAAAGCGGCTGAACTCAGGGCAAAAACAGGCGAAACAAATCGGCTTGAAATGATTTCAGCCCGTTCGCAAAGTCTCGAAATTAAAAATCAGTTGCAACAGATTAATGCCGATTTGGTGATATATAATCAGAAACTGCAAACGATTTTAAATGTTGAAACAACTCTGTACCCTGCCGATACCGTGTTACACCGTATCGACTATTTACCTGCTGCCGACAAATCCGTTTTAGCTGCCAATCCTTCGGTTAGTTATATTAATCAACAAATTGAAGTGTCTCGACTAGAGAAAAAAGTGGAAAGCAGTCGCATATTACCCGATTTAAGTATCGGATATTTCAGCCAAACCATGCAGGGAACTCAGGAAATAAACGGAGTGCCACGTATATTTGGTACGGGCAACCGCTTTACTGGTATTCAGGCGGGTATTGCTATTCCACTCTGGTTTGCACCTTATTCGGCAAAAACAAAGGCTGCAAAATTTAAAGAAAAAGTGGCACAAGCAAATGCGGAGTATTATTCAAAATCGCTTTCAGGCAATTATCGTTCATTAATGCTTGAATTCAGCAAAAACAGCAATAGTGTTGATTATTACGAGAAACAGGCTATTCCTGAAGCCGATTTAATCATTGAGCAAGCTACACGCAGTTACAAAGCCGGAGCAATGGATTATCTCGATTATATTCTAAGCCTGAATCGTGCATTAAGTATAAAACAAAGCTATCTCGATGCACAAAACAATTATAATCAAACCATTATTTCAATAGACTTTATTACCGGAAAGATCTATTAACTCAACAGGAACTTAAAAAAATCAAAAAAATTACCTCTTACCCCCTTTTGGGGGTTGGGGGTCTAAAACAAATACATTATGACAAAATATAAATTTATATCACCAATCGTTATTTTAGCCGCTCTCCTGACATTTTCGTCATGTAACGGAAATAAAAAATCAGCTGTGGCAGAGGAAGAGACAGAAGTAATTCCCGAAGATATCGTTGAATTACGGGACGACCAGATAAAACTTGCCAACATAGAAACCGGAGCTATAGAGTTGCGCTCAATGAGTGGAACCTTAAAAGTAAACGGTACTGTGTCTGTTGCACCGCAAAATCTGGCAACCGTTAGTATGCCAATGGGTGGGTTTGTAAAAAGCACAAACCTAATGCCTGGCAATGCTGTTCAAAAAGGACAAACACTGGCCATTATCGAAAATCAGGAGTTTATCGACATTCAGCAAAATTACCTGGAAGCAAAAAACAGATCTGAACTTGCCAAAGCTGAATACGAACGTCAAAAAGAGCTTTTCAAAAGCGATGTATCTTCTCAAAAAAATATGCAACAAGTTACTTCCGATTACAACAGCCTCAAAGTTCAGGTAAAAGCGTTGGAACAAAAGCTTTCGCTTGTTGGAATTAATCCTTTCAAACTGAACGAAGACAATATGAGTCGGTCAGTGGCATTGGTTTCTCCTATTTCAGGATACGTCAAGGCAGTAAATGTGAGTATTGGCAAATCTGTTTCGGCTTCCGATGTATTGTTCGAAATTGTAAACAGCGACAAACTATTTCTTGAACTTACATTGTTCGAAAAGGATGCTGATAAAGTATCAAACGGTGAGAAAATTCGCTTCTTTATTAATAATGAAACCGAGCAGCACGAAGCTTTAATCTATCAAACCGGAAAGTCTATCAACAATGATAAAACTTACAAGGTGTATGCAAATGTGGTGGGGCATTGTAAAAACATGTTACCGGGCATGTATGTGAATGCTCATATTCAAGCTAAGAGTAACCAGGTAACCTCAGTACCCTCAGCATCCATAGTAAGCTTCGACGACAAGGATTATATTTTCGTACACGATAAGGACAAAGTAGAAAACGGAAATAACATGACTGAGTATCGAATGATACAAATTCAGAAAGGCGTTTCCGATGAAGGATTTACAGAAATCACTTTGCCTGAAGGCTTCAATTTTAAAGAAGCAAAGGTTGTTGTCAAAGGGGCATATAATTTACTTTCGGCTAAGAAAAATGCCGGCGAAATGAGTTGTTAGTAGAAATCATTTATAAAAATAAGATTATGAAAGAAATAAAAGCATTTGTAAAGCCATTTAAAGTAAATGATATTTTAAATCAATTGCTACAGGCTGGTTATCCCAATACAACCGTTTCATTGGCTGAAGGGACTGGTAGTTTCAAGAGTGAAGAAACAACACTTTCAACCCATTTTTCTATCACAAATAGTAAAGTGGCTAAGATTGAAATTGTGTGTAATGATAGTGAGGTTGATAAAATTGTAAGTATAATTTCCGATAAGGCACGAACTGGTAATCCGGGTGACGGCATTATCTACGTTTCCGAAATACAGAATGTCTATAAAGTAAGGACAGGATTGGAAAGCAAGGAAGATTAGTTTAAATCTAAAGACAGCTCAATGAATTGGGCTGTCTTTTTCAACTAGTTATAAGTATCTGAAAAGTAAAACTTTGCAACTTAGTTGCACTGTGTTTTTCATTATTTTTGTGGTGGATAAAGAATGAATAAAATCGTGGAAGTTTATCCACATAAAGGTATTATGATTTTAAAAGTAAATATAAAGTAGATATGAAAAAATATAAACTAAACAATTTAGATTGCGCTTCCTGCGCTTCTAAGATTGAAAATAGCCTGTCGAAACTGGAGGAAGTGAAATTTGTAGCCGTAAATTTCGCTAACTCTACCATGACTATCGATACCGATAATCTGGATAAAGTTAAAGCACAGATTAAGAAACTTGAACCGGAAGTAGTTGTAGAAGATTTAAATGTAGAGAATACAACGATTTCTCAAAGTGAACTTGTCGAAAATAAAGAAACAATTATCAAAGCTGTTTTGGGTATTTGTCTCTTAATTATAGGAATGGTATTTGAAAATCAAATACACAATACTCCTTATCATATCGGTGAATACCTGGTATTCGGAATTGGTTATTTAATCGTTGGTTGGGAAGTAATTTCGTCGGCTTTTAAAAATATTATCAGAGGTCAGTTTTTTGATGAAAAGTTTTTAATGACAATTGCCACGCTTGGTGCTTTCGCCATAGATGAAATGCCCGAAGCAGTAGCCGTAATGTTATTTTATGTTGTGGGTGAATTGTTCCAGGACATTGCCGTAAATCGTTCCCGGAAGTCAATCAAAGCACTGCTCGAAATAAAACCGGAATTCGCAAATTTAATAATAGACGGTGATTCAACCAAAGTTTCACCCGAAAGTATTCAGGTTGGCGACACAATTATAGTGAAGCCGGGAGAGAAAATTCCCCTTGATGGAGAAGTGATCGATGGAGATTCATTTGTGGATACTTCAACTCTAACAGGCGAAAGTGTGCCACGAAAGATGAAGAAAAATGATTTGGTTCTATCCGGAACAATCAACCAAACAGGTGTACTTACAATTAAAGTGACGAAATTATTCAGCGAGTCGTCTGTTTCTAAAATTCTGGAACTGGTCGAAAATGCCTCTTCCAAAAAAGCGGAAACCGAGAAATTCATTACCACTTTTGCCAAATACTATACGCCTGTAGTGGTTATCTCTGCTCTTTTATTAGCCATTTTGCCACCTTTGTTGTTGAGTGGGCAAACATTCAGCGAATGGATTTACCGCGCATTGGTTGTGTTGGTTATTTCTTGCCCTTGCGCATTGGTCATTAGTATTCCCTTAGGCTATTTCGGCGGTATAGGTAGTGCTTCACGTAAAGGAATTCTTGTAAAAGGGTCCAACTTTTTGGATGCATTGACACAGGTAACTACCGTAGTATTTGATAAAACCGGAACACTCACAAAAGGGGAATTCAAAGTTTCAGAGGTGGTTACGTCCAACGGTTTTTCGAAAGAAGAAATATTGGAATACGCAGCTTACGCCGAAACCAATTCAAACCACCCGGTTGCTAAATCTATTTCCGAAGCTTTTGCTAAGGATATCGAAAAACAGAGAATAAAACAAGTTGAAGAGATATCCGGCCATGGGATCAAAGCAGTAGTTGACAATAAAACGGTGCTTGCCGGTAATGACAAATTACTTCATAAAGAGAATATCGATCACCCTGTTTGTAATGTAGATGGAACGGTTGTACATATAGCCATTGATACGGTTTATGCAGGGTATCTAATCATTTCTGATACTTTGAAAGCTGATGCCATTGAAGCAATAGAGGCACTGAGAGCAAAGAATATTCAAACGGTAATGCTTACCGGCGATAACCAATTTGCAGCAGCTGCATTCGCAAAAAAATTAAACATAGACAAATACTTCTTCGAACTATTACCCCAGGATAAAGTAAAACACATTGAAAACCTGATGCTGGAAAGTAAAGGAGGTAAAGTTGCTTTTGTGGGAGATGGCATAAATGATGCCCCGGTAATTGCCCGTGCCGATATTGGGATAGCTATGGGTGCTCTTGGCTCTGATGCAGCTATCGAAACAGCCGACGTGGTATTAATGACCGACTCACCCTCTAAAGTGGCTATAGCTATTGATGTTGCAAAAACAACCCGCAAAATTGTTTGGCAGAATATCAGTTTTGCTATGGGAGTTAAACTTATTTTTATAATCCTTGGTGTATTCGGTATTGCCACCATGTGGGAAGCGGTTTTTGGCGATATGGGTGTTGCTTTAATTGCTGTTTTTAATGCTATCAGAATATTGAGAAAATAAAAATAGCACAATGCGTTAATTTAGCTCTTAATACAATGGGTAATTGACATAAGAATTTAAAATGAAAATTACAACTAAATCAGTAATTACCTGTCCAAACTGTGGACACAAAAAAGAAGAAAAAATGCCGTTAGATTCATGCCAATACTTTTATGAATGTGAGAATTGCAAAATCGTTCTGAAACCCCAACAAGGAGACTGCTGCGTGTTTTGTAGCTATGGTTCGGTAAAATGTCCCCCAATACAAGAAAAGAAGAATTGTTGCTAAAGACAGATTTACTTTTGAAAGTGGGCATGTCCATTGACGTTGTGAAAACAACCATGTGGGAGGCTGTCTTTGGAGATATGAGGTTGCCCTGATTGCTATTTTCAATGCGCTGAGGATGTCAAAAAAATAAAAATAGCATTTTGAATTGTAAGTAATAATACTTTCAAAACTCAATATATAACCATTTAACTACAGTCATTATGGAATACTATTTTAGCAAAACGCTTAATGTTTCATTTGATGAAGCCATTATGATAACTACCGAAACCCTGAAGTCAGAAGGTTTTGGAGTAATTTCGGAAATTCGTATGCACGAAAAACTGAAAGAAAAATTGGATATTGATTTTAAGAAATACACCATACTTGGTGCATGTAATCCGCCGTTTGCATACAAAGCATTGCAAGCTGAAGATAAAATCGGAACTATGTTACCTTGCAACGTATTGGTTATTGAACAGGCTGAAAACGAAATTGAAGTTGCTGCAGTCAATCCCATAGCCTCAATGCAAGCCATTGTAAATCCAGCATTGGGTGAAGTAGCGCAGCAAGTAACTGACAAACTAATGAAAATAATTGTTGAATTATAGGTT
>Ga0265297_10008042_pt1 | contig 14263 bp, 10 predicted proteins | sample Munlanlwell13791_FD_192502 | JGI IMG/M metagenome (GOLD analysis project Ga0265297, IMG submission 192502) | Leachate microbial communities from a municipal landfill in Southern Ontario, Canada - Leachate well 137-91 | ecosystem: Engineered > Solid waste > Landfill > Unclassified | place... | reverse complement strand
CCCTCGATATCGCCGGGCCAGTTATCGACTTCGGTTGTGGTCGTCAACTGGCCGCCTTGCTGCATACCCGTAATAATAACCGGATTCATGTTGGCTCGCGCGGCATAGATAGCGGCCGTATAACCGGCAGGGCCGGAGCCGAGAATCAGAAGGCGGCAATGTTTGGAGTCACTCATTAAAAATCCTTGGTAGTGTCAAGATAAATAAATTAATTATGAAGACGAAAGCGTGTTTCGTAAACAGTTTTATCGGGTACGGCTGACGTGGAATTGCCGAAGTGCGGAGCGAGGTTTAATGCGGATATTATTAATGTGAAACATCCTGTTATTGATCTATAATCATGTTTTATGGGTAATTTATGTGACGAGTTGTTGAGTATGGCTGCTGTAATGGAAGAAAAAACCTTTCGTGGCTTGCGTGAAGTCGCTTTATTAGGCTTCATTGCGGGCGCATTATTTTTTTTAATTTCGCTGATCACGTTTAGTAACGAGGATGCGGGCTGGACGCATAGCGGATCGGTGCAGGCAGTCTCAAACGCTTGTGGCGTTTTTGGCGCGTGGATTGCCGATTTCATGCTCAGCTGTTTTGGCTTGGTCGCTTATTTGTTTCCGGTCATTATCTTCTGGCAAGGCTATTTAATTTACACTCGGGGCAGACAAGGCCGCGAAAAAATGATTATCGCGCTGCAATGGGTAGGGTCTATCGCGACCATTATCTCGGGTGCAGCGTTATTAAACTTGTATCTATTAAGAACGGGAATCGAACTGCCCAGCAACACCGGTGGTATTTTAGGTCAGGAAACCGGCAATGCATTGTTGTCCGTGCTTGGCAATTCGGGAGCGACATTACTCCTGTTAGTGGTTTTATTGGCTGGCGTTACTTTGGTTACCGGCTTGTCGTGGGTAGCGTTAATAGACGCTATCGGCAAATATACCGTACTTATCTGTCAGTCTTTGGGCAGCAGCATTTTGAATTTACTTCAGGACCGCTCAGCCAAACGCGCCCAGATGCCGGTCAATAATCTGGTAAAGCCTGGAGCTAAGAGAAAAATCAGTGCCAAAGCCATGCCGGTGTCGGTGCCCGCTGCCGAAAAACCGGCAGAGAAGCCTCCGGTAAAAAGCAGCTTTGCGCTCAAAAAACAACAGCCAGCGGTCAAATACGATGCCAGCCAAGGTGTTTTACCTTCGCTGGAACTGTTGGACCACCGCGACACCCGCGTTATCGGCTACTCGCAAAGCGATTTGGAAGAAATGTCGCGTCTGGTGGAAGACATTCTGGCCGATTTTAACGTCGTTGTGTCTGTCGTCGGTTTTCATCCTGGGCCCGTTATCACCCGTTTTGAATTACAACCTGCGGCAGGCGTTAAAGTCAGTCGCATCAGCACGCTGTCCAAAGATTTGGCCAGAGCCTTGTCGGTTACCAGCGTTCGCATCGTCGAAATCATCCCCGGCAAATCCGTAGTTGGCCTTGAAATTCCCAACCGGGAACGGGAAATGGTGACCTTGCGCGAGCTGTTGGTTTCGGCGCCGTTTGAGAAATCCAAATCCCTGCTGACCCTGGCGATGGGCAAGGACATTTCCGGCACACCGATGGTTGCCGACCTTGGCAAAATGCCGCATGCGCTGGTCGCCGGTACCACGGGTTCCGGTAAATCGGTCGCCATCAATACCATGATTCTCAGTCTGCTTTATAAAGCGACGCCGGAACAGGTGCGCTTGATCATGATCGACCCGAAGATGTTGGAGTTATCGGTATACGAGGGAATTCCGCATTTATTGACCCCCGTCGTGACCGATATGAAGGAAGCCAGCAATTCATTGCGCTGGGCGGTTGCTGAGATGGAAAGGCGCTATAAATTAATGTCCAAGATGGGAGTCAGGAACCTTGCCGGGTTTAATCAGTTGATAGAAGACGCAACGGCAAGAGGCGAGGCCATCCGGGACCCGATGTTCCAGATGATTAATCCGCTGGAGGACGACGAAGAGTATCCAACTTTAAGCACTCTGCCCAGCATCGTTATCGTCATCGACGAATTGGCCGATATGATGATGATCGTCGGCAAAAAAGTTGAAGAACTGATTGCCCGGCTGGCGCAAAAAGCCCGTGCGGCCGGTATTCATTTGATTTTGGCTACACAGCGCCCGTCAGTCGACGTGTTGACCGGGTTGATCAAAGCCAACGTGCCGACCCGGATTTCATTCCAGGTCTCATCGCGCATCGACTCGCGCACCATTCTCGATCAAGGCGGCGCGGAAACGCTGCTGGGCAACGGCGACATGTTATTTTTGCCCTCAGGCACCAGTATTCCGGTTCGTGCTCATGGCGCATTTGTCGATGACCATGAAGTGCATCGCGTGGTTGAATTTTTAAAACAGACTGCACCGCCCAATTATCTGGAAGACATCACCCGCGATTCTTCCGATTCGAGCGATGGCTACAGCATGGGCGGCGGTGGCGGCAATGGCGATTCCGAAACAGACGCCTTGTACGACGAAGCCGTGCAGTTTGTCACAGAAACCCGCAAAGCCTCAATCTCCAGCGTACAAAGACGCTTTAAAGTCGGCTACAACCGTGCCGCAACCATGATTGAAGATATGGAAGCAGCCGGCGTTGTCAGTTCGCCTGAAAGCAATGGTTCAAGAGTCGTGCTGGCGCCGCCGCCCGTAAGGGATTAACCATGAATATTGCGTTGGTCGGCGTCGTCATCGCGCTGATGGCGACCCTCGGCGGCATTGTTATGGTCAGGCGCAATTCTCCCCAGCAGCCGATGCAAGTCAAAATCGTTCTTTTCGGGATTTATTTCTGGGGATTAGTGTTTTTTCAGCTGGTTGTAGCCGGGTTGGCATATTATTGGCTTAAGGCGTAGTGGTTTGATCTTCCGGGCTTTAGACAAAACGATATCCCGATGCCATAAGACCAGAAAGCGCCCGCTTTAAAGTTATTGTGTTTCATAAGAACGCGAAGCTAAAAAAGCAGGCAAGATTCATATATATCAAGAAAATACAATTATTAATCGAATTTTTAGGCTTATTGACAATAGCCCGGTGAGCTGATACTTTGCTTCGCTGGCACTCGCCTTAACGGAGTGCTAATTTTAGTCGCAGAGGTTGGTGTGAGTAAGACGCAGGTTTTAAATGAGCGGTCGCTACAGCTATTGAAAATGCTGGTTGAACGCTATATCAGTGATGGTCAGCCGGTGGGTTCGCGGGCTTTATCGAAAGATTCGGACTTGAATTTAAGTCCGGCAACTATTCGCAATGTCATGGCCGACCTCGAAGACCTTGGATTGGTGCATTCGCCGCATACTTCAGCGGGACGGGTGCCTACGGTCAGCGGCTATCGCTTGTTTGTTGATAGCTTGTTGACAGTTAAGCCGCTGGAGTCGAAAGATCTATCCCGGCTGCATGAGGGCCTGTCGTTAAGCGAGGACACCAGTGATGTGATCGGCGTCGCCTCGCGGCTGCTGTCTGAGTTAACGCAGATGGCCGGGGTAGTGACTTTGCCTAAAAGAGAGCTGGTGTGCTTGCGGCATATCGAGTTTCTATCTTTATCTCACACCCGTGTTTTGGTTATTTTTGTTACCAATGAGCAGGAAGTCCACAACAAAATCATCCATACCAGCAAAGTGTTCAGCCCCGCCGAACTACAGCAGGCGGCTAATTATTTGAATTCGATTTATTCCGGACGCAGCCTGGATGCAGTGCGCAAAGCCGTCTTAAAAGAGCTGCAGGAAGATCAGGAACGCATGAACCAGGGCATGCTGGATGCGGTAAAAATGGCGCAGCTGGCGTTCGATCAGGACAATAAAAAAGATGATTATGTGCTGACCGGCGAAACCAACTTAATGGGTTTTTCCGAGCTATCCGATATGGATCGGCTCAGAAATCTGTTTGAAGCGTTCAGCCAGAAGCAGGGCGTTATTCATTTGCTGGATCAATGCATGAAAGCCGACGGCGTGCAGATATTTATCGGCGAAGAATCCGGTTACCGGGCTTTTGATCATTGCAGTCTGGTGACCTCATCGTATTCGGTCAGCGACGAAGTGGTCGGGGTTCTGGGCGTCATAGGGCCAACGCGCATGGCCTACGAGAAAATCATCCCTTTTGTCGATATTACGGCAAAATTGTTAGGCGCCGCCTTGAATCCAAAATCAACGACCCCACAATAAATAACATCTGTTTTTTATGCCGCCCGGCATGGATATTAATTTTAAACGTTAAGGAGCTATAAATAATGAGTACTGATCAGGAAGCGCCTGAATCCCAGGTTAAAACTGAAAACGAAACGGTTGTAGAGCCACCGCATACCGAAGTGGCCGAGCACGAGCCTACGGTTGAAGAGTTACAGCAGGCATTGGCCCAAGCTGAGCAAAAAGCCCAGGAGAATTGGGACAAAGCGGTTCGCGCACAGGCGGAAATGGAAAACCTGAAAAGAAGAACGCAAAAGGATCTGGAAGATGCGCACAAATTTGCGCTAACGGGTTTTGCCAAAGAGTTATTGCCGGTATTGGACAGTCTGGTGTTGGGCTTGCAGGCAGCGACAGGCGATAGCGAGGAAGTAAAAAAATTCCGTGAAGGCAGCGAATTAACAATTAAACAATTCGAATCAGTATTTGCTAAATTCAAAATTGAAACGATTGACCCCATCGGTCAGCCGTTTAACGCGGAACAGCACCAGGCCATGACCATGCAGGCCGTAGAGGGCGTTGAGCCGAATACGGTGGTCAATGTTTTCCAAAAAGGATATATGTTAAACGGACGATTGCTTCGTCCTGCGATGGTTGTGGTTGCCAAAGCAGCCGAAAATAAGCCAACAGATACTCCTAGCATCGATGAACAGGCTTGAAATTAAACATAACAGCCTCATATTTGTAACAACTTTTACTTTTTAAATAAATTCAGGTCTGGAGAATTCAATGGCTAAAATAATCGGCATAGATTTAGGAACAACAAACTCGTGCGTTGCGGTGTTGGAAAACGGCGTAGCAAGAGTGATTGAAAACAGCGAAGGCGCGCGCACTACGCCTTCCATTATCGCTTTTACCAGTGACGACGAAGTATTGGTTGGGCAATCGGCAAAACGTCAGGCTGTTACCAATCCCAAAAATACCTTGTTTGCGATCAAACGATTGATCGGTCGCCGTTTTAAAGATGATGTCGTGCAAAAAGATATCAAAATGGTACCTTATAAAATCATCGAAGCTGAAAACGGCGATGCTTGGGTTGAAGTTCACGGCAAAAAAATGGCCGCTCCCGAGGTTTCTGCGCGCGTTTTGATGAAGTTGAAAAAAGACGCTGAAGCTTACTTAGGCGAAGAAGTCACCGAAGCGGTCATTACCGTACCGGCTTATTTTAACGACTCGCAACGTCAAGCCACCAAAGACGCCGGCCGTATTGCCGGACTTGAAGTTAAACGTATTATCAATGAACCGACTGCGTCTGCATTGGCTTTTGGTATGGACAAGCCTAAAGGCGACACTAAAATCGCGGTGTATGACTTAGGCGGCGGTACCTTCGATATTTCAATTATTGAAATTGCCGAGATAGAAGGCGAACACCAATTCGAAGTGTTATCGACCAACGGCGATACTTTCCTGGGCGGTGAAGATTTTGACTCAAGAGTTATTGAGTTCCTTGCGTCAGAATTCAAAAAAGAAAGCGGCGTTGACGTGCATAATGATCCGCTGGCCTTGCAACGTTTAAAAGAAGCGGCGGAAAAAGCCAAGATCGAATTGTCTTCAAGCCAGCAAACCGACGTGAATCTGCCGTACATTACCGCAGACGCATCAGGCCCTAAGCATTTAAACGTTAAATTGACCCGCGCCAAACTGGAATCGCTGGTTGAAGAACTGATTAACCGCACCAAAGGCCCTTGTGAAATGGCGCTGAAAGACGCGAAGTTAACGGCAGCGGATATTAACGACGTAATTTTGGTTGGCGGACAAACCCGCATGCCTAAAGTCCAGGAAATGGTTAAGAGCATTTTCGGTAAAGAACCACGCAAAGACGTTAACCCTGATGAAGCGGTAGCCTTAGGTGCGGCGATTCAAGCGGGCGTTTTGGGCGGCGAAGTCAAAGACGTATTGTTGTTGGACGTTATCCCGTTATCATTGGGTATCGAGACCATGGGCGGCGTCATGACCAAGCTGATCGAGAAAAACACCACGATCCCAACCAATGCATCGCAAGTCTTCTCTACCGCGGACGACAACCAAACCGCAGTAACCGTGCATGTATTGCAAGGCGAGCGTGAAGTCGCATCGGCGAACAAGTCCTTGGGACGCTTTGACCTGGCCGATATCCCGCCGGCACCGCGCGGCATTCCGCAAATTGAAGTCGCGTTCGACATCGATGCCAACGGTATTTTGAACGTGTCTGCCAAAGACAAGGCAACCGGCAAAAAACAATCCATCGTCATCAAAGCATCCAGCGGTTTGTCGGATGATGAAGTTGAACGCATGATTAAGGACGCCGAAGCGCATGCTGACGAAGACCGTAAACTGACTCAATTGGTTGCGGCACGCAACCATGCGGACAGCATCATCCATGCGACTGAAAAATCGTTGAAAGAACTGGGCGATCAAGTCGGCGCGGATGAAAAAAGCAACATTGAACATGCGGTTGAAGCACTGAAAACTGCGATTAAGGGCGACGATAAAGAGGAAATTGAATCCAAAACCAATGACTTAACCGAGTTGTCCGGTAAACTGGCTGAACGCGTTTATGCACAAAAATCAGCATCCGAAGGTGAAGCGTCCGGTGCTCATGACGCTCATGCTTCTTCAGAGCATCATGCTGCGGCGGATGACGGTGTTGTCGATGCCGAGTTTGAAGAAGTTAAAGACGACGACAAGAAGTAAAATGTAAGTTGGAGGCGCATCACCGTGCCTCCTTATGCATTAACTTAAAGCATAAAACCACAAAGAACACGAAGCTCGCGAAGAAAAAACTTCGTGTCCCTTCGTGTTCTTTTTGCGGTTTAGCAGCCCGTCTCTTATCCTCTTCACGGGTATCCCGGACAAAATCAGATAATCATCAAAATCCAACAATAGAATATTGAACCATGGCAAAAGAAGATTTTTACAAGCTTCTCGGTGTAGACAGAAACGCCAGTGATGCAGAGATTAAGAAAAGCTATCGCAGCAAGGCGATGAAGTATCACCCGGACCGGAATAAAGACAACCAGACAGAAGCCGAGGCCAAGTTTAAGCAGATTAAAGAAGCTTATGAAGTCTTATCCGATCCCAAAAAACGTTCCGCTTACGACCAGTTCGGTCATGCCGGAGTCGATGCTTCAATGGGCGGACGCGGCCCCGGAGGCTTTGGCGGTTTCAGCGGCGCTGAAAGTTTTAGCGATATTTTCGGGGATATCTTCGGTGGCGGAAGGCAGCAGCGCAGCAGCGTTCAGCGCGGTTCTGACCTGCGTTACAACCTGGAATTAACGCTTGAAGAAGCCGTATTCGGCACTGAGGCCAAAATCCGGGTGCCGGTGCTGGTGACCTGTAAAGAATGTAGCGGTTCCGGCGCTAAAAAAGGCTCCAGCCCGATTATCTGCTCAACTTGTCATGGTCACGGCCAAGTCAGGATGCAGCAAGGTTTCTTTTCGGTCCAGCAGACCTGTCCAACCTGTCGTGGTACCGGCAAACAAATCAAAGACCCTTGCGGCGCGTGTTATGGTCAAGGGCGCGTTCAGGAAAATAAAACCCTGTCCGCAAAAATTCCGGCGGGCGTCGATACCGGCGACCGCATACGTTTGGCCGGAGAAGGTGAAGCCGGAGAAAATGGCGGACCCGCAGGCGATTTATATGTTCAGGTTCAGGTAAAAGAACACGAGATATTTACCCGTGATGGCGCCAACCTGTATTGCGAAGTGCCGATTAGCTTCCCGACCGCCTGCCTGGGCGGCGAATTGGAAGTGCCGACCTTAAACGGCAAAGTACTGTTGAAAATCCCGGCCGAAACGCAAACCGGCAAATTATTCAGGCTGCGCGGCAAAGGCGTCAAGCCGGTTAGAGGCGGCCCGGTCGGCGATTTGCTATGCAAGGTGCAGGTTGAAACGCCGGTGCATCTGACCAAGGAGCAAAAAGCCCTGGTTGAGCAGCTCAGCGAGTCCCTATCCGGCAGCGGCAAACACCATAGCCCGCAAGAGTCTTCGTGGACTGACGGCGTGAAAAGCTTTTTCGATAAATTAACGGGATAAATCAATGATGCGTATTGCTGTAGTAGGTGCGTCCGGCCGCATGGGCCTTTGCCTGATTAAAGCCGCGGCGCTGGCTAAAAATGCCGAATTGACCGTTGCGGCGTCCCGTCCCGAGAGTCTTGCCATAGGCCGGGACGCCGGTGAACTGGCGGGCATCAGCGAGGTCGGCGTCAAAGTCGTTGATGACCTGGCATCCGTCGTCGACCAATTCGACGTGTTGATCGACTTTACCCGTCCCGATGCGTCAATGGATTTTATCGAGATTTGCCGCGAGGCAGGGAAAAAGCTGGTCATCGGCACCACCGGTTACAGCGACGCGCAAAAAGCCCTTATTGCTGAGGCGGCTAAAGACGTAGCGATCGTGATGGCGCCGAACATGAGCGTCGGCGTCAACCTGTCGCTTAAACTGCTGGCTTTGGCTGCCAAAGTCATGGGCGATTACACCGATATTGAAGTGATCGAAGCCCATCACCGGCACAAAGTCGATGCGCCGTCCGGCACCGCATTGCGCATGGGCGAAGTGATAGCCGATACGCTGGGCCGGGACTTAAAAGACTGCGCGATCTACGGCAGGGAAGGCAATACCGGCGAGCGCGACAGAAAAACCATCGGTTTTTCAACCATCCGTGCCGGAGATATCGTCGGCGAGCATACCGTGATGTTTGCCGACGACGGCGAGCGGGTGGAAATCACCCATAAAGCCACCAGCCGTATGACCTTTGCCAATGGCGCGGTCAGGGCAGCAGTTTGGCTGGCCGATAAGGACAGCGGTTTGTACGACATGCAGGATGTTTTGGGGCTTTCTTGAGTAACATGTCATAAAGGGCGTAGGGTACGCAGTGCGTACCCTAATACTACGTCTAAGTCACTGACCGGTAACGCGATGGATTTGTGCCGCTTATATTTGTTGGTAGAATTTAAGTTGACTTTTAATAGTACTGGTTTGCCTGGTTCACGCCCAATAATGATGCAAGATCCAGCGAAACGGTTGGTTATGGACAGTAGTAAACTTCATGGGAAATTCGTTCCCAACACATCCAAATGCAAATGCCGCTTCATGGCATTCAGATATATTTTGCGTTGCTCGCTTTATCTCGCAGTCATTCCCGTAACGGATTCTAAGCTATGTTATGATTCAGTTATTAAACCTATCAGTAAAAACGGCACAACATGATTCGTAAACTGCACATAAATAATTATAAATCCTTACACGACCTGACCTTGGAGGTCGGGCGATTTAATGTGCTTATTGGCGAGAATGGTTGCGGAAAAAGCAATTTGCTGGAGGCGATTGCTTTGGTCGCAGCAGCAGCAGCCCGTAAATTGGATCATGAATTTCTAGCATCGAGAGGGATTAGAGTGACTGAGCCGAAATTGATGAGATCGGCTTTTAGTGACGAAACCCTGCAACAACCTATAAAAATAGCTGTGGGTTTCGAAAATTTAGATGAAGTAGAGCAATATACGTTAATTAATGATAACCAGCCTTATGCAAAATGGGTCAAAACCCGCAAATTATCTGATTTAGTTTCGATATGGAAGAGAGCAAAGGATATTAAAGGGAGTGTATCAAAACATGAAAGTGAGCTGACGTCCGCCGAAACAGTCTATACAGAGATTGGCGAATTAGAAAAAGAGATTTTGGACTTTGCGACATGTAGTTACTTTGAAAATAATGAAGAAGAGGCAAAAAACTATCTTTCGCGATGTGGAGATATTGAGAATAAAGAAGATAAGGTTAAGAACTTTATTATCTATTCTCCCGAAAACACCGCGCTTAGAAACTTCTACAAAGAAGGCCAAATTGAACCTTTAGGTATTAATGGCGAAGGTTTACTGAAACTATTGAAAGTTATTCAAAGTAAATCGCCTGAACAACGTCAAGACATCCATACTAGTCTACAGCTTTTCGATTGGTATACTGAGCTTGATATACCTAATGATTTATCCTCATCTGAAGATAAAGTGACAATAACCGACCGTTATTTAACCCAAGTTTTCGACCAACGTAGCGCCAATGAAGGCTTCCTGTTTGTGTTGTTTTATATCGCGCTGATGGTATCGGACGATACCCCGAAAATCTTCGCTATCGATAATATCGATACCTCACTCAATCCCAAATTGTGCACCAAGCTCATTAAAGAATTAGTCCGTTTAGCAAAAAAATACGACAAACAAGTTTTCGTGACTACCCATAACCCGGCAGTTTTGGACGGCATCGATTTAGGCGACGATGAGCAGCGGTTATTGGTGTTATCCCGCAATAAACAAGGCCATACCCGCTATAAACGTATCACGCTGGAAGATAAGCCGCGCTCGTCAACCGATGAAGACTTAAAACTATCGGAAGCCTTTTTAAGAGGTTATTTGGGCGGCTTGCCGAAAGGGTTTTAAGTTTTATGCTGTTCGGCTTGGCTTGTGAAGGTGTGACCGATCAGATCACCATTGAAAATATTCTGTGCGGTTACTTTAAAAATCTAGATGATGAAGAAATAACGCATTTACAACCGCTTTTCGATGAAACCGATCGGAAGCAAAAGGATTTTGGCGGTTGGCAAATGCTGCTTGCGTACTTAAGTACGGCACGATTCCGTGACGACGTCCTTAATAACAAATTTATTGTTGTTCAAGTTGATACCGATGTGTCTAACGAAACAGGTTTTGATGTTTCCCAAGTTGACGCTAACAATCAGCCATTAACGTCGGAAGTTTTGATAACCAATGTTATTGCCAAACTGGTTGAAACCATTGATAGTGGTGATGCAGACTTTTATCAACAACATTCAAATAAGATCATTTTTTGCGTCAGTGTTCATTCCCTGGAATGTTGGCTTTATGCATACCATAATAAAAAGCCGCTCAGTAAACCCAAAATTACCGGCTGTTACAAAGCATTGTCTTTCTTGTTGCCGACGACTGAAAAAACCTACCGTTGTTATGATGAACTCAGTCGAGATTTTCTAAAGCGTAAAAACATAGATATTGTTGTAACAAAAGATCCCAGTTTTCGTGTATTCATTCAATCGCTAGAAAAAATAGAAGACTTGGTTAATAACCGCGCTTGAAAGGAACCCGGCAATGTTAAGAATATTCCACACCGCAGACTGGCATCTCGGCCACCATCTGCACGGCGTCTCCAGGCAACTGGAGCATCAGCGGTTTCTGGACTGGCTGCTGGATGAATTGCACAGCAAGCAGGCCGATGCGTTGATTGTTGCCGGTGATATTTTCGATTCGGCCAATCCATCTTCTGCCGCGCAATCCCAGCTTTATGAGTTTTTGGTCAAAGCCAAGACCCGGTTGCCGAATCTGGGCATTGTTTTAGTCGGCGGTAATCACGATTCCGCTTCACGCTTGGATGCGCCGTCTCCGATTCTTAATGCGCTGGGCGTTATTGTGGTCGGTGGCCTGTCGCGGGGCGATCAGGGCAATATCGATTGGGAGCGCTTGCTGGTGCCGCTGACTAATGCAGCGGGCGAGATTAAAGCCTGGTGCGGGGCGATGCCGTTTTTGCGCAATGCCGATCTGCCAGCGACTGCCAGGGATGGCGAGAGTGTCGCAAATGGTATGGAACCAATGCGACCTGGCGAGCAAGGCAACGATCCGTTAATCTCCGGCATGAAAACGCTGTATGCCGAATTGTTTATGCAGCTGCAACAAAAGGCGGGCAATGCCGAGAGCCTGATCCTGACCGGGCATTGTTATATGGTCAACGGCGCGGTGTCCGAGTTAAGCGAGCGCAAAATACTGGGCGGCAACCAGCACGCGTTGCCGGTTGAATTATTTCCCGACGATATTGCTTATGTGGCCTTAGGCCATTTGCATTTGGCGCAAAAGGTCGGCGCTAACGAGCATATCCGTTACAGCGGTTCGCCCATTCCGCTGTCGTTTGATGAAAGCGATTATCCGCATCAGGTCATTCAGGTCGATGTCAAAGCGGGGCAGCCGGTTGAAACCGTCGCCGTTAAAATTCCCCGTAGCGTGCAATTACTCAGAATACCGAATGGCAAAGATTTTGCCGTGTTGCCGGAAGTGGTCGACCAGTTGCAAAGCTTGACGCTGGAGGACTTGCCGATCGAACAACGGCCGCTGCTTGAGCTGCGCATCAGATTGGAAAAACCGGAGCCCGGATTGCGCCAGCAGATTGAAGAAGTCATCGCCAAACTGCCGGTGCGCTTACTGAAAATTTCCACTGCTTACAGCGGCAGCGAAAAAAGCCTGGCCGATTTAAAAATCGAAGAACGCCTGGAAGAACTGCATCCGCTGGATGTTTTCCAGCGCTGTTATCAAAACAAGTACGACAAGGAAGCGCCCGAAACCATGAATGCGCTGTTTAATGAGCTGTTTGAAAGCCTGCAAGGAACGGACTGATGCGCATTTTAGCGATACGCGGAAAAAACCTGGCAAGCTTGGCCGAGCCGTTCGAGATTTTGCTGAATGCAGGCCCCTTGGAGCAGGCCGGATTGTTTGCGATTACCGGGCAAACCGGGGCCGGTAAAAGCACGATACTGGATGCCTTATGCCTTGCACTGTACGACAAAATCCCGCGCTTGCCGGACGGCCACGGTTTTGCGGTAGGCCATAAAGATGAGGATGAGAACCTGCGCGTGGTTAGTACTGACGTGCGCTCGATACTGCGCCGGGGTACCAGCAACGCTTATGCCGAAGTGGATTTTATCGGCAAGGACAAGCAGCACTACCGTGCGCGCTGGGAAGTCAGCAAAGCCCGGGGCAAAGCGGATGGGCGCTTGCAGGCGCAGGAAGTCGCGTTGACTAAAATCGATGACGGCCAGCGCATCGGCCAGGGCAAGAGGGACACTCTGGAAACGATCAGTGAATTGATCGACCTGAATTTCGACCAGTTCCGCCGCTCAGTGCTGTTGGCACAGGGCGACTTTGCCGCATTTTTAAAAGCCAAAAAAGACGAGCGTTCAAGTCTCTTGGAGCGCATCACCGGCACCGAACTTTATTCCGAGCTGTCCATCGCCGCGTTCGAGCGGGCCCGGCAGGAAAAAGAAGCGCTAAACCAGATTGCTAACCGGATGCAAGACCAAATCCCGTTGGATCAAGATGCCCGGCAACGGCTGGAACAGCAACGTGATCAGTTCATCGGCCAGATAGCTGATCTTGACCTACAAATCGCCGGCAACCAGAAAATCATCGACTGGTATGCCGAGCTGAAAAAACTGCAACAAGCTGAACGGGATGCCCGTGACAATCTTGCCGTCAGCCAACAAGCTTGGGATGCGGCGGAAGCCGATCGGCAGCTAATACGAAAAGTCGAAGCCGCACAGCCGTTAAGGCCATTGTTAAGCCAGTACCAAGTAGCACGCGTCGAGCACCGGGATGCCGAGCAAAAACTCAAGGACAGCAGCGAGCAGCAGATAGCCGCAGAAACCAGACTGCAAGGCGCAAAAGAACAGCTCGAAATTTTGGCTGTTGCATTAACCGAAGCCGAACAGCAACAACAGCAGGCGCAACCGGTATTAATTAAAGCGCGGGCCTTGGACACGCGCATCGATATTATCCGGCTAGCGGTCGAGACTTTAACCACGGAAGAAAACCAATTGCTTAAGGCGCTGGATGCGACTGAAAAAGAGCATCAATTGCTGTTAAGCCGGCAAACCGAACAAACCGCTGCGCTGCAACAGCTCAATATCTGGCTGGAACAAAATCAGGCGGTTAAGCCTATCGCCGCCGAATGGAGCCGATGGGATGCCGAGCTGGAACGCTATCAAACCTTGAACGCCCGGAAAACAGACGACGCACTCAAAGCGGAGCAGTTAAATCTGTCGGTTGCCAAGGATGAATGTAGTCTGGCGGGGCTAAAGCTTGCGATTGAGAGCAGTCACAAAAAGCTGGAACAGCATCAGCAAGCGCTGGCGCAACTGAAAACACAGGACAGCAAGCAATCGCTTGACGGCCTGCATCAAGCAAAAGGCGAGCTTGAAAACCAGCGTGAGCAGATCACACTGGCGCTGAGTCTGGCGAGTAACGCCCAGGAACTGCAACATGTTATCAAGCAGGACAAGGATGAATTGGCAGCAACAGAACAGACGCTTAA
>Ga0265297_10008041_pt1 | contig 14263 bp, 26 predicted proteins | sample Munlanlwell13791_FD_192502 | JGI IMG/M metagenome (GOLD analysis project Ga0265297, IMG submission 192502) | Leachate microbial communities from a municipal landfill in Southern Ontario, Canada - Leachate well 137-91 | ecosystem: Engineered > Solid waste > Landfill > Unclassified | place... | reverse complement strand
CTAAAGTTATCCACGTTCCGACAATGCCTTTTATTTTTGAATTATAACCTATTGCAGCAGCAACGGAATTTTGACCCGTAATATCTAACTGGCTGTATTTTCCGCTTGCCGCTAACTGGCTGTAATATCCGCTTGCGGCTAACTGGCTGTTATATCCCGAAGCGGCTAACTGGCTGTAATCTCCCGAAGCGGCTAACTGGCTGTAATCTCCCGAAGCGGCTAACTGGCTGTAATCTCCCGAAGCGGCTAACTGGCTGTAATCTCCCGAAGCGACTGTTTCTTGCGTTGGTTTTATTTTTTCGACAAGATAATTTACTGAGGCTTTAATGTAATCGCCTAATTTCAATTCTGCTTTGATTTTAATTTTTGACGATACAACTTTTGAATCATCGTTGAGCTTTGCAATTTCTCCACTTTGTTCAACTTCTGCAAATTTAGAATCGCATAAATCGTAATAATTGAGAACATCTAAAGGATTTTCACAGGCGTGATACCCTTTTCTGCATATTTCAATATCCTTTATTTCAGGCATTTCTTTTCCGACCTTATATTGAAGATCGCGACATTTGAAATTCTTATCAAACGCCTTGTAAGTTGTAATTGTTTCGTTTTTCTTTTTCATATATTTGGTTTTGGTTAGTCTTTACAAACGTCGCACAAGGCATAGTGAAACAAGCTGTCATTACGGTGTGCTATGTTTCCGCAATTATCGCAAGGCTGTATATCGCCACACCTATTTAAAAGTATCTCGCAAAGGCTGTCATATTCCATCATGCCGTTTTCGGTGAGTTCCTTTGCTGCCTTGCCGTGAATGGTGTACGTTTCTTTGAATTGGTTTAGTTCAACGTAGTCGGTGGGTGTTATATCTACTATCATGGTGATGATATTAATATTTATTTCGAATATAAAACATGTTGTTCAACACGTTCCATTTTATCCTCGTTAATATATTCGCGTTGTTCTTCCGGCGTTGTCATCTTGTGCCATTCTATCAGGTGCTTTATGGCATTAGCCTGAAAAATGCTGTCGCGCTTTAAGTCTAAGACCTTAATATTTTGCTGTTCCAGAAAGTCGTTTGTATTGTTCTGAGTAATGGCTGCGATAACGAGCATGACACTCATGAATATAATACAGCCGAAACATGCCATATAGTTGTAGTAGTGTTTCATATTTGGTTAATTAATTTTCTTATACAATCTAAACACGCCTTTTCAATTCGTGCAGTAACCTGTGTTTGAAATGTTGCTTTGTTAAGTTCACCCTTTTTAATATAAAGTTTACGTTTAGCAAGGCTTTGATTAATCATTTCCTTTAAGTTCATCAGCTTAAAGCAAAGTTCATTAAATTCATTCATGATGTTTGGTTTTGGTTGATGCTACAAAGATAAAGACATTAATTCGGATTTTGCAAATTTATTTTTATGTTATTAAACGTGTTGCAATTTAATAATTATTGCTATATTTGCAATGTCAAACCAAATTAACCAAGACATGAAAACAAGTGAAACAATTAAGGCCATTGCTCCTGCAATAGCCAGCTTCCACAGCGAAGTCGGGAAGATCGCTAAGAAAAGCGAAAACACGTTCTTTAAAAACAAGTATGCTGCCCTGCCGTATATACTGTCCGCAATAGCAGAGCCGCTTAAAAATGCCGGTCTTATTATTCTGCAAATGCCAAAAATGACAGACAAAGGCAACAGCCTTGAAACTGTCTTAATGCACACGTCAGGTGAATGGATAAGCGAAGAATACCTTATGCAGCCCGTTAAGTCTGATCCACAGTCAATGGGTAGTGCAATAACTTACGCAAGGCGTTACGCTATAGGTGCAATTCTTAACCTTAATATTGATGTTGACGATGATGGTAATAAAGCAAGTGAGCCGGAAAAGAAAGCACCTGAAAAGAAAGCACCCGTACAAAAGCCGAAACTTACAACCAACTTGCATGAGGCCTGGAACAAATGTGTAACAGCCTTAAAGAATAAGTACACAATGGACGACCTATTAAAGAAATGGGATATATCAGAAGCAAATCAGCAATTATTAAAACAGGAGGCAGGTTTATAATATGGAAAACGAAATGACCGCAATCAGCCTATTCAATCAACTTCCCTCAACGAAGAACGAGATTGATAACTTCTGCGAACGTGTTAAGAACACAATACTCGCAGGAAACGACAACCCACTTACTATAGCTGTACAGTTAAAAGCTATTGAAGAAGTAGTTAAAAAGCTACGTACAGACAAAGAGGTACAGGCATGTATCGAAGACGAACTTTCACGCAACGGTAACAAACTAAGCTGGGCCGGTGCTGAATTACAGTTGCGTAATTCGGTATCTTACAAATATGAAACCGATGCCGAATGGAGTGCTTTAAACGCTGAACTTGACGTACTAAAGGCAAAGATGAAAGGCCGCGAAGAGTATTTAAAGCGTGTTAAAATCGATATGGTTGACGAAAAGACAGGCGAGATAATACCGCCTATCGAAACAGTAAACAAAGTATCAATCGTTGTAAATCTTAAATAATATGGCAACAAAACAACACCCGGCTTACACGCTTATAGGCAACATTAAAACCGTTGTCAATGGTAAGCATAAAGCACTTAAAAAAATCTCTGCAATACTATTCCTTATTTGCGGAGGCGATCAATCAAAGTACGAACGGATTATTAACATATTAAACGAACAAAGCAATGGCAACATTCCCGAAAGCGATCTACGCTAACAAAAGCGAAAAAGCACCCGATTACATCATCTGTAACATCAAAATCTTACGGCATGACTTTAAGCAATGGCTGGATGAGCAACTTGATGACACTGTAAAACTCGTTGTAAAGAAGTCTAAAGAAGGCAAAGTGTACGTACAGGTTGACGAATACGTCGCACCAGCAAAGAATGAAACAAAGCCGGAAACTAACGACGAACCACCGTACTAATGGCAACAAACTTTAAAGGCATAGTTTCTTCTACTTTGACGCAAATAAGCGGTGATAAACGCCGCTTTAAACTGCGAATGTTTAAGGAACTATCCCGCCATGTGTACGTCGAAGTGCAGTTAAACAAGTCTATGTACATCGAAGCAAAACTAAACAAGGCAGAGAAGCATTTTAAAAACGATCTGAAACGACTTGTCAGGGCGATATCCGACTGGGTAAAAAACATAAAAACATTTTGAACATTAAAAACTTTTAATTATTTTTGTGCTATGGAATTGATTTACGAATTTAAGATTAACAAGCAACGTGTTACTGTTGTAGGTGATACAGCCGCTAAAGTGATTGCAAAACGCCACCCCAACGCAACCGTAGTAATATACGAACAAAAGAAAGAGATTGACAGGGGAAAGGCTAAAGATATATTTAATATATGAATATCAACGTAATTACTAAGATGAACGGTGTTGGCCTGGAGGCCGACGCTTTACTACTTAGGGATATACTAACCGATCATACTGTTAATATCATTGATTGGGAAAGGCCAACGGTTAAAGCACCGGCAAATATCAATATCCACCTTGAACACATACGCAAAGAATTTATACACCTTGCCCCGTATAATATCGCAATCCCTAACCCCGAATGGTTTGAAGACACGTTTAAGCCATATTTGAGAAATATTAATATAGTGCTGTGTAAAACAAGGCATTGCGAAAATATATTTAGCCAAATGCACCCGAATTGCGTATATTGTGGCTGGACTTCGCGAGATTGCTACATACCGAACTATAAAAAACACATGCTGTTTTGCCACCTTGCCGGACGGTCTTCGCATAAAGGCAGCGAATTTGTGCGCGACTGCTGGACCTCTGACCCTAAATTACCCATGCTGTACTTTCAGAAATATACAGACATACATAAATTCAAATTCAATCAGGGCAATGTAATGGTACAACGCACACGCGTTAAAGACATACGGGAAATAATGAACACAGCCCTGTTTCATTTATGCTGTAGCAAGGCAGAGGGCTTCGGTCATTATATAACAGAGGCGTTAAGTACTGGCGGCATAGTTATCACTACAGACGCGCCACCTATGAACGAGATTATTACATCCGATTTAGGCTTTCTCGTACCCTCGCGCGTGTGCGGAAAACATAGGCTAAGTAACGAGTATTGTGTTGATAGCAAGGCGTTGCATGATGTAGTTAAACAAGCATACGCAACAGACCCGAAAGTGCTAATTGAAATGTCAGAACGGGCAAGGGCAACGTATCTGCAACGGGATGCTGATTTCAGGGAGAGAATTAAAACCATCATTGCCAAATGTACCACCAACTAAGTGAAATAAAAAACCTACATAAAGGTGCGGACATTTACATAATCGGATCCGGCGCGTCAATGAATTATGTTGATAAGTCATTTTTTGACAATAAACTTAGCGTAGGCATTAACTTCGCACACCGCCATTATAAATGTAAATACTCTGTTATAAAAGACATCGTTACGCGTCGCGGTATGGCACAGCATTTAAGCGAATGTAAGCGCGACAATTCGTTAATGATTACTACGTCCGCACACATGGGCGGGACGCACCTGTACAATACCAAATACAACTACTTTGTGTTTAAAGAGGATCAATGGGGCGGCTTTGTCCGTGCTGAATATGTGGGAACGGAAACGATTGTAAACAGCCATAGTACAGTTACAACAGCCATGCACGTTGCCTTTTATCTCGGTGCGGCAAACATAATTCTCTGCGGTATTGATTGCGGCCTTATTGACGGCAAAAGCAATCACGACCTTTACTACCCTAACGTAAAGCCGGAGGGTATAGAGTACCAAAAGAAAAGCATGTCGCACCCTTACCACGAATGGAATATTAAGCAGATGCGAACGGCATTAAAGAAACATGACTGCAATGTGTATAGCTTAAACCCGTTCATTAATTTAGGACTCGAAGGACATAAATTTACTAAACTTGAAACACCGGCCTATGACTTATGGGCTGGGGAAAGGAAATAAAATGAAACAGATAACCAATGAAAAAGCAGAAGAATTAAAAGACTATTTAGAAGAGCTTGAAAATAGTTTTAGTGATATGATTGTTGATTTACATGGCCAAAAAGGATATGCACAAGCGCGCATAGCCTATATTTATTACAGGCGTTTAGTTTGGAACGCTAAACATATCATTCAAAACGACATTAAAGATACAAAAAAATAATGGACTTTTTAACGACATATAACCCGACATCACATAAAAAACGTCGCGTCGGGAAAGATAATGACGAATGAGTATGAACGTCTGTGTAATACCGGCATTTAATCGCCCCGAATACCTATTCGTAACCATTAATCTGCTTATCAACTGTAAAGGTGCAAAGGATATTTTCTACGTCTTTGCTCTTGACGTGGGATATTCTAAGAAATGCGAAGAACTTATCCATAAACACATGGAGGGGTTTGAATACAAGATACTGTATAATAACGGTTACAAATATGGTGCAAGTAAGCAATCGTTTAACCTGTTAGAAAGTTACCGTTACGCCTGTGAGATCGCAGATAAATATGTGTTCCTGGTCGAAGATGATATCTTTTGCGGTTATACTTTCTTCGATACTTTAATTAAGATACACGAAAAAGAGCCAGATTTATTCTGTGCTATTGGATCCAAACTACATAATTACGATTACATCAGCAAGGATAAAAAGCAAACTGGCAACAAAACCACATATCAGACAAGCAAGGATAGCGTATATCAAAGCTGGGGCGTGTGTTTTCGTAAGGAAGTTTTACAGAAGTATGTTTTGCCACATGCAAACCCACAGTTTTACAGCAACCCGTCAAAGTATTGTATGCTTCATTTTCCAAACCACTTTTTAAAGGGTAGTTTCACAGAGCAGGACGGGTTAATACGACGCTGTTGCGATACCTCGCCGTTGCGTATAGGTTATCCTGATTATCCGCGCTGTTATCATGCGGGAATATGGTCATATCACCGTATCGGCGAAAAGACATTTAACTGGACGTACACCCGTAAGGTACAGTTTATTTTAGACACTTGTTTCGATGCTCAGAAAATGGCAAAGTATAACGAGTATAACGATGTATTTGTTGCGGATCTGAAAGTAACTGATGAAATCATTTAAAATCAAATGATATGAAACAGACAGCAGAAGAATTATTACAGATAGTCATAAAAGAAAATTATGACGGATATCCTTTAAACCCTGCAACAAGAGATTTAATTGAAGCGTATATTGATGAAATGATTAAAAATAAACGCATAATAGAACTTGAAAAAGAAATATCAAATCTTAACAATAAAATAAAAGAGATATTTCCTCCCAGCTGTAAAATTCACAATAACAAGCCATGTAGGCATACTAAATGCCCAAATAATACACATTATCAATTTAATAAAAAATAAATTTTGCAGTATCAAATATTTATATTAACTTTGCAACATGCCTAAAAACCTACCATTAAAAGAACACCTACCATTCATCATGTCTCGTCCGATGTACGAGATATTGCTGATGGGATGGATAAGTAGACACGTATCACTAGGTACATCAATGACAGTATTACGCGCGATTGAGGACTTTATGGAGTTCTATCAGATACCGCCGGAATATTGGGACAGGGACACTGCAGCGCAATTCTACTATAAGAACAACGACGGCATGAACGAGCAAATAAAATTCAACAACATAAAACCTCTTTAATATGGCAAACGATTTAATTTGGATCTACAACACAAAGACAGGTAAACGCAGACAGATACGGCAGCACCTATGGGAACTGTGGCCACCCGATAAAACAGGCGGCACAAAAGCGGAGGGATGGCAGGTCGTTGCAAACAATAGCGAAGAGCAGGCTATGGAGTTTACAAAAGAAATACAGGCTAAGATTGTAGCCACTCCAACTCTGGAAAAAAAAAGTCCTGTGGTAAGTGCAGCACCCGTCGCAAGTGATGCAATGGATATGCAGGTTGCGTTAAACGAGCAGGAATTAAACAAAGTCGAACAGCCCGAAGTAACAGAGGTTGAGCCTGTGAATGATGATCCGCATAAAACTGTACTGCCGGAAACCGAACTTGTCGAAGTTGAAGACAGTAAACCTGCAGCAAAGGCAAAACGTACACGTAAAAGAAAGTAATTATGGAACTAACGATAAGACCCAAAAACCGCTATGCTGGTAAACGTGAACGCGATGTTCAGGTTGTGTCACAGGAAACATGGCAGAATATGATTAACAACGGCATGGCCTCGCGTTTTGTTATCGTTTCGCAAGAAGTCCCGGCACTTGATGACAAGATGGAACGCATTAAACAGGTCACCGAAGAAATACAAGCACACTCACGACCTGACTTTCAGAATCTGTTATCCGACTATCGCAAGGCCAAGAAGACCGACAAAGAAAAGGCACTTGCAATTCTGAAAGAAGCCGAAAAGATGCACCCGGAAAACTCATACGTAAATAAGGAATTAAAACTATACAACAATGACTGAAAAGGATGTACTGTACAGCCTTGCAACTAAGGCATTCAATAAGACTGAAACCGAAATAAACAACCTTATTTATGAGGTTGATGAAAAAGGCACAGTTACCGGGATTAAACCAGACGCTATTGATCAGTTGTTAAGCCTTGACAACAGCCGTGTAAAGACATGGAAAGATAAGCAGACTGAAACTATCACTAAGGCTGTTAATGAGGCCAACGGTAAAGCATACGGATACTGGGAAGGTGTTGTAAGGGATAAGTTAAAATTACCTGCAGACAAAAAGGGTGAAGACCTTATCGCAGAAATGGATAACGTAATTAAACAGATGCAGACAGGGGACGGCAAGGGCAAAAACTCAAAGGAATACCTGGAGCTTGAAACGAAATTCAAAGACCTTGAAACTCAATACAAGGATATATCCGGCAAAATCGGAACTGAATACATACCTAAGACAGAGGTTGAACGGTCCAGCCGTTTAAGCCTTGCCGATAAACACGCAATGAATGTTATCAGTTCAATGAAACTTATTAAGCCGGAAAACGAAATCATACAGCAGAACTTAAATAAAGCCTTTTTATCTGACCTTCGTGGACGTTACGATGATATTGAAATGACATCAGACGGAAAGGTGTTTGCATTTAAAGACGGCAAAAGAATTGAGAATGCACACGGACACGCTGTAATACTTGACGAGATTGTAAAAGAGGTTGCACTCGGCTACTATCAGGAAGCTAAGCAGCAGCCAACAGGCAACGGTGGAAACGGTAGCGATGGTAAAGATAAAGATCAAGGTACTCCGGCACTTGCTGACATCGAACGTGAACTCGGTATGCCTAACTTACCGTATGAACGCCGTATCGAACTGATAAGGAAGAAACAGGAATTTTTAATGAAAAAATAGTGATTTGGTTAATTGGTGGGGATTGGGCGGCTACGGCTGCCCTTTCTTTTTTATGTTATTAAACATGTTGTATATCAGAAATATTTATTATCTTTGTTGCACGTTCTTTTGAGCCGAAGGGAATTAAGGCTAACGTTTAGCGTATGAAACGTTGCGAATTGAAACACTAATTTAAAAATTTAGATATGACTTTAAAACAGCGATTACTTATAGCATACCACGAATTTAAGCAATGTTTTATACACGTTGTTAGGCGTATGTGGCTTGTAGGTATTAAAAACAGGTGGAACAAACTTTATATTCGTAAAAATGAATTTCATAGCTCACTTGATTTAGATAGTGAAGCGATGGAATACATGAATGAAAAGGAACGTGAAAAATACATAATGGACTTGGTTAGACATAGGAATATCGCACATGAACGTGGGTTGGATTAGCCATTACGCCTAACGTTTTGCATCTATATTTAGTTGAGGATTACGAAGCACAAACTTTCAATTATGAACAAAATTAAATACGAAGCAATGAACTCGAATAAACCACAAAGACCGCAATTGAATATAGGTGCTGTTATGGGTAGTTTTTCTCCCGTAGCAGATTCAAAAGCAACAGAAGCCTTACAATTTTATGAAGATTGTGCAGATAATTTACCTTACTACCAAACATCTGAAAAGGATAATGGATTTGATTGGGATAGATGCAGGGCTTATTGCAGTGTTGGGAAGTCCTATTCACATCAAAGATTTATGGCTTATGTTGCTGAATGGTTTGGAACAACAGTAAAGGAAATGAAGCTTCAATGGCGCAATGTCAAATAAAATTACCCATAACGGCTGACAATAACCGTCAGGTGGGGGTTTAAATGCACCAATCTTTCACTTGACAATAAGCTTCATTAGGTGCAGATAGCTTCAATGTGGCAACAAGCCCCCACTTGCGGTTATTGTATGTTATGGGCTGGTGTTTAATTCTTATCAAAATGAGTAAAACTATTATGAAGTCGGCAACTGTAAAAGTAATGTTGTCGCACAATTACAACCACTTCGAGGCTTCAATTTGCCTTGAAAACGAAGAAGGATTGACCGTTACCGAAATCAATGAAGCAAGAAAAGACTGCAACAGGCTTTGTGATATTGCTATCAGGCAGTATGACGATGCTAAACAAGTTGCTTTAAGACGTGCAGCTCTAAGAAGTGAGAAATCACAACTCGAAAGAGAAGTGAAGGCAATCAAGGAAAAAGACGAAAAAGAGTGGTCGGTAACTGATAAAGCAAAAGTAAAAGCGTTGGCAGACCACGAATGGGAGCTACAATGGGATTATGATGATGATTATGATTCTGATAGATGGTAGGCTTGTTGGGTGAGTGTGGGGTTTCTTACGCTTGCCCATAACTACTAGCTAAACGCAGTTGAATAATTGAACTAAACTATTTATATGCCTGATAAAGTGAGATATGACTATTTGCAAAGGTTTAAAGACGCTTCGGCAAAAGGCACGTTTACAATGGACGATGAGTTGAACATTTTAACCTATCTTATCGACCGATATAAATTCATTACAGTTGCCGAATACGCAAGGCGTGAGAATATAAGTCATACTGCTGCGGATAAACGTATTGATGCAGGAGGTGTTATGTATATGGTTATCGGTGGAATTAAGTTTGTGATACCTTAATTGTACGTCCTTTAGTTTTCCATATCGAAAGAGCCTCGTTAAAGCGGGGCTTTTTTATTTTACGTATTTTGTATTTGTCCTTTATTCTTTTATCTTTGTCAGTTAAAATATATCCCTATGGACGAACTACTGTTACAACTAATTGACATCATTAAGAATAGCAAAACACATAAGCACTATAAACGTACAGTAGAACTCGCAAGACTATACAGGCAGATAATCACCAACGAAGACACGGACGAACTATATCACAAAGTAGACAAGCGCGAAGAACAAGAATGGTTCTTACAACGCAAACGTCTGACAAACCTTGTGCTTATGCCTATGAGCAACACCGTACTTGCACCTCTTAACAAGGTAGCACGAAGTAACGATTTACGCAGGGATATAAAGTATGTAAATGATGCTAATAATAAACGGTCTGCGGATCTGGAATTGATAATGGCAGAATTTGCCGGTAAACAATCTTTAGATTATTACAGCCGTAACCGTTTTCGTAGGTTGTCGGACATTGACCCTAATAGCTGGATAGTAATTGAATGGCAATCGGTTTACGCACCACAGACGGAGTACGTAAAGCCGTACCCGTATGAAGTATCAGCCAAAGAAGCTATTTATTTTGAATATGAACGATACATACTGCAACTGCTAGTCGTTAAGACACTCATTACAGGTACAACAGACTTTTACAAATACACGCTTTACGGTAAAGATCAGACAATCGTACTTACGCAAATTGACCCGCAAAAACAAGGACTGTTACTTAATGAAACCGAAGCTATACAGGTATTAGGTGATAAAATGTATGTTTGCATTAATAGAAAATCATACTTTGAAATATTTATTCCACCGGCTCACAATCTAGGACACGTTCCTGCATTTAGAACGGGTTACCATCTTGACAGTGCAACAGACGAACAGACCTGTGTTAATACTTTTCATACGGGATTGCCTTATTTTCTTGACAGCGTAAAAGCAAAGTCGGAAAAGGACTTAACATTTGCCTTACATACGTTTCCGATAAGAATACAATACGAACAACCATGTCCTGAATGTAATCACGGTGTAAGTCTTGATGGCGGTACTTGCGGCGTTTGTCACGGTAAAGGAACTTTGATAAGCACATCCACGCAGGAAACAATCACAATACCGATGCCAAAGGATAAAGACAGCTTCATACCTCTTGACAGTCTGCTTACGTTTGTCAGGCCACCGTCTGATATAATTGACATCATGCTACGTAATCTTGACGCTTTAGAAGTAAAGATATGGAACGCAATATGGAATAGAGAAACCGTTAGTACGCAGGAAGTTGCTGAGAACATAACAGCAACTGCAAAGATAATTTCAGAACAGGCAAAATATGATATTCTTTATCCTTGCGCGGAACACGTTTGTAATTTTTGGACTTTTGCCGCCAATACCATTGCAAAGGTAACGGGATTAAACAACGGTCTTGAAGCCCTTTATATGAGTATAGGCAAAGAGTTTTCTATGAACAGCATGGAAGAACTGACAGCGCAATACAAGGTACAGAAAGATAACGGCATGACTTACGACGTGTTCCAGGATACTGAGCGGGAGCTTGTAAAAGTAAAGTATAGTAATGACCCGTCTTATATACGTAAGTACGATGTACGTTCCATGTTCAGGCCGTTTGCAGATAAGGACAAAGACCAGATAAATATAATACTTTCAGACCGTACACTCGCAACGCAATACGACCGCGTTTTATGGGTTAATTACGACAGTATTTGGGACACGTTAGAACTCGCAGACCCTAACGTATATCAGAAGCCGCCAAGAGAATTAAAAGCACTTTTAGACGCTGAAGTTAAAAATCTCATATTGCAGATTAACGCAGGTAATACGGTAACCGAGCCTGTTGATATGAAAGAGCCGGAAGAAACATCCGAAGATGAAGAAAATAACGAAGAATGACACTCACCGAACTTCGTAAATTAACCGATGCAAAACAGACCTTTCTTGAAAAGGTCTTAAAAGGCATGGATAAAGACATTGCAGAGATGCAACGTAAGCTGTTTGACGAACTTTTCAATAATCTCACATCAAAGCTAAACACAAAGAACGGTAAGCTAATTCAGGACGTAAGTAATTTCCGTGCAATTAACGGACTTGACGACCTGATGAAACGCTTTACCCAGCAGTTCGGCAATAAATTCATAAAGGATGTTGCTGACAAGATGCTGCAGACGCTTAAATATACAGACGACTATTACCGCCAACAGTTAGGCGTATCAACAACAGCGTTTAATTCGATGACAGCGCAAACCGAATGGGTTTATGAAAGAATAGGAATAGACAGGCAAGGCAATGTAACTCCCGGCGGTTACCTTTCAAAGTTAGCTGAAATGCCAGAGGTACAAATGCAACTAAGGGACTATTTAACGAATAATGTCGTTAGCGGTGCAGGGCTTACAGAATTTCAAAAGGGATTTAAGGATCTGCTTGTAGGTACAAAGAATTTACCTGGCAAGATAATGCAGTATAATCAGCAGTTCACATACGATCTGTTTAATCAGGTAGACAGCGCGGTTAATAAAGTATATTCTGATGTAGTGGGACTTGACTATGCTATTTATACCGGGACAATCATTGAAACATCGCGCTGCTTTTGTCGCAAACGTGCCGGTAAGATATTCAGTAAAGACGATATAAAGCAATGGAAAGAAGACGTAACGCTGATTGAATACTACAAAGATAACCCGTACAATCCATTCATTGACAGAGGCGGCTTTAATTGTCGGCATGATTTTACGTACATAGATAAAAGGACGGCTGAAAGAATGGGATATAATCAGGCAGAGGCAAAGGCTATACTTGATGAGGAATGCGAATAAGCGTTATCACTCCATCATTTTTAGGATTATATCCACGTTGCGCCAAAGATCGCGAAAGTAAATTGATACGCGCCATTGATAGCGTTTGCAACCAGGATCACACCGATTGGGAATTGATTGTAATTTCCGACGGCTGCGAAAAGACGGCAAAGATATTAACCGACTATCTATTAGAGTGCGACCCGGAACACGCCACAAAGATACGCGGTATAATGATACCGAAGCAAAAGAGTTATGCAGGTGCGACACGCAACACGGGTATTAATAAGGCAATGGGTGATATAGTCTGCTATCTTGATAGTGATGATTATTTAGGCAAAGAACACTTACAATTCATTAAGCAGTCTTTTAAGCCGGGTGTTGATTGGATATGGTTTGATGATCTGCAGGTTAATGGCGGCCTGTTTAAGCCTTTTAAGTGCAGCGTAAAGCATTACGGTCTTTGTGGAACGTCAAATATAGCACACCGCAGGGCATTGCCTTGTCGTTGGCCTATATCAGCAAACTATGCTCATGATGATTGGGGTTTTATACGGGCGTTACGTACACACGCGGGCGCGTATGCAGGACAGGGATATTATCATGTGTGTCATGTGCCGGGTAAGTATGAGGTTTAAGCGTTTACAAAACCCTCTACGTTAATACAATGCTCGTTTATCCATTTCTTACTGCGAAACATACCGTTGCACTTATACCCATAACAGCCCGATTTCGTCTGTTCTTTTACTGGGTACAAATCCATATTAAATACCTGTTTATCAGCGGTTATAAAAACATCGTAGCACATCCATTTGATTTTGGAAATATCTTTGAGTTTTTCAGCTTCTTCATACCACATAACCACTATTGATTTATAATTACTTAATATGGTTCTTTGCGTTTAGCGGGTAGTTATAAAACAGTTTAAGACGCATCTATCCGTTTTAAAACCTCCTTGATGCAAATAGCCACCTCATATTCTTCATCCTCGATAGCTGTTTTCATTAAGTCCTTAATTTCTTCTTTTGTTGCACCGCCAGAAGTCCATATTTCAAACAAAGACTCCGTGTTTTCCTTTACTGCTTCATCAAAAGGCAAAGCTTTTACAATTTCATTATGAACGACTATCATGCTTCCGTTTTCAAATTGAACAGATGGGCGACAATTGCAAGTATTACTCATTTCGTGTAATTCTTCTTCGTAAAGTGGATAAACATTAATCATAAAAAACCGTTTTATAACCCCACCTATATGCAAGCCGGGCTGTGTTTGTAATTCGAGCGACTTAACCCGCCCGTTGGTTTGTGCAGCTTGACAAATTTTCCCACGCATCCCGCCCTGCACATAGCTGGATAACGTTATGCCCCATAAAAAGACGGTACGTATCCACCTTGGTA
>Ga0265297_10008040_pt1 | contig 14263 bp, 17 predicted proteins | sample Munlanlwell13791_FD_192502 | JGI IMG/M metagenome (GOLD analysis project Ga0265297, IMG submission 192502) | Leachate microbial communities from a municipal landfill in Southern Ontario, Canada - Leachate well 137-91 | ecosystem: Engineered > Solid waste > Landfill > Unclassified | place... | reverse complement strand
GAGCGGGCCTTGTTCGTGGAAGTTGAAGATACCGGCGCGGGTATACCTGATGAGAACCTAAGTAAGATCTTCGAGCCTTTCTTTACCACCAAAGCTCCGGGTGAGGGAGCGGGGCTGGGGCTCTCTGTCGCGCATAATATTATCGATATGCACCGGGGTTTTATCGATGTGGAAAGCCGCGTAGGCAAAGGGACAAAGGTAACGGTTGTTCTGGGAATATCGATCAAGGAGGGAAAAAGTAATGGATAAGAAAAAGACAAGAGTTCTGGTCGTTGATGATGAAGAAGATTTCCTTAAGATAACGAAGCTGAACCTGGAGGAGACCGGGGAATATGAGGTCGTGACTTTGTCATCCGCTAAAAACATAGTAGGGGATGTGCTGGCTTGCAGCCCGGACGTCATACTTATGGATATATTGATGCCGGCTGTCGGAGGTATCGGAGCCGTCGCGCAGTTAAACAAGGATTCGATCACTCAAAATATACCCATAATCATAATCTCTGCCGCCAACAAAGAGATATATGTGAATAAGGCTTACCGGGAAGGCGTCGTTAATTATGTCTTCAAGCCCATAGATAAGAAAGACCTGATAACCAAGATCGAACTGGCATTACGGTTTAAGCAGTAAAGATTCGGTTTCCTTAGCGCGTAACCTCAAATTTATCCTTGCCTTAGGGTATATTTCTGTGGTACAATACTCATTCTGAAAATTTCTGACTTGGGGCCCATAGCTCAGTGGTAGAGCAGGTGACTCATAATCACTTGGTCGGAGGTCCGAACCCTTCTGGGCCCAAAATCTGGGGCGATTGGCTCAGCCTGGTTAGAGCGTCACATTCACATTGTGAAGGTCAGAGGTCCGAATCCTCTATCGCCCATTTCGCTAAAAAAAGGCGTTTATGCAAACGGTAAACCTGAAAGATCAGATCACCAAGCTGGTGCAGCTGCAGGGAATAGATAAAGAGATCTATAGCCTGCGGGATGAAAAAGAAGCTAAACCTGCCGAGTTACAGAAACTGGACGCTTTTTTGGAAGAAAAGAAGAAAGGCCTGGCCGACGCTGAGAAAGAGATGCAGAACCTGCTTAAAGCCAAGAAAGACCAGGAAATAGAGCTTGGCACCAAGGAAGAGGCCACTAAAAAGCTTCAGTCGCAGCTCTACCAGTTAAAGACCAATAAGGATTACGCCGCCATGCTCCAGCAGATCGGGGGTTCCAAGGCGGACGCTTCCATGATAGAGGACCGTATCCTTGAGATCCTGGATAAGATAGACGCCCAAAAGTCGAGGGTCGAACAGGAAAAGAAGACCTTGCAGGACGAAGAGAAGAATATCGGCGGAGAAAAAGGGAAAGTGCAGGCGCGCGTTAAGGAGATCGAAGAAAAGCTGGCGCAGCTGCAGATAAGCAGGGATAAGCTTCAGCCCGGCATAGACCATAAGATATTATCCCGCTACGAGAAGGTCATGCTTAACCGCGGCGGGATAGGTATAGCCCCGGTTAAAAACGATATGTGCGGGGGATGCAACATGTTCGTGCCCGCCCAGACTATTAATCTCATCAAGATGTATGAGACCATGATAACCTGCGAGATGTGCCAGCGTATTTTATATCTCGAGAGCGATATCGAGAATCCCTAACTATTACAGGATAAATATGCGGGAATTGGAGATGTTTGTGGACGGGGCCTCCAGCGGTAACCCCGGGCCTTCCGGTATAGGCGTTGTGATCTGCGAAAAGGGGGCGGTGATCAAGAATATCTCTTCGTATATCGGCGACGCCACCAATAATGTCGCCGAGTATTCCGCGCTGATACACGGGCTGGAAGCGGCGCTGGCCCTTAAGGCCGATATCGTAAAAGTAAATACCGACAGCGAGTTGATGTTTCGTCAGATAAAGAAGGTCTATAAAGTCAAACACCCCCAGATAGCGGTACTTTACATTCGGGTCTTACATCTGATGTCGGCTTTTTCCAGGATAGAGGTAAATTTTATTAATCGCGAGTATAACCGCGGAGCGGATAAACTCGCAAAGAAAGCGGCCTGTTCCAGGGCCGCGGGTTCTCTGAAATAGGGCAGGTTAGATGGCTGCTTCCGGCATTAACGTGCCGGGGGAGGAAAGTCCGGACTCCGCAGGGCAAACGCGCCGGCCAAGCGCCGGGCAGTTAAGAGCCGCAAGGCATTTAGCTGATGGAAAGTGCCGCAGAAAATATACCGCCGATGGGCCTTTCGAGGCTACAGGTAAGGGTGAAATGGCAGTGTAAGAGACTACCGGGTAGGCGCGTAAGCGCTCACCGCATGGAAAACCCCGCGTGGAGCAAGGCTAAATAGGAGATGAGGAGTGAGCCCGCTCCGCTATCAATCTCGGGTAAGCCGCTTGAGTGCCGGTGATAACGCCGGCACATAGAGGAATGGCCATCTTTAACAGAATTCGGCTTATTAACCTGCTCTATTTCACAACAAGAATAAACAACACCCGACGCTAATCGCACCTAGTCCAAATTGGTTTTGGACTAGTGTTCACCTGGTGGCGAAGTATTGCGTCGGTGTCCCCCTTGTGGGGGAGGAGGAATTAAAATGTCAGGTCACAATAAATGGTCTAAGATCAAACACGTGAAGGAAGCTGCCGACGCTAAAAAAGGCGCGGTCTATACAAAGCTTATCAAGGAGATAACCGCGGCTGCCCGGGAAGGCGGAGGCAATGTTGAGAGTAATTTTAAGCTGCGCATGTTCATGACCAAGGCAAAAGAACAGAATATGCCGCTGGATAATGTTGAACGCGCCATTAAGAGAGGCACCGGAGATCTCCCGGGAGTTATTTTAGAAACCGTCAATTACGAGGCCTATGGCCCCGGAGGCGTCGCGATACTTATCGATACTCTTACGGATAATAAGAACCGCTGCAGCGCCGAGATCAAGAATATCCTGTCCAAGAAGGGTGGTAATATGGCAGGCGCCGGTTCTGTGAGTTGGATGTTCAGCAAAAAAGGTTCCATAATGGTGGATAAGGCGGCCGCGAAAGAGGATGATCTGATCGCGCTTTTGGACGCGGGAGCTGAAGATGTGAAATCCGATGATACCACTACTTATGAAGTAGTGACCGCTGCCGGAAACCTGGAGAAGGTAAAAAACGCCATGAAAGCGGCCAATATTCCCTTTACCTCGGCTGAGGTGACAATGATCCCTTCTTCACAGGTGAAGGTGGCCGGCGACGCCGCCAAGCAATTATTGACTTTGATAGAAGCCCTGGAAGAACATGACGACGTGCAAAACGTGTACGACAACTCCGATATCCCGGATGAGGTCCTTGAACAGATGGAGAAAGAACAGTAGATGAAGATATTGGGCATTGACCCGGCCTTGACAGTAACGGGTTATGGGGTTATCAGCGTTGAAAGCGGCAAATTAGGGCTTATCGAGGCGGGAGTGATAAAGACCGTTGCCAGCGACCCCATAGAGCGGCGCCTGAATAAAGTTTATCGTTCTATCTCAAAATTAGTGGATGATACCGGGCCGGACGTGATGGTCCTGGAAAAGATCTACGCTCATTACCGCCATCCCACTACTTCTTACATCTTAGGGGAAGTAAGGGGGGTGATCTGCCTGATCTGCGCGCATAAGAATATCCCTCTTTTTGAATATGGGGCCACCCGCATCAAAAAAGCGATCGTCGGGGCGGGTCTTGCCTCCAAGGGCCGCATTCAGAGGATGGTCGGGGATATTTTAGATATAAAGAAATTGCCTAAATATATGGATGTTACCGACGCTTTAGCGCTGGCTATAGCGCATAGTTACATAATGAAGGTCAAGGCCATTGTGCCGGGGCAATAAGATATGATAGCCAGGATCCGGGGTAAATTAATAGAAAGGGGCGAGAACCTTCTCTTTATCGATATAGGGGGGATATGTTATGAGGTGCTCGTTCCCCCGACTACTATGCAGCGCCTGGATGAGAATTTAAGCCCTGAAGGCGTTGTTAACCTGGTGACTTATCATTACCTGCAGGTTGAGCCTGCCAGGAATACGCCGGTACTGATAGGTTTCTTGAGCGAAGTAGAAAGGGAATTCTTTGAGCAGTTCATTACCGTTTCGGGGATAGGCCCGCGCGCCGCCTTAAAGGCGCTCAGCCAGCCGATATCCTGCATTGCCCGCGCCATCGATGAAGGCGATATCGCTTTCTTGAAATCATTACCCGGTATAGGCGACCAGAGGGCGAGGTTGATAATAGCCAAACTCCAGAATAAGGTCGGGAAGTTCGGGCTGGTCAGGGACGGTAAGTTCGCCGTCAAGGAGGCTAAGGCCGGCGGTATCGAAGAAGAAGCTCTGGCGGTGCTCACGCAGCTGCAGTATAAAAGGGGAGAAGCTGAAGGGATGATCCGGAAGGCCCTGGAGCGGGAAAAAGGTATTTCCAGCACTGAAGAACTATTGAATGAAGTTTACCGGCAAAGAAAACAGGAATAGCGCCATGGCAGAGATAGACATCATAAAAAGTACGATAGAAGCGGTATTATTCAGCAGCGATAAACCTGTTATTATCGACCAGCTGCGCAATCTTTTTGAAGACCTCCAGCCTTCGCAGATCCGCGCGCTTTTAGAGGAATTAAAATCGGAGTATGAAAAGGAAAACCGGGGGATGCGCCTGGTGGAAGTGGCGGGCGGATTTCAAATGGTCACCGCTCCCAACCTGGCCACTTTTTTAAAGAAATTCTACCGGCAAAAAGGCTCGGATAAGCTTTCCCGACCGGCGTTGGAAACGCTGGCGATAATCGCTTATAAACAGCCGGTAACAAAGTTCGAGATAGAATCCTTAAGGAGAGTGGATACCGGCGGAGTGATAAAGAACCTTAAGGATATGGGGATAATCCGTATTGCCGGACGGAAGAAAGCTCCGGGAAGCCCCTTTGTTTACGCTACTACGCGCCAGTTCCTTGAGTATTTCGGATTGAAGTCGCTGGATGAATTGCCCAAGATCGATAGTATATTACAGTCTCAAGAAACTCCGGCCGAGGCCGCAGCCGGTGAAGGCAGCGCTGAAGCTGCCGCTCCCGCGCCCGCCGCCGCGGATGCCCAGGGATCTTCAGGAGGAAAGGAAGATGAATCTCAAAAAGTTACGCAGTAAGATAGACCAGATAGACAAACAGATCCTCAGCCTGTTAAACAACCGCGCCAGTATTACCTCGGGTATTACCCGGGTAAAGAAGCAGGCGGGAAAGAGCATTTATTCTCCTGACCGCGAGATACAGGTCCTGGCGGGGGTGAAAGCGCATAATAAAGGCCCGTTATCTCCCGGGGCGGTAGAGGCGATATACCGTGAGATCATGTCCGCGACCCTGGCGCAGGGTGAGCCGTTCAAGGTCGCTTATCTGGGGCCGCAAGCTACCTTTTCGCATATAGCCGCTTTGAAAAGGTTCGGTTCCCAGGCTGATTATATCCCCTGTAATAATATCGCCGATGTTTTTAACGAAGTGGAAAAAGGGGAGGCGCATTACGGGGTGGTTCCTATTGAAAATTCCATCGAAGGCGCGGTAACACATACCCTGGATATGTTCGTGGATTCGGACCTTAAGATCTGCGCCCAGATCATCATCAATGTCTCGCAGAATCTCCTGGCGAAATGCCCTAAAGAGAAGATCAGGCGCGTATATTCCAATCCTCACGTTTTCGGGCAGTGCCGCCTTTGGCTGCAGGAAAATCTTCATCAGGCTGAGAATATCGAAGTTTCCAGCACCACGCGCGCCGCGCAGATAGCCTCTAAAGAAAAGAACGCCGCTTGTATCGCTTCAGCCCTGGCCGCGAAGCTGTACGGGTTAAAGATGATCGCCAGGGATATTGAAGATTCGCCTCATAATAGCACGCGCTTTTTGGTCATCGGCGATACTCAGGTCGATAGGACCGGTAAAGACAGGACCTCGATACTTTTTTCCATCAAGGACAGGGTCGGGGCTTTGCATGACATGCTGGTGCCGTTTAAGAAAAATCATATCAACCTGACCAAGATCGAATCCCGGCCTTCCAAGAAAAAGGCCTGGGATTACTACTTCTTTGTGGACCTGCAGGGGCATTACAACGAAAATTCGGTCAAAAAAGCATTGGATGAACTGCAGGTCAACTGCACGTTCTTAAAGATACTCGGGTCATACCCGATAGGTGAATAGAGATGTCTCTTATCAGAAAGAATATACTGAATATAACTCCTTATCAGCCGGGCAAGCCGATAGATGAAGTACGCAGGGAATACGGCTTAAAGGATATCATCAAGCTGGCTTCTAATGAGAACCCGTTTGGCGCTTCCCCGGCCGCGGTCAAGAGGCTTAAGAAGGAGATCTCTGCCGTTAACAGGTATCCCGACGGCAGCTGTTATTATCTGAAGAACGCCCTGGCCGGTAAGTACGGCTTAAAACCGGCGAATTTCTGCTGCGGGAACGGCTCGGATGAATTGATAGACGTTATCATCAGGACTTTTGTGGAAGATGATGAGGAAGTCCTTACCGCGGATAATACCTTTCTTGAGTACGGCATAATCTCCAGGATCAATAACCGCAGGTTTACGCAGGTGCCCCTGACATATTTCAGGTATAACCTCGAGGCGATAAGAAGAAGGGTGAATAAGAAGACAAAAGTGATCTTTATCGCCAATCCCAATAATCCCACCGGTACTTATGTCACTAAGTACGAGGTGGAAGAGTTATTTAAGAGCCTGCCTCCCGATGTGATCGTGGTTTTTGACGAGGCCTATGACTTATTCGTGGATGTGGATGACTTTCCCCGCAGCCTTGCGTATCTTGAGCGGAAAAACGTGATCGTGCTTAAGACCTGTTCCAAGTCCTATGGTTTGGCGGGCCTTCGCCTGGGATACGCGATAGCCAGGCCGGAATTTATCGCTTATATGGAGCGTGTCCGTCCGCCGTTCAACGTGAATATCCTGGCTCAGGCAGCGGGAGTGGCCGCGTTAAAAGACGATAAGTTCCTTAATCAGGTCCGCGAGAAGACCCTGGTGGGCAAGCGTTATTTGTATGAACAGCTGGATAAGATGGGTGTTCCTTACATTCCATCCGTCGCCAACTTTATTTTAGTGGATACCGGGAAAGACTGTGTTACGGTCTTTAAAAGTATGCTTAAACGCGGCGTCATCGTGCGGGATATGAAGCAATACGGGCTGAAGAATTTCATCAGGGTTACCGTCGGCACGTCGAAAGAAAACCAGAGATTCATCAAGATCTTTAAGGAAGCATTGTAGCGGAGGGCTTTTAAGATGATCATTGTCCTGAGGCATGACGCGACAGAGCAGCAGGTCAGCCATATCAAGGAGCGTATAGAGAAGCTGGGGCTTACTCCCATGATCTCCAAGGGTACGGAAAGGACCATCATCGGGGTCATCGGCCCTGAGGATATCCTGCGCGCCACGCCTTTAGAGGTTTTTCCCGGCGTGGAGAAGGTAATGCAGGTCCTGGCTCCATATAAGCTTGTATCCCGGGAATTTAAGTCTGAGGATTCAGTGATCGACCTGGGCAAGGGGGTCAAGATAGGCGGTAAAAAGATAATCATCATGGCCGGCCCTTGCGCGATAGAAAACTACGAGTTGCTGCGCGAGATCGCCATCAAGGTAAAAGACGCCGGAGCCGCGGTCCTTCGGGGCGGGGCGTTCAAGCCGCGCACTTCGCCGTATACTTTTCAGGGGTTAGGGGAAGAAGGCTTAAAGTATCTTCAGAAAGCAGGCAACGAGTTAAACCTGGTGACCGTGACCGAGGTCATGGATGTGCGCGACGTGGAGTTAGTCTCTCGCTATGCCGATATCCTCCAGATCGGCGCGCGTAATATGCAGAACTTCAATCTTTTAAGGGAGGTAGGCCAGTCCAAGAAGGCCGTCCTTTTAAAGCGCGGGATGTCTTCGACCATCAAGGAATGGCTGATGTCCGCCGAATACATATTGTCTGAAGGTAACTTTAATGTCATCCTTTGTGAACGCGGGATCAGGACCTTTGAGGATTTTACCCGCAATACCCTGGATATCAGCGCTGTGCCGGCAGTCAAGCAGTTATCGCATCTTCCGGTGATCGTCGACCCCAGCCATGCCGCGGGCAAGTGGGGGCTGGTATCTTCGCTTTCCAGGGCGGGAGTTGCCGCCGGGTGCGACGGACTTATAGTAGAGGTTCACAGCCGTCCTGAAGAGGCGGTATCTGACGGGGCGCAATCGCTTCTTCCCGAAAAGTTCGCGGATATGATCAAAGACCTGAAAGGCATAGCTAAGGCGGTTAACCGGGAGATGTAAAGCTGGTCAAGCGGCGGATCAGGCGCGCTTGACAGGGGATGGAAGATGAAGTTATTCAAGAAGGTGGCGATTGTCGGAGTGGGATTGATCGGCGGGTCAATAGCGCTGGCTATAAAAAAGAACAGGCTGGCCGATGAGGTAGTCGGGGTTTGCCGCAGTAAAGAAACCCTGCTTTTGGCGCGCCGGATGAAGGCGGTCGATCTTATTTCGCGGGATCTGGAAATCATAAAAGGAGCGGACCTTCTGATCATGGCCGCTCCGGTCGGCATGATAATCAGATCAGCTCCGGAAATATCCCGGATCATCGGCAGGGACTGTCTGGTAACGGATGTAGGCAGCACAAAAAAAGAGATCGTCCTTAAGCTTGAAAAGATTTTTCCCAATTTTGTAGGCAGTCATCCTATGGCGGGTTCCGAGAAACGGGGGGTCGCTAATGCCAGCCCGGGTATTTTTAAAGGCTCACTTTGTATATTGACCCCTACCAGGAATACTAAAAGATCCGCTTTGCTTAAGATAAGTAAGCTTTGGGCAAAGCTTGGCTCCAGGGTGACTGTGGTCACGCCTTCCGCGCACGATAAGATATTGTCTTTGGTCAGTCATTTACCGCATCTGGCCGCTTTTTGCCTTATCGACATAATACCTGATGATTTCTTAAAATTTGGTTCAAACGGCCTGAAGGATACGACCCGGATCGCTTCTTCCGAAGCCGAGGTCTGGAAAGATATTTTTATCAGTAACCGCCGGCCTATCCTTGAGGCTATCGAACGCTTTCAAAAGCGGCTTTCGGCGGTAAGATCCGCCCTGCGGAAAAAGGACCTGAAGTTTCTGGAGAAAGTTTTAGTGGGGGCTAAGAAAAAAAGGGACAGCTTAAAATGATAGTAGCTATTGATGGACCTGCCGGCAGCGGCAAGAGTACCGTTGCCAGGATGACAGCCCATAAACTGGGCTTTCTTTATATAGATACCGGGGCGATGTACCGGGCGGTGACTTTTAAAGCTTTGGAAAAGAAGGTCGATCTTAGCGACGAAGCCCAGCTGGTTGAATTGGCGCGCGATTCGGATATCCGCCTGGTCGGCGGCCATGACGGGGCCCTGACCGTTTATCTTGACGGCAGGGATGTGAGTAAGGAAATTAGAGAGCCGGTGATCACCAGGTATGTTTCCGACATAGCCAAGGTCAAGGGCGTGCGGGAAGCCATGGTCCTGCTTCAGCGCAGGATGGGCCGGGATAATAACGCCGTCCTGGAAGGGCGGGATATTACGACCGTAGTCTTCCCGAATGCCGAAAAGAAATTTTATATTGACGCTGACTTTGCCGAGCGCGCCAGGAGGCGGCATAAGGAATTACTGGAGGCCGGCAAGGATATTACCTTAAAAGAAGTAGAGGATGACCTGCGTAACCGCGATCACATCGATTCTTCCCGGAAAGTCGCGCCTTTAAAAAAAGCCGCTGACGCGCAAGTCATAGATACCACGCGGATGACCATAGATCAGGTCGTGAATACGCTTTTAACAGAAATAAAGGACACAGCGCATTAAACGATAAAGATGGATAACAATCTTATACGAAATTTCAGTATTATAGCCCATATCGACCACGGTAAATCTACCCTCGCCGACAGGATCCTTGAGGTGACCGGGGCCATAGACAAGAGGCATTTTCACAACCAGATGCTTGACGATATGGACCTGGAAAGGGAGAGGGGTATCACGATCAAGGCTAAAGCGGTCAGGCTTAACTACCACGCTAAAGACGGATCTGATTACATTTATAACCTTGTCGATACCCCCGGCCATGTTGATTTTACCTATGAGGTCTCTAAATCCCTGGCAGCCTGCGAGGGGGCGTTGTTAGTTGTTGACGCCGGACAGGGTATAGAGGCTCAGACTGTGGCTAATTTTCACCTCGCCAAAGAGTTAAAGCTGGCGATTATTCCGGTTATAAACAAGATCGACCTGGCACAGGCGGATGTCCACCGCGTCAAAGGGCAGATCTGCAGCGTGCTGGGTTTTCAAGAGGAAGATATTATCCTGGCTTCGGCAAAAGAGGGGATAGGCATAGATGATATACTTGAGAGGATAATCAAGGTAATACCCCCTCCCAAGGGTTCGGCGGATAAACCGCTTAAGGCGCTCCTTTTCGACTCCCAGTTCGATATTTTTAAAGGGGTGGTTGTTTTTGTCAGGATGATCGACGGGGTGATGAACAACAATTCTTCCATAAAATTCCTGCGTAAAGATAAGATCAATAAAATAGAGGAGCTGGGGGTTTTTGAGAACCTGAAGTTCAGCGAAAAACCCTCGATATCGGCGGGCGAGGTCGGCTACCTGACCGCTAATATCCGCGACCCCCAGGAGATCATCATGGGGGATACCATTACCGATATTAAAAATCCCTGCGACGGGCCGTTGGCAGGTTACCGGCAGGTAAAGCCGCTGGTATTTTGCGGTATCTATCCGGTGAACGCCAAGGATTTTTCTTCGCTGCGCGCGGCCCTGGATAAGCTGCGGCTTTCCGACGCCTCATTCGTATATGAGCCGGAGACTTCGCAGTCTTTCGGCCATGGTTTTCGCTGCGGTTTCCTTGGTATCCTGCATATGGAAATAGTCCAGGAGCGCCTGGAAAGGGAATATGACCTGAATTTGATCCTCACCGTCCCCAACGTTGTCTATAAGATCCGGCAGAGGAACGGCGAGGCTATGGAAATAGATAATCCCGCCCATCTTTCCATGGCCCAGGATATAGAAGAGATGCAGGAGCCTTATGTGAGCATGTTAATGGTGATACCGACCGATTGTCTTGAATCGGTATGTGAATTGGCCAAGGCGCGCAGGGGAACTTTTGTCGCCAGCGAGTATCTGGGGGAAGACAGGGTTGAGCTGCATTTTAGCATACCGCTGGCCGAGGTTATTGTCGATTTTTATGACAAGATCAAGTCGATGACCCGGGGCTATGGTTCCATAGATTACGAATTTTCCGGCTATATGCCGACTAAGATCGTGCGGCTGGATATACTTTTAAACGGCGTTATTTGCGATGCTTTTTCGTCTTTGATATTCAGGGAAAAAGCGCAGAGCAAGGGGAGGCTGCTGGTTGATAAACTGAAAGACTTGATACCCCGCCAGCTTTTCGAGGTCACCATCCAGGCCGCTATCGGCAGCCAGATAATCGCTTCCGAAAAGGTAAGGGCTGTGGGCAAGAACGCTACCAGCCGCTGTTCCGGAGGAGATATCACCCGCAAGCGCAAACTTTGGGAGATCCAGAAACAGGGAAAGAAACGCCTTAAGCAATTCGGGAAGGTTGAGATCCCGCAGGAAGCATTTTTGGAGGTATTAAAGATATGATATCCGCTAAAACCAAGTCGACGATCAGGGAGTGGGTAGAATCCATATTGATCGCCTTTATCCTGGCGATGTTCATCCGCACTTTTATCGTTCAGGCGTTTAAGATACCGACCGGTTCGATGCGGCCGACTTTGATCGAAGGCGACAGGATATTGGTCAATAAATTCATTTACGGAGCCAGGATCCCTTTTATTCCGATCGGCCTTCCGGCCCTGCGCGAGCCGAAAAAAGGGGATGTGGTGGTTTTTATTTATCCCGAAGATACCCATCGCGACTTCATTAAAAGGCTGGTCGCCGGGCCGGGAGAAACGGTTGAAATAAACGACGGGGTCATATATATTGACGGTAAACCCCTGGACACCCCGGCATTTTCCAGGTATTATTATAACCGCGGGACTTACGGCGAAGAGGGCAAGAAGATAGTGGTCCCTAAGGACAATTATTTTGTTTTGGGCGATAATTCCGGTTCTTCCCAGGACAGCCGTTATTGGGGTTTTGTCCCCCGCAAATATGTTTTAGGCGGGGCGTTCCTGATCTATTGGCCGCCGAACCGGATAAGAGTTATTAAATGAATATAGCTAATAAGGTATCTACTTTCCGCATCCTCACCGTTCCTTTTTTTGTCGCCACCCTTATTTATTATTCTCCTCAAAAGGACTATTTAAGATGGATAGCGTTTGTCATATTCGTATTGGCGGTAGTCTCGGACGCGGTTGACGGGTATGTCGCCCGAAAAACCAAGCAGAAATCCAAAGCGGGGCTTATTTTAGACCCTCTCGGGGATAAGCTGCTTTTGATGAGCGCGTTCATCTGCCTCTATTTTGTGAACACGGGAGTTGTTTTTCCCAGCTGGGTAGTCTTTATCGTGATCAGCCGGGATGTGATCATCCTTTTGGGAGTAGTGGTAATGTATATGGTGCGCCAGAAATTAGATATTCTGCCGACCATATGGGGCAAGTTAACCACTATTTTCCAGATGCTCGCGGTCATCGGGGTTTTTTTGAGGTTCCAGTACTGTTTTATTTTATGGTGGATAGCGGTTATTTTTACCGTCCTGTCCGGATTGGACTATATTAGGAGAGGATTTAAACTTTTATATGGCCCGGATAATACTAGCGTCGCTCATTAGTTATCTTGTAGGCTCTATCCCGACCGCCTATATTTTCGGCAGGGTCTTAAAAGGGATAGATATCCGTAAAAGCGGATCGGGAAATGTGGGGGCGACCAATGCCTTCCGCGTCCTCGGAAAGATCCCGGGGATAACAGTCCTGATCATAGATATACTCAAAGGCCTTTTTTGCGTTGTCGTGGTAGGCAGGCTTGTTACCGGGTCCGGCCTTCCTGTTTCCGATACTGTCGCTAAGATCGTCTTAGGGCTTATCTGTATATGCGGGCATAACTGGACGGTATTCCTGCAGTTTAAAGGGGGCAAGGGGGTAGCCGCTACTGTCGGGGTTCTGATCGGCCTGGCTATCATCGTGCCCGGCCTGGGAAAAGCCCTTCTTTTAACCGTCGCGATATGGGCCGTTACCTTTGCCATATTCAGGACCGTTTCCTTATCTTCCGTATTAAGCAGTATCTGTCTGCCTATTTTTGTTTTTTTGTTCAAACAGCCGCCGGAAATAATGGCTGTGTGCCTGGTATTGTCTATTTTTATACTCCTGCGCCACCGCAGTAACATCCAACGCATCATCCAGGGCAAAGAACGCCGCCTTTTTTGATCTCTTCTTAAAGAAAGCGCTTTCCATTTCGTTATTTCAACGTATTGAAATACATACATTTATGTTTTATACTTTTATCAAGATGAGAGACCTTGTCTTCAAAAATCTAATGTCGCCGGACCATAGGAAGCGTGTATTCACCACCTCCGAGGTGGTAGATAACGCCGGGGTGCATAGTATTGTCCGCAAGCACTTTGTCTGCCTTATCAAGGACGCCCAGCCGGGCCAGGGGAATCCCAGCTTGTCTCCGCGCGTGTATGTGCTCAGGGAACAGAACCATTCCCAGCACCGTGAAAAATTCCTCTGCCGGTTAAAAACAAGCATGTTCGCGATGCGCAACGGCAAGGTGTATCTGATCCTGCTCGGGCATTCGCTCAAGATCGACATGGTGGGTTCGACCTCCGGCTCCAAGCAGTTCTAGGCGGCAGTCTGTTTTACTTAAAGAAGGCATTTCTTAAAAAAAAGAGATGCCTTTTTTGTTACTAGTCTCTTTACAAATTTGCCTCCCGGTGATACTATATTGTAATGCAACTATCCGCGATCTTTAACCCTGCGAATTATCAGTGGAGTTACTGGAGCATACCGCCATTAATAGCCAGCCTGTATTTTTTTGCGCTCGGCGCATTCATTCTATTCAATAATATCAGGTCCAGGATCAACATAAGCTTCTTTCTCGTGTGCATTAACAGCTTTGTCTGGCTTTTTAGTTACGCGCTCTGTTTTTCCCAAAGTACATATGAGGGCGGGTTATTCTGGAGCAGGAACGCCTATTTCGGGATCAATTATATCGCTGTCAGCATGTATTTCTATACGGTCGAACTTTTGGACCTGCGCAAGCAGAGGAAATGGGTCTATATTTTTTACGCCTTGATGATCGCTTTTACCCCGGTCACCCGCACCAATTACTTTTTGGCCGGGGTCGTAAAATGGCCCTGGGGA
>Ga0265297_10008039_pt1 | contig 14264 bp, 9 predicted proteins | sample Munlanlwell13791_FD_192502 | JGI IMG/M metagenome (GOLD analysis project Ga0265297, IMG submission 192502) | Leachate microbial communities from a municipal landfill in Southern Ontario, Canada - Leachate well 137-91 | ecosystem: Engineered > Solid waste > Landfill > Unclassified | place... | reverse complement strand
CCTGCAGCCCGGCGCGCTGTTCCTGATGCCGGCCGGGCAGACCTTCATCTGCGACTACCGGGCCGGCGCGGAATTCGTCTACTTCCATTTTGAACTGGCCGACGCCTTCGGCCTGGAACTCCTTGAAAACCTGCCGCCCGGCGTGTTGCGGCTGGCGGCCCCGGAACTGGCGGCGGAGATTGTCGCCGCCTATCACCAGCAGGACCTGGCGGGGTTGCTGCGGGCCCAGGCCGGAGCTTTTGCCGGCATCTGCCGGCTGGTCGCCCCGCTGCTCCAAGACCGGGAGTGGCGGGTGGCTGTTCCCGCCAAGTATCGCGCCGCGCTGGAGCATGCCGCCCGGCACTGCCGGGCCTCGCTCACGGTCAACGAACTGGCGGCGGCGGCGGCGGTTTCGCGTGGCGTGCTGTCCAAATGGGTTCGCCGGGAAACCGGGGTGCCGCCCAAGGAATACCTGGCGCGGCTGCTGATGCGGAAGGCGTTGCGGCTGGTCGGCGGCACCGACAAGACCGCCAAGGAAATTGCCGTGGAACTGGGGTTTGACGACCCGCTCTATTTCTTCCGCCTGTTCAAGCGGCGGACGGGGCAGACCCCGATGGCCTATCGTGCCGCCGTGGCCGCCGGGGCGTACGAGCCGGCCGCCCCCGCCGTCCCGGAACCGTCGTTGCTGGAGGGGCACTGACGGAAGGCCGCGTTTGGGTGCCTGGTTTCGGTGATTTCACGGCGCCCCTTTTGGCCTTTTCCCCGGCGTGGCATGAAGGCCCCCCTCGCGGCTGACACCGCCGCGGCTACAGCAGCCGCCCATCCTGTAGCCAGGCGCCTTCCGCGGTTACGGTGCGGGCCGGGGCAGGGTGCGCGAGGGCTCCCGGCCATGGCCGGTGACGACCAGGCGGTCGGGGTACAGCGCCACCCGCGCATACGCGGTGGTGTCCGGAGTTTCCACCAGGCCGTGCAGGGTCACGTAATGGATGCCGCGTTTCTCGCCGTAATTGCCGCCGTGGTTGTGGCCGCTGAAAAAAGCCGCCACGCCGCCGCCGGCCTCCAAAATCCCGACCACCTCGCCATCGTCCCACAGGTTGTGGACATTGGGCGGGTAGACCGGGAAATGGCAGAACACCACGACCGCCTCTCTTGCTTTGGCGGCGTTGGCCAGGGTGGTGCGCAACCACGCCAGCTGCGGTTCGCCGCAGGCGCCGTTCCAAGGCATGGCGTTGGGGGCGCCCGCTTCCTGGAGCCGGTCGAGCATGGCCTGGGCCTGCCGGCGTTCCGGACTGCCGGCCGGGGCGGCGAGGCTCACCGCGTTGCCGTTCAGGACGATGAACCGCCAGCCGTTGACGGCAAAATCGTAGTAGCCGCGCTTCAGGCCGAATGTGGCGGCGACATCCGCACCGGCGCCCGCCGCGACGGCGGCATCATGGTTGCCGATGACCTGATAGCGCGGCATCGCCAGTTTGGCATAGGCCGCCAGCGGCGGCCCGAAATTGGCGGGACCGTGATCGACCAGATCGCCGAGCTGGATGACAAAATCGGGTTTGGCGGCATTGAACGCCTGGACGCTGGCCGCCAGTTTCGGCAGGGCCGCCCGGTAATGGCGGCTGCCGGCGGGGTCCGCATCGGCGTACTGGACGTCGGCCACCACGCCGAAGGTCACTTCGGGTTGGGCGGGGACCGGGCCGGCGGCAGGAAGCGGCTGGGCGGCCAGCAGGCCGCCGAGGGCGGTGGCGAAGAGGGCCCGGGCATGGCGGGCGCCTTTCTTCGATTGCGGCCGATTGCAGCCGACCGCGGTCGCTTGCAATCGAAAAGAGGCAGGCTTGGCCGGCTCCGCGCGGATCATGGTTTCGTTCCCGCGGTCAGCCGCGGCACCAGGCGGGTGAAGCGCTGGGCGGTGCGGTCGTTGTGGACGGCCATGGCCAGGGCGCGGCGCGCGCCGACCATGATCAACAGGCGGCGGGCGCGGGTCATGGCGGTGTAGACCAGGTTGCGTTGCAGCATGATGTAGTGCTGGGTGAGCACCGGCAGGACGACGGCGGGGAACTCGCAGCCCTGGGATTTGTGCACGGTCACGGCGTAGGCCAGGCGGATCTGGTCGGCCTCCAGGAAGCCGTACTCCACGCGTCCCAGGTCGAACTCGATGGTGAAGCGCTTGGCCGCGGCATCCACCCCGACAATCCGGCCGAGCTCGCCGTTGAACACGCCCTTGTCGTAGTTGTTGGCCACCTGCATGACGCGGTCACCGCGGCGGAACAGCCGTTCGCCGGCGTGGAATTCGGGGGCGGGCCCGGGGTTGAGCACCTTCTGCAACAGGGTGTTGAGGGCGGCGGCACCGCAGCTCCCCTTGTGCATGGGAGCGAGCACCTGGATGTCGGTGCGCGGGTCGAGGCCGAAATGGGAGGGGATGCGGTCGGCGACCATGCGGGCGATGAGGTCGGGGACGGCCTCGGGATCCTCCTGGTCCAGCCAGTAGAAGTCGGCGGCGGCCTCGCGCGGCACCGGGCGCAGGTCGGGCATCTCGCCGCGGTTGACGGCGTGGGCGTTGCCGACGATGCGGCCGCGGTCGTCCTGGCGGTAGACGTGGGTGAGTTCGGTGACCGGGATGCGGCCGCAGGCCATGAGGTCGTGGAGCACGGCGCCGGGGCCGACGGAGGGGAGCTGGTCCTTGTCGCCCACCAGCAGCACGCGCATGCCGGCGGGCACGGCGGTGAACAGGTTGCGGGCCAGCTCGACGTCGAGCATGGAGACTTCATCGACCACCAGCAGGTCGCCGCGCAGCGGGGTGTCGGCGTTATGGACGAAGGCGCCGCGGGCGGGATCCCACTTGAGCAGGCGGTGGAGGGTTTTGGCCTCCAGGTTGCAGCTCTCGCTCATGCGTTTGGCGGCGCGGCCGGTGGGGGCGGCCAGCAGCACGCGCATCTGCATTCGCCGGGCCTGGGCCACCACCTCGCCGACCACGGTGGTCTTGCCGACGCCGGGGCCGCCGGTGATGATGCTGACGCCGTTGAGGAAGGCGGCGCGCACGGCCTGGCGCTGGGCGTCGTTGAAGCGGTTCCAGCGGTCGCCGCCGGTTTCCGGCTGGCGGGAGCGCGGGGGCGGGGGGGCGGCCAGCAGGGGGCGCAGGGCGTCGGCCAGGCCGGCCTCGGCGGCGTGCAGGCGGCGGGTGTAGAGCCAGCGGCCGGTGTCCGCTGCGCCGGGTTCGGCCACCAAGGCGTTGTCGAGCAGGGCGCGCCCGAGTCCCTGGGCGGCGGCGGCGGGCTCCACCTCCAGCAGGCGCGCCGCCTCCTCCAGCAGCACGGTTTCGGGGCAGCAGACATGGCCGTCCTGCTCGGCCAGCTGCCCGAGCACGAACACCACGCCGGCCTCCAGGCGGAGCGGGCTGTCCTTGGCCACCCCCAGCTCGCCGGCGATGCGGTCGGCGGTCTGGAAGCCGATCCCCTGCACCTCCGACGCCAGCTGATAGGGGTTGCGCCGCACCACCTCGGGGGCGGCGGCGCCGTAGGCGGTCAGCACGCGCTGGGAGAAGGCGTGCCCCAGCCCCAGCCCCTGGAGGAACATCAGCGACTCGCGCTTCTCCGCCAGTTCCTTCCAGGCGGTGCGGATCTGGGCGAGCCGCGTTCGGCCGAGGCCGGGCACCTCAAGCAGCCGTGTCGAATAACGGTCCAGGACCTCCAGGGTGCGCTCGCCGAACTGGTCGACGATGCGGTCGGCGTAGCCCTTGCCGATGCCGTGGATCAGGCCGGAGGCGAGAAAGCGGCGGATGCCGCGCTCGGAGATGGGGAGCACGGTGCGGAAGCGGCCGGCGCGGAACTGCCGGCCGTGCTCGCGGTGTTTTTCCCAGCGGCCCCAGGCTTCCAGTTCCTGTCCTTCGACGATGTTGCCGAAGGGGCCGACCAGGGTTTGTTCCTCGCCCCGTTCGTCATGCAGGCGCAGCACCACATAATTGCCGTCATCGCTGGCGAAGACGATGCGCAGCACCTCGCCGCGCACGGTTTCCTCACCCGGCGCCGCGGCCGGTGCCGGGCCGGCGGCCTCCAGGGCGGCAAACAGCGGTAGCGGGTTTTTTTCTGGCATGCCGGGTATTATACACGTCCCGTAAGATGGCGCTGGATTCGTTTCAGGGCCTCCAGCCGCTGGGCCAGAGTGGGGTGGCTGTGGTGGTAGAGGCTGTACCAGGGATGGGGTTCCAGGATCTGCAGGCTGTTGGCGGAGATCTTGGCCAGGGCGCTGATGAGCGGCTGAGGGCTGTAGGTGGCGCCGAGGGCGACCCGGTCGGCGTCATGCTCGAAATGGCGCTGCACGGCGTGCAGCAGCGGCGTCAGCCAAAACAGCAGCGGCCCGGCGGCCAGCACCAGGGTCAGGAGGGTCGGCGCCGTCTCGCCCGCCACGAACCCGAACCCTTCCAGGAACGGCGGATAGGCCAGCAGCCGGCTGGCCGCGAAAAAGCCGGCGGTCAGCAGCAGGGCCACCAGCAACGCCAGCTTCGACAAATGCCCGTTCCGGCAGTGGCCGATCTCATGGGCGACCACCGCCTTGATCTCGGCTTTTTCCAGCAGCTGGAGCAGGGTGTCTTGCAGGACGATCCGCCGGGCCTGCCCGACCCCGGCGACAAAGGCGTTCGAGTGGCGGGACCGCCGCGACGAGTTCAGCACCCAGAACCCGTTGGTGGGAAAACGGCAGTCGTGCGCCATTTCTTTGAGCGACATCAGCAGGTCGCCTTCCAGGGGGGCGCAGTGGTTGAACCAGGGCAGGATCAGCAGCGGATAGAGCAAGGTTGCCAGCAACTGGAAGGCCACCGCCATGCCGGCGGCCATCAGCCACCACCAGGGTCCGCCATAGCCGGCCAGCACGGTCAGCGCGGTGAACAGCGGCACGCCCAGGACCAGCGTCAACAGCAGGCGTTTCAGGCTGTCGCGCCAGAACAGGGCCGGGGTGCTGCTGTTGAAGCCGAAACGGGCTTCCAGGCGGAAGGTTTCATGCCAATCCAAGGGGATCCGGACCGCCGCCATGAGCAGCAGGGCGCCCGCCGCCAGGGTGGCGCTGGCCGCCACCTCGTCCAAGCCCTGGCCGGTCAGCCAGCGCCAGGCCGCGGGCAGCACGCCGCTGAACAGCAGGACGGCCAGTCCCAAGGTGTTCAAGACTTCTGCAACATGGCCGAAACGGGTGCGCGCCCGCTGATAAGCCACCGCACGCGCCATCAGTTCGGGGGTCAGCGGCGTGCCGCCATAAACCCCCACCAGCGGGTTGGGGGTCACGGCGCCAAAGGCCAGGTTGCGTTCCGCCAGCCACCGTTCCCAGGCCAGACGCACCAGAAGAACGAGGGCCACCACTGCCGTCACAAGAGAACTCATGGTCAAAAAAACAAGCAAGAAGGATGCCAGAAATGGGCATTCCCGCCGGATTGCGAATGCCTCCACCCAGCCGGATACCATACCGCCATCCCCCAATATTTCATGCGGGGGACGCCGTCGGCTTTTTGAACAGAAGGAAGCAACGATAGCGAAGGGTGGATAGTCCCGAGGCGGCAGCCTCCCTCGGAGTGCCGGCGGCTTCGCCGCCGCCCTGGTATTGTCTTCACCCCCCCCGGCGGCCGTCGCCGCCGGCCGGTAGGAGGGCGGCGTGAGGACCCGCCGTACTCCAGAGCGCCTTCCGGCGCAAAACCAAACATTGAAGGGCGCCGCCCGGCCTCGGGCGGACCGGGGGCGTCCGTTGCGCCGCAACCCTGCGGAAGGCCAGGACAGGCAGGATTGCCTGTCTCACCTTGGGGGCGAATTTCATTGTGGAAGCAAGGGCTACTCGCCGAAATACGGCAGGCGCATCAGTTCGGCGGCCATGGCATCGATCTGCGTCTTCATCAGCTGGGGCGAGTAAATGCTGCGCTGGGCCGCCAGGCCGGCGGCGCCCATGGCGGCACCCAGCGCCTGGTTGGCGGCGTGCAGATCATCAATGCTTTCCTGGACGTTGAACCGGCCGGGGCTGGTCGGCGGCGGGGGCCAACGCGAGTCGGAGACATAGGCGCCGGTCAGCCGTTCCAAGGCCACGCGCAGGTCGCCGTCAACGGTGGCCAGGGTCTTGCCGGTCCGGGCGGCGACCGATTCGATGCCCGCCAGGACCATGCGGCAGACCGGGTCGAGCAGGCGGGCGTGGACGGTGTTGGCCCAGGCCTTGGCGGTGCCGCCGTGCCAGGCGATGCCGTTTTCCACCTCGGTGATCTGGGCCGCCACCGGCAGGTCGCGGCGGCCGGCCAGCACGTCGGAGGGGGTGGCCAGCTCATAGCCCAGCTCGCGGGCGGTGTCGAGCATTTCCGCAAAACGGGTGACGCTGTCCGGTTCCGGCTCGAAAAAGCGCGCCTGCCCGAACTGCTTGACGTAGAAGTAGGCGCTGCTGCCGATGTACTCGGCGTCCTCGGCGAACGGCATGATGAAGCTGCCGGTCTGGGCGATCCGGCCGCGCCACTTTTCCAGGATGGCGCGGATCTCGCCGATGGTGACCGGCGTTTCGCGCACGCCTTCGGTGGCTCCCATCAGGTACCACAGCATCGGGTTGGCCATCATGTCGCTGCGGAACAGCAGCTTCAGGCCGTTGGGGGCGGCGGACGGGTTGGTCAGGAAGCGGATCAGCTCCGGGCGGGCGGCGATGGCGTCGTCGATGCGGAAGAGCTTGTCCTTGTTGGAGTGCCCCGCGACGTCGAAGGTGAGCCCGGTCGCCTGGCGGATCGCGTCAAAGGCCAGGTAGAAGGAATCGCCGTCCATCACCAGCGACTCGAAGCCGGCGGCCTTGAAGATCTCGGGGATGTAGTCCGCCCAGCTGCATTCGGGGTTCCAGCCGAGCGTCGGCGCCACGCCGGTGTGCTTTTCCCAGGCCTGCCGCCCCTTCTTGAGCGTCTCCAGGCCGACCGCCGGGTCGATGTTGCCCAGCATGATATGGATGTAGGGGGAGCCGACCGGCTCGATCTGGCCGGCCCGCACCAGCCCGGCCAGCCGGTCCATCACCCGCGGGCAGAGGCTGGCGATGGCGTCGACGGTGAAGCCCGAGGCCTCGAAGGCCAGCCGGTAGCCCTTGGCGTCGACCAGGTCGAACAGCGGCGCGTAGCAGTGCTCGATGACCCAGCGGCGCTTGCCGGGGGGCAGCTGGGAGTACTGCAGGTTGCCGTGGGGCAGGAAGACGATCTTCGGCGCGGGCTGGCTCATGGCGTTGGGCTCCTGGTGGCGGGCGCCCCCGTGGATGGTTTTCCGGGGCGTCCGGCGGTGATTGCATTCGAATGCAACGGCGATACGGTAGCCGTCGTGGCGGCGAATGCAAGGGGCTTGCCGGCCCCCGGGGGCAGGTCCGGGTTCATGGGGGCGGCCGCGGGTTCGGTGTTCATCCGAGCCCGGACCGTCAGTGACGGGTCAACTGTTCAACCGGTGCGGTCTTCGCCACCTTACTGTTCAAATTCAGAGCCGTCCCATGGGATGCCATCATTCATTACCGTGCCCCTGCCCGTGCCCGAACTGCCATCCCTTCTTTCGGGGTCGAAGCAGTCCATGGGCATCCTTGCTTTACGGTGTTCGGGCAGGGGCAGGGGCACGGAAAATGCAAAATGGGTCAGGATTAAAACAAACCGTCTTAAGCTTAGAATTTCAGGAACAATAGCGGTTTTTAAGCACCTGTGGGACGGCAGTGGTTCAAATTCATGAATAATTCAGGTTAGGGCTTGCAGCCCGGCTAGATTACCTCCAGCCAGAAATCTCCGGAAACCGGATCAACCAACCTGGCGCTCCTCTTGTCATGTCCACCACCTATGACATCGCCCAGCGGGCCGGGCTGAACCAAAGCACGGTCTCGCGCGCCCTGGCCGGCTCGCCGCTGGTCAATCTCGAAACGGTCCGGCGGGTGCGGCAGATTGGGCGTGAGCTCGGCTACGTGGCCAATGTCCAGGCCCGCGGCCTGAAGACGCGGCGGACGCAGGCGCTGGCCGTGCATCTGCCGCAGGGGTCCGAGACGGTGCTGGCGGACCCGTTCGTGCCGGCCTTTCTCTGCGGGATCAGCGGCGAGGCCGCCCGGCACGGCTACAGCGTGATCCTGTCCCATCTGGCGGCCGGCCCGCGGCGGCGTTCCGACCTGCCGGCGATGGTCACTTCGCGGCGGGCGGACGGGGTCATTCTGGCCTCGCCGCGGCGGGACGACCCGCGGCTGGAGGCCTTGGTCCGGCAGGGCATTCCGGTGGTGGCCGGCCGGGTGGAGGGGCCGTGGAGCGACCGGGTCGGCTGCGTGGACATCGACAACCGCCGTTCCGGCCGGCTGGCGGCGCGCCATTTTCTGCGGCAGGGCATGCGCCGGTTGGGACTGGTGGTGGAGGAGGAGGCGTGCCAGGTCGGCGGCGATTTCCGGGCCGGCTTCTGCGAGGCTCTGGCGGCGGCGGGGGTGCCGCCGGAACCGGGCTGGCTCCGCCACGTGCCGGTGTCTTTCGAGGCCGCGTTCCAGGCGGCGTCCGGGTTGCTGGCCGGCCCCGTGGTTCCGGAGGCGATCATCGCCGACACGGCGCTGACGGTGTTCGGGGTGCTGGAGGCGGTGCGGCAGAGCGGCCGCCCGACGGCCGTGCTCGGCGTCGGCTCGCCGTTGCTGCGGGCGTTGCACCCGGAGCTGGCATACATCCGGGCGCCGGTGGTGGAGTTGGGCCGGCAAATGGTCCGGGCGCTGCTGGCGCAGCTGCGGGACGGCAGCGTGCCTGCCCCCCGGCTGCTGCACACCACGATTGCCGGCGGCGCCTAGACGGGTGCGGTTTTCCCGTCCCAGCGGGACGGGGCGGGAATAGGCAGGGGCTTCAGCCCCTGTTTTGCCCCCCCCCCGTTTCGCGTGCCGTCAGGTACGCGGCGAATCGCGGCGTACCTACGGCACGCCATCGTTTCATTTCCCGGAACAGGGGCTGAAGCCCCATTCAGTCCCTCCGGGACGAAGACGCCCCCCGTACTTGTGCCAAAGGCCAGACACGCTAAAGCGTGGACTCAAACGACCTGCGCCCCGTGTTTGAGTCCAGCCTTCAGGCTAGTCCAGGGTGCGGCGGTAACGGACCAGTCCCACGGCCAGCATGACGGCGAAGAACAGCGCCACCGGCCACAGGTGCGGCAACGATTCCGCCCAGCCGTTGCCCTTGAGCAGCACCCCCCGGACATTGCGCAGGAAATGGGTGAGCGGCAGTGCCTCCCCGATCCACTGCGCCCACCGCGGCATGCCGCGGAAGGGGAACATGAAGCCGGAGAGCAGGATCGAGGGCAGGAAAAAGAAAAAGGCCATCTGCACCGCCTGCAACTGGGTGCGGGCCAGGGTGGAGAAGGTCACCCCCACCATCAGGTTCGCCGCAATGAACAACAGCGACACCAGGCCCAGCAGCACCAGGCTGCCCCGCATCGGCACGTCAAAGAGGAATTTCGCCGCCAGCAGGATCAGCGTTACCTGGACATAGCCGACCAGGATGTAGGGCACGATCTTGCCGATCATCACCTCCACCGGCCGCACTGGCGTCGCCAGCAGGTTTTCCATCGTGCCGCGCTCGCGTTCACGGGTGAGCGCCACCGCGGTGATGATGACCAGGGTCATGGTCAGCACCACCCCCATGAGACCGGGCACGATGTTGTACTGGGTGACCGCCTCCGGGTTGTACAGGGGATGAATCCGCAGGTCAACGGCGGGGGCGGGGCGTTTCAGGTGGCGGACGGCGCCGGTGAAATCCCGTTCCAGCGCCCGCTCGGCCAACTGGTTCAGGGCGGCCACGGCGTTGATTGTGGCGGCGGGATCGGTGGCGTCCGCCTCCAGCAGCACCTGCGGCCGCTCACCGCGCAACAGGCCGCGGGTGAAACCGGGCGGAATGGTGAGCACGAACGAGGCGTCGCCGCGGTCCAGCAGCTGGCGGACCTGGCGCTGGTCGTCGGCGCGGTCCCGGAAATCGAAGTAGCCGCTGTTTTTCATGCCCCAGGTGAGGTCGCGGGCGAACACCCCCCGGTCATTGTCCTGCACCGCGGTGGGCAGATGCTTGGGGTCGGAGTTGATGGCGTACCCGAAGAGGACGAGCTGCAGCAGCGGAATGCCCACCATCATGCCGAAGGTGAGCCGGTCCCGGCGCATCTGGATGAACTCCTTCAGCACCATGGCCGCGAACCGCGCAATGGAGAAGCGTTCCGACGTCACCGGTAGTTGTCCTTGGCCCGTTGCATCAGATGGATGAAGACGTCCTCCAGCGAGGTCGCGGCCGGTTCGACCGTCAACCCCTCCGCGCGCAGCGGGGCCAGGCTTTGGCCGAGCAACTCCGCCTGGGAACCGCTGAGGTGCAGGACCGTGCCGAACGGCACCACCTGCTCCACCCCCGGCAGGGCGCGCAACCGCGCCCCCAGGGCCGGTGCGGCCTCCCCCTGCACCCGCCAGGTGGTCAGGCCGGCATGGCGCACCAGCTCCGCCGCCGTGCCTGCCGCCAGCAATTCGCCATAGGCCAGGTAGGCCAGCCGGTGGCAGCGCTCCGCCTCGTCCATGTAATGGGTCGTGACCAGCACGGTGATCCCCCCGGCCGCCAGCTGGTGCACCTCGTCCCAGAAATCGCGGCGGGCCTTGGGATCCACGCCTGCGGTCGGTTCGTCCAGCAGCAGGAGTTCCGGATGATGCAGCAGGCTGGCCGCCAGGGCCAGGCGCTGCTTCCAGCCGCCGGACAGTTCACCGGCCAGTTGCCGCCGCCGGTCCTTCAGCCCCAGCTTGTCCAGGCATCCCGCCACTTCGGCACGCCGGTTGGGGATGCCATAGATTCGGCCGATGAAATCCAGGTTCTCCTCCAGCGTCAGATCCTCGTAGTAGCTGAACCGCTGCGTCATGTAGCCGACCCGGCGCTTGATCTGGGCGGACTCGCGCCGGAGGTCGAACCCCAGGCAGGTGCCGGACCCGGCATCTGGCGTCAACAGGCCGCAGAGCATGCGCAGGAAGGTGGTCTTGCCGCTGCCGTTGGGGCCGAGAAAGCCGTAAATCTCACCGCGCCGCACCTGCAGGTCGACCCGGTCGACCACCGTCCGGGCGCCGAAGCGCTTGGTGATTCCCTGCACATCAATGGCGAACTCTGCAGGCATGGGGTTAATTCCGGTTGGCAGGAACTGGGCGGGGGGATGTTTCTCCGGTCCCTCCCGTCCCTGGCGTCGCGGGAGTCCTGCTGCCGGGTGCTGTTTCCCGGCCCGGCGAAACCAGCACCTCCACCGGTAAGCCGGGGTTCCAGGGCGCGGCTTCAGCCCCGGTGCCGCCCGCCTCTGCCGCGGGGTCCGGGCTGAACACCGCCTCGACGAGATAGACCAGCTTGGCGCGCTGGTCGCGGCTGAACAGCACCGGCGGCGTGTATTCGACCTGGCTGGAAATGTAGCGGATCTGCGCCGTCCGTTCCGCCAAGCCGTCGGCCCGGACCCGGACCGTCTGTCCCGGTTTCAGGGCCGCCGCCTGCGGTTCGGGGACAAAAAACCGGATCTTGACGTTTCCGGGTGGCAGCAGCATCACCACCGGCGTGCCGGCCGGCACCCATTCGCCGACCCGGAACAGGGTGTCCTGGACCCGCCCCGCGGCCGGTGCCGCCTGCCGTTTCTGGTCGCGGCGCCATTCCGCCTGCCGCAGCTGTTCGCCGGCGGCGGCCAGTTCCGCCTCGGCGGCGCGGATCTCGTCGCTTCGGCCGCCCAGGCCGGCGGTGACCAGTTCCGCTTGCAGTCCGGCGATCTGCGCCAGGTTCTGGTCATGCAGGGAGCGGGCGTGGTCCAGGTCGGACTGGGTGGCCACGCCCTGCCGGACCAGCCGTTCCGCCCGCGCCTTTTCAATTTCCGACAGCGCCGCGGCGGCGCGGACGGCGGCCAGCCGGGCCTGCAACGCTTCGACTTCCGAGGGCCGCAGCCCCTTGCGCAAATTCTCCAGCCGGGCCGCCGCGGCGAGCCGCCGCCCTTCCGTCTCCCGGCAATTCCGGGCTTCCGGCTCGGGATCCAGCTGGAACAGCAGCGCGCCGGCGGCGACCGGGTCGCCCTTGGCCACGCCCAAGGTCTGCAGGGCGCCGGCGACCGGGGCCGCCACATACACCCAGTCCCCCTCGACATAGCCCGGCACCCCCGGCTCGCTCGGGGCTTGATTGCAGCCAGCCACCGCCAGCAACAGCGCCAGCGCGGCGGCCCCGGCACCGCCCCGATATCGCCCGTGTTCCGCTGCCATAGTCCGTGCCCCCGTCCCTAAAACGTATTTCCGTGCCTGTGAGGCTGTGAGCGGAAGTATAGCACTGTGCGCCCTGGCCTGACAACGGCGGCAGCCCGTATTCTGGAACCGGGGGGGGCGGTTAAAATGGCAAAAACCGCCGCTGAATGCCAAAATCGCCGTGTCCGCCCGGGATGACAAAAGAGGGCAGGGGCGGACAGGGGGTTGGCGGCCGCATTGAAGACCGCGGAAGCGGCATTATGGTAAACCCGAATTTTTGTTTTTTCACGGGGCCGATGGCGGCCCTGGGGCAAGAATTTTCCGGGACGACGGCTCCGGCCACGTCACGGCGCAGTCAACACAAGCAAACGCAGGTGAGCAACGTGAAGGGCAACAGTTTCCTTGGGAGAATAAGCGCGGTCCTGGCCACGGCCATGACGGCGGGGCTGGCCCATGCCAGCGAAGCGGATCTCGTGCTACCCGATCTGAACAAGGTCACGTTCCCGTCACTGGGTAACGTTTCCGGAACGGCCCTGATGGCCGTCGGGATCGTGGTGTGCCTGATCGGGCTGATCTTCGGTCTGGTGCAGTTTGCCAAGACCAAGAATCTGCCCGTTCACAGCTCGATGCGCGATGTCTCCAACATCATTTGGGAAACCTGCAAGAGCTACCTCTGGCAGCAGGGCAAATTCCTGGCCATTCTGTGGGTGCTGATCGGCGCCTGCATGATCTATTACTTTGGCGTCCTGCAGAAGATGCATGCCCAAAGCGTGCTGCTGATTCTGGCCGCCTCGGTGCTGGGCATTCTCGGTTCCTACGGCGTGGCCTGGTTCGGCATGCGCCTCAACACCCACGCCAACAGCCGTTCCGCGTTCGCCGCCCTGCGCGGCACACCGTGGGAGGCGCTGGCCATTCCGATGCGTTCCGGCATGAGCGTCGGCATGCTGCTGATCACGGTCGAACTGTTCTTCATGATCAGCATCCTGATCTTCCTGCCGCCCGAGTTGCGCGGCCCCTGCTTCATCGGTTTCGCCATCGGCGAATCCCTGGGCGCCTCCGCCCTGCGTATTTGCGGCGGCATCTTCACCAAGATCGCCGACATCGGCTCCGACCTGATGAAGATCGTCTTCAAGCTGCCCGAGGACGATCCGAAGAACCCCGGCGTGGTTGCCGACTGCACCGGCGACAATGCCGGCGACAGCGTCGGACCGACGGCCGATGGTTTCGAGACCTACGGCGTGACCGGCGTCGCCCTGATCACCTTCCTGGCCCTGGTGCTGGGCCCGAGCGTCCTCTGCGGCCAGATCATCGTCTGGATCTTCGTCATGCGCATCCTGATGATTGTCGCCGCGCTGGTCTCCTACTTCGCCAATGACGTCTTTTTCACCGGCAAGCTCAAGGATGCCAAGGAATTTGATCCCGAGCACCCGCTGACCATGCTGGTCTGGCTGACCTCGATCGTCTGCATCATTGTCACTTACGCGGCCAGCAAGGTGCTGCTCGGCGGCATCGAGATCAACGGCGTTGCCCAGCCCAACCTCTGGTGGGTGCTGTCGACAATCATCTCCTGCGGCACCATCGCCGGCGCGCTGATCCCCGAATTCACCAAGATCTTCACCAGCACCAATGCCAAACATGTGAAGGAAGTTGTCACCGCCTCCAAGCAGGGCGGCGCCTCCCTGAACATCCTGTCCGGCTTTGTGGCCGGCAACTTCTCCGCCTTCTGGGAGGGGTTGGTGATGCTGGTCCTGATGCTGGTGGCCGCGCTGCTGGCCAACAACCCGGCCGTGGGCAGCCTGATGCCCGCCGGCCTGGAGTTCGCCGCGCCGATCTTCGCCTTCGGCCTGGTGGCCTTCGGCTTCCTCGGCATGGGCCCGGTGACCATCGCGGTCGACAGCTTCGGCCCGGTCTCCGACAATGCCCAGTCCGTCTACGAGCTGAGCCGGATCGAGTCCCTGCCGAACATCGGCCGGGAGATCGAGCAGGAGTTCGGCTTCAAGCCCGACTTCGAGAAGGCCAAGCACAACCTGGAGAAGAATGACGGCGCCGGCAACACCTTCAAGGCCACGGCCAAGCCGGTGCTGATCGGCACCGCCGTGGTG
>Ga0265297_10008038_pt1 | contig 14265 bp, 20 predicted proteins | sample Munlanlwell13791_FD_192502 | JGI IMG/M metagenome (GOLD analysis project Ga0265297, IMG submission 192502) | Leachate microbial communities from a municipal landfill in Southern Ontario, Canada - Leachate well 137-91 | ecosystem: Engineered > Solid waste > Landfill > Unclassified | place... | reverse complement strand
GATAACGGGACGATATCCTATCACACGCCGTCACCAACACCGACCCCAATAATTATATACGTTAACACAACGGTGTATGTTACCCCGACACCAACCCCAGTACAATCGGAACCAACCGCCGTGCCAACAGAAACAGCAGATGTAGAGATACCATTACCTGTAGAGATCCCGGTCTTTGCGGTAATGCTGGTTATTGTATATGTAGGAATGAAGAGAAGGAAGGACGATAATGGAAAGTAAACAAGGGACAGTATGGGGAATCGTAATAACAGCAGTCATATTGGTTATTGCAATATTGGGCGTCTCGTTATATGGATTATCCATACCCAAAGAAGAAACCCCAGAATATGTCACGGTGATAATCAAACCCGTGGTATTCAAGGGTAGCACGGTAGCAGATGACAACGAGACCATGCCAGAATTATATGTTGTGGCAAACAATCCACCTCTATTTGGAGAAGATAAGAATTACACGATAAATAAAAACAAACTTGAGCGAGCGATATCTCAAAACAAGACAGTTACATTAACAATTGTCCAAGATTGGGTTAATTATATCTACGATGTGAAAATCAACGAATATTAACTTTTTTTCAGCGAGCAAAATCGAAGCATATAAATCTGTATCCGTAAAAGTATATTGTAGGAAGTGAACAGAGGATATGCCGACATGGAAAGAAGTTGAGAAAAAATACGGGAAGCGAATGGCAGACCGTATGGCGAAATCACAGTATCTTGAATGTATTACTGTGACGCAATTACCCAACGGCGAGATCAATATTCCTGACAGGGACATCGATCTTGCATTCAGAGATGTAAACAAAAAATATATACATCCAGAAGAGTGGGATTAAAAACTTATTTTCTTATCTACACAGGTGGTTAAAATGCAGGTTGGATTTATAGGCAGTGTTATTGAATCGAGCGGTTCAGGGCTTGGCATATATGCCAGCAATTTACTGGATCAGTATTACAAAATGGGCAAAACACACGAGGTTACACCCATTCATTTTGAAAAACACCCTAATATGGCAAGGTTTTCTAACGATAGGATTGCAACCCTGAAACCAAGGATAATTAATAAGGTCTGTGGTACTTACGTCGCAATACAGGCATCAAAACCCGATCTTGTCCATTTTCCTGTGTACCGGGTAGATGACTTTGTTGCCATAAGAATGCCGTCAACTATCAAGAAAATCTTGACAGTTCACGATATCACCCCGATCCTCCCCCAATTTCCAGAAGAGAACAAGAGGCAGAAACTTTGGGCGACGACAATAAAGTATGCAATACCGGCCATCGATTACTTTATTGCGGATTCGGAATCTACAAAAAAGGATTGTATAACAATACTTGGAATCCCAGAAGAAAAAATACAAGTAATTCCGTTAGCAGCAAATGAAAATATAACTCCCACGTCAGACAGAGGCACATCGAACAACCTGCTTAAAAACACGTTCAAAAAGATCAAACAACCGTTTATTATGGCAACAGGAACAATTATCCCGCGTAAAAATTACGGGGAATTAATTGAGGCGTTCGCAGACCTCAAGAAAACAAAAAGCGTTCCACACCAGTTAGTAATCGTTGGAGAACGCACCCCGTATTGTGAGATATTACAACAGAAAGTCAAGGAATTATCTCTTGAGAAAGATGTAGTTTTCACAGGGTATGTAAATATTTTAGGACTTAACTTATTGTATAACACAGCGAGTTTGTTTGCATACCCGTCACTATACGAAGGTTTTGGAATCCCTCCGCTTGAAGCGATGAAATGTGGAACGCCCGTCGTCGCCGCAAACACATCTTCAATCCCGGAAGTTACCCGGGATGCAGCAGAATTATTTGAAATTAATAATAAAAAAGCATTGTCGGATGCAATGTATAAAGTAATTTCAGACGAGGATTATTGGAACGAACTATCAAAAAAAGGAATGCAAAGGACAAACCAGTTCTCATGGGCAAAAACCGCAGCAGAGACGTGGAATGTATATAACAAGGTGATATCATGACAGCAGATAAAATCCAAAAAGAAATAACCTCTTTAATGAAAGAACTTAATGAGGTGAAATCACAAACTCACAGTTTATACGAGCGGGAACAAAAAATAGAGGATAAGATCGTCCTTTTAAGATCAAAATATATAGTCAAATCAAAAATACTCAGCCAATATGCATGGGTATATGAACATGGGTATACAGAAAACAATACCGATTACGTCCTGTTAAAAGCAAAAACCACCTTCTGGAAAGAATTAGAAGAGGCTACTGGAAACCATCGTTACCATTGGGATTTTGAAATTGTTAAAGACGAATTAAAAGTTGGTGGCGACGACGGGGATATGTGCTTGTTCATTAGAAAAAATGTGCTTTCGAAATGGGTAAAAAAGCTCGGTCTTAAAGTGGATCTCGCACAAATCGAAGAGTCGATTAAAGATTATGAACAGGAAATTGCTGAACAATATGAAAGAATCAGAATCTTAAGAGAAATTAAAGGTCTTGCCGCAGAAGAACCAAACTCGCTACAAGGGGTGTCTGAGTTCTGTCCCTGCTGGATATCTCCATGTGATCCCGACGAGTGCAAAGGATCGTGTGAAGGCGACGGAGGGGATTGCATATGTCCGTGTGATGAGGAAAAATGGATGCGATGTCCACATTTTGCGAAAGGGTGTGACCGGTGCAACGAAGAAGATTGTAATTATAAAATTGTAACCCCAACATAGGATATTAATATGATCTATTCCAAAGAGATTACAGATTTATTCGAGAATTATGAGGTTATTGTAAATAATCTCGAACCGAAATACCCGGAAAAGATGATTTTACATGGTGAAGAAGTGCGAGAGTTTTTAGCATATAAACTCATGAAACTCGAAGCGCAGATTAAAAATGAGGGATAATATATGATTGATAATGAGCCGTCACAATATAGGTGTGAAACATGCGCACACAGTTCACCCGCAAATTCAGATAATACGCATGCGATGGCAATATGTACTTTATGTTGTGAGGCTATATATCTACCAGAATGGAAACACATTATAATCGTCGGGTGTGCCTCGCATTCAGACTTCAAGAAACCAATCGACGTCCTCAAAGAAGCAATTAGTATCTGGTGGAAATGTTATAATCCTGTTCCCCGGTCGAGATATGCAAAAAAGAGTTATCAAAAAAATGGGGAACGTATCGAACTAAAAATATACCATCACCACCACATCAAACGCAGTATTTTCATGAAGTACTGGGAAATGACAGATATGGCTACAAATGAAGAGGGACTTACACACCTGAATACCTTTATTAAAAAGTTCAAACCAAATGATGTAGACTCAAACTATCTCTTAAAAAAAGAGTTTGTAGATAATATGAACAGGAGGGATACTTATGGCAAATCATCAAAAAACCCCGCAGAAGAAAAAAGAACCGGTTGACAAATCAAAAGTTATTATTACATTAAATCTTGATCAGGCATATATGTTAATGAACGCAATGGAATTTTACGCCCGTGTTCATATAGGGCAGTTTGATGCCATCTCGCGAGAATTTACTGCACATGCTGATTGTAATGGTAAAAGCAGGGATTGGTTATGGAAGAACGATTGTACACGCAAAGAATTAGAATTTTATTTGAATAAATCCAGAGAACTTATATTTCCGGAATTAAAAAGTGTGGGGGTCTATGGGTCGCACGGAATATACTCTACCGAGATATCGCCATATGCACACGATGCATGGGATTTATATCAGGTTATAAGGAGAGAACTTGCACTCCATAGAGAGCCGAATCCGACATCGTTTTCAAACTCATATAACCATCCAATGAAATCATCCGAGACCAACCCCCTCCCAGAAGTTAGGATTAGAATACCTCCGGGAAGAACAGAAAACGAGAGTGACAACCAATGAAAGAACCAAACTGTTGGACGGTACGAGATATCGAAGGAAAGCCAAGCGAATGTTTTTGCACGATCAACCTCGAATACCATATGAAACATTGCAGGTATAACTACCAGATTGTTTTCGAAGGTGATGGCGATAACAAACATATGTCCCTCGATAAAAAAGGAATGATAAAAACGATCCCTGTTGTGAACAGTAATTATGATCCTCGGATCAAGAAGCCTCGTAAACCCTTATATTGTAAAGGGAAACCAACGGATCATTGCTATGCACATAATTGTCCTCACTTCTCTTATACGGATTACGATCCAACAGAAGAGGATACGCCAGTTATGATGCGACAGAAACGCAAAAAGACATAAAATTGCAATCCCATAACATATTTTTTTGGAGTAATTATATTATGAGAACTAGAATTGGTTACATAACAGACGCATTGCCCGGTTACCATCGCGTACATGCGGGTGCGGAACGTGCATGTGCAAGCATGGGTGATCTGGTTGAAAAAGAAACCGGGACATCGATTGTATATTTTTTCAGGTCACCGGACGCCCCACAAAAGGCTTCTGGCAAAGATTATCAGGTGATTGATACAATTGAGGATCATACAAAATCTTCTGCGATAAAAGCGTTAGTATGGACATTACTACTAGATCCATTTGCATTCGTATCAAGTATAAAAAAAATCAAGGAAGAGGATGTTGACATTGTACATATGCACCATTTAACACAGATCTCGCTATCCCCGATCCTTGCAGCGAAACTCCTGAACAAACCGGTGATTTTTTCATTTTATGATTATTACCCCTTATGCCCAAAATGCAATTTAATCGATAATAAAAAATGTATATGCACAAAGAAAGACGCGTGTGATGAATGTGTCCCTCTTGAAAATATAAAAAACGACACGATAAAATATTTACTTAGATCGACGGGAGCATTAAAAATAATTTATAAACTAAGATCATGTATTGTAAAATATACCCTGTCGAAAGTAGATTCATTTATCGTTTTATCTGATACGTGGAAAAATCTTTTAATCTCATACGGAATCCCGGGATCTAAAATCTTTGTAATTCCGTTACCTGTAACGGTGATCCATCCAGAACCCACGTTTACAGCGAAACATCCGTCGTTATTATTTGTAGGATGGGAATACCCTCACAAAGGTCTGAACGTATTAGTAAATGCATTACGCTCTGTTAAATCCGAGTTTCCTGATGTTACGTTGTATGTAATATCAGCGGATGTAAATCAGGAGTACCACAATGAAGTTATGAACACTATCACGAAACACGGATTGGAAAATAACGTAGTATTTTTAGGAAAAAGTTCGTATACAGAGATCCATTCGTTATTAGATCAGGTTGATGTGGTTGTCGTTCCGGAACAATGGAATATTGCATGGTCGATCTTCCTTACAGAAGCAATGGCGCATGGGAAAGCAATAGTTGCGAGTTATATTGGAGATATCCCGGAAGTAATCACACATTATCAGACGGGTCTTTTAGTCTCGGCAGTAGTTCCAATGGACTTTGCAGAACGGATTACTACGTATCTCAAGAACCCCGAATTTGCAAAAGCAATGGGAGAACGTGCAAAAACAAAAATCGCATCAGTAGCAAACGATTTATCCGTATTGACAAAAGTTAAATACCTATATCGCAAAGTAATAGTGGGTAAATGATGGATCGGCATATTCTCGTCCCTTGGCTAAAACATTTCGTGGAGATCGAACTATCGCTGCTTAAACAAGGTAAAATAAAAGAAGCATATAGATACTGGTGGGTACGGATTCTCTCGAATGAAGAAGGATTCGGACTTACTCGCCGATTATATTATCTTCATCCCTCGTTAGCACCATATCCAAAAAGGATAGAACTCGAAGTAACGACAAAATGTTTCCTGAAATGTCCGAAGTGTGAGCAGAGTTATTGGAACGAAACTCAGCAAAACATGAGTTTCGATAACTTCAAGAAGATAATCGATATGTTCCCGAATCTCCACGAGGTTAGTTTGACGGGGATTGGTCACGGATACGAGAATCCGGAATATACGAAGATGTTACAGTACCTGAAATCAAAATCTATCGTAACGCAGTTCTTCGATCCGTTCCTGTTAATTAACGCGCCCCGTCAGAAAAAACTTATTGATATGGGTGCGAACTGGATATGGGTATCCTTTGACGGTGCAACCAAAGAGACGTATGAAGCATGTCAGGTCGGCTCTGATTTTGATAAGGTTGTCTGGCACATTCGTCAATTGCTGATAATGCGAAAGGAAATGAATAAACGGTCACCAGAAATCCATTTCCAGTACATTATTACAAAGACAAACGTTCATGAATTAGTTAAAATGGTAGATCTAGTTCATGAATTAACGGGGAATTATCAATCTTTGACAACAATCCAGTTTATTAAACTCATCCCGTTTAAAGAGAACCGGCACCTCGTTCCAGAAGTTACAGAAGAGTTAAAGCAAGAAGTATATGCACGGGCGCGTGAGTACGGGAACATTGATATTAACTTCGTCCACGTAAAAACAAGACCCCCGTTAAACCTCTGCGTTGCATGGACAGTCCCGTTTATCTGCGTCGATGGTAACGTTTATCCCTGCTGCACGCTTACTGAAGGGAACGTTCGGCATCTCGTTCAAAAGAACACAATGGGAAATGTCTTTGAGCAGGATTTCCATGATATTTGGAACTCAGAGAAATACAACGATCTCCGTACCAAACTCCACGATGGAAAATGTCCAACAATCTGTAATGAGTTTAAACCGTGTATGTTGTTTAATTCGGAATGCGAGAATAAATAATCCGAGGTGGTTATATGGTAGAAGCAACACAACCAACAAATGCGACGCCGCAACGTATTGATGAACACGGGTATTATATAAATTCAATATGTGTAATAACCCCAAATTGTATAAAGATCGTAATTATGGGAATAGTTACATGTTTTATTGTAATGGTTGCGGCATTTGCTTTTCTTGGGGCACTAACAGAAGGTATTAATAAAAACATAGATCTAAACAAGTTTTCAGAAGAGAACCGGGCTACATGGGAAAAAACAATTAATGATGTGCACTTAATGACCCACCCCCCGTTACATATAATTATTTTAACCTCCATATTTTGTGGATTTTTCGGAGGAATAATTCTCTCAAAAACGGAAGTAGAACTTCGTATGAATTATTTAAAACGAAAATATAACTGTGCGAATTGGGATCAGGTAAGTCAACATCTTCGTTCACTTGGTATGGAATATCCTTGGTGGAACCACGAGTTATTTTGGGAAGAGAGTAAGGATTTCCGCGTATATGAAAGTGTTCAGGCAGAAAACCATCCTTCGGAAGAGACATTAGACAGACCAACGTTTGACCCAACGTGGGGTCAGTTATGATAACGTCTATTATTAATGGCCGAGATCCGCAAGTACTCACAACACTGCTTACCTTTTATGCACATCCAAAGGGCACGATATACGATGTGACCTGTAATGAAAAAAGGATGTGGAAAGGGGTATCGGACGCGGGAAGTGTAGTTTATTCGGATATAGATAAAACTATGAATCCCTCCGTCATGTGTAATTTTACTCAATTACCTTACAAATCCGGTTCCGGATCTGTAATTGTGTTTGATCCGCCCCATCTCCCCAAAGCGGCAGGATCAGAACATTCGTTACAACCCTTTGTAGAGAGGTATGGATTAGATAAGACAACAGAAGAAGACAGTATAAAATCAATATTTGTTCCATTCCTGATTGAAGCAAAACGGGTGCTTAATCAAGAAGGATTAATTTTTGTTAAATTATCAGATTATGTTCATAATCATAAGTATCAATGGATACTTGTGGAATTTATTAATGCAGTGTGGTCGGTTAAAGGATTAACCCCCACAGACCTGATTATAAAATGCGATCCATCAGCCGGAAACTTAATATCTGGAAAGTGGAAAACATCACACCACGTACGAAAAGCGCATTGTTGGTGGATAATTGTAAGAAAAGGAAAATGTGAATCTACATTACCACAAACACAATCAGGATATCAGTCTCAACAAAAGATAGGTGATTGAAATGGTTGAAGAAACAGAACAAGACACAACAGAAACCGGAACACCCCCGGTAGAACCGATTAATGACAACGACGAATATACAGACCTTGATTTTAAATCATGTTTTATTAAAAAGAATATCAGTGTCCTCAAATGGTTGTATAATGATTATGGGCAAATTGCCATTGCTCTTGCAATGGCTGTCTGTGCGATAATGGCCTTTGTAGTAGCATTTACATTGGCAATACCTTATATAATGGATACATATTCTATTATTATAAGTTACATCGTAAGTACAAACCCGATTGTAGATCTAGTAATTTTAGGTCTCTTGGTTATTCCAACATATTGCTTTTTCTGGTGTATTAACCACCGCAGGAAAAAGCGTCTGGAAAAACAGATGTTGGACAAAATGGAGTGCCGTCTCGGGAATAAGGAGTGAGTGGAATGGTTATGGAATTACCAAAATCTCGCGATGAACGAGAGTTATATGAGAACAAGATCTTGTCAAATCAAAATTACGGTAAGGGTGTGATCTACAAAGGCGGATATTATTATTTGGACTATCGTGCGCACACCCCCAACGTCGCAACTCTTCACTGTGAAGGTGTTGTGTTAACTATCAGGCGCAACAAAGATCAAAGTCCGGATGATTTTGCCCCGGTTGTTGTACCGTATGATAAAGAGGTCAGGTTTATTGATGGCCTTAAAGGAACACCGATCCTCCCGTTCAAAGCAAGACTAAAAATAGAAACAAACATAATGATCCAAAAAATCAAGGATCACGATGAGCACGTCCGTAGAGTAAATGAAACAGCAGATAACGTTGTGGCATGTAAGATGAAGATCGATGATATCATGTCAGAAATCACCGATGGTCAAGCAGTATCATATGCAAAAATGATAGAGGAGCAAGAGAAATTAGCAGCACTACCCGAACCAGAACATATAACAACCCAACCATTAAATAACATCCAACAGGAAGAACCCGTGGAAGAACCCGTGGAAGAAAAACCCAACAAAGATTTAGATAGGATCTGTGGTGAAATATGGGTAGCAATGAAAGAAAATAAAAAACAAAATCAAAAAACCATACCCACCGGGTTACCAGATAAAGTAAATCCCCCAAAAATGGCGAACGACATAGTTCTAAATGCCCAATTCCGTGTAATATAATAAAAAAACAAATAAGAGATCAAGAGCAGTTCATGAAAGAGGCCATCTAAATGACACGATACCTTATAACCGGAGGAGCAGGTTTTATCGGCTCACACATTGCTAAAAAACTCGTCACAAGCGGTCAAAAAGATATAATTATCTTCGATGATATTTCAGTAGGGAATGTACAAAACATTCCGGATGGTTGTAAGGGGATTATCGGAGACATTCGCAACCGTAAAGAAGTAGACGAAGCAATGAATGGTGTGGATGTAGTTTTCCACGAAGCTGCATTCGTGAGTATACGCGGTTCATTTGATAAATTACAACACGAAATTGACGTTAACTGTACGGGTATGCTTAATGTTCTGGAATCTGCCGGGGCACATGGAGTTAAACACGTTCTTTTTGCGTCGTCAATGGCGGTATATGGCGAACCGCAATATCAACCCGTAGATGAGAATCACCCGACTATCCCAATCTCACCCTATGGATTAAGTAAACTCCGTGGAGAAATGTATTGTAAAACATTATCTGAAAAGTATGGATATGACATCACAATTTTCAGGTACTTCAATACCTTTGGTATTGGACAGGCATTATCTCCATACGTGGGAGTAACGACGATCTTCATTAATTATATGTTAAATAACGAACCCATTACTATGTTAGGTGATCCAACAAACACTCGTGATTTCGTGTGGGTCGAAGATATAGCAGATGCAAATGTATACGCAGCCTTAAACCACATAACCGGAACATACAATCTCGGGAGCGGGAAAGAAACAAGTATTGGCGAAATTGCGAATAGTGTTCAACAATGTTTCAGTAGAAAGGATCAAGAAATGATCTATAATCCCGCTCCAAAAGGAGATATTAAACGCATTTGCAGTGACATTAGTAAAGCCAAAACGGATCTGAATTACAGCCCGAAAAGGGACATCATAGAAGATATCCCAAATATCGTATCGTGGTGGAGAAAAAAAGCGAAATCAACCATATAACGCTTCAAGAAATTAAAAATATAAAAAACAGAAGGTTAAGTAATGGATGATAGATCTTGTAATGAGACCGACCGATCTCAAACAACCAGATTGATTATAATAATGTTAGATGCGAAATGTCCAAAATGTGGAAGTGAAGATATGTGGGTAACTAGACATTGTGACTGTAGAAATGAATTACGAGGGAGATATGAGGTAGATCATTACAAATGTTATACGTGTGGGAATAAAACAAATAGTGAAGAGTTAATTAAAAATAAAAAATGTAGGGAAATCATCATAACGGAGACTGATTATGACGAGTACAAAAAACAAAAAACGGTTTGATACGGATCTATACACAGAGAAAGAAATCTATACTGGGTATATTACATGCGATGATGTAATAAAGACGTATAATCACGCAAAAGAGTTACCATTAACCGATCCTGTATTTGACATTGGAAATAAGGATGATAAAAAAGAAGGAACATTAAGGTATAAAGAACAGATATTAAGCGAAATCCTAAAAATAAAAGAGATAATGGAAAGATACAATCTATCTATTTATCCGTCTCACGAACTACTCTCATTCAACGTCCCACAAAGAATTGCGAAAGGTGCAAAGGTAAAACCGAAGATATATAAATCGTTAAAAACAGGTAGTTATAGGGTAACTACAGCACCAAAATTGAGGAAAGGGGAATGCTGTGCAAACTGTGCGCATTATATTTCTGACTACGGTGGGGGTAATTGTAAATTACATACTAATACTGATATGAGATACGATCCACCAATGGTTAAACCGCTAGAACCCTTTGATTCGGATGTTTGTGACGATTATGAATCCATTCCTAAATAAGATGAATAAACCCACCTGCGTAGTCCTTTGTGGTGGACTTGGCACGCGGATGCAACCGTATAGTTACGACCTTCAGAAAGTAATGGTGAATTATAAAAACAAACCGATTCTCCATTACGTCGTAGATTATTGGAAACAATATTCTGACAAGTTCATCTTTATTACAGGGTATAAAAAAGAACAGGTATTGGAGTATATCCCGAACTTTAAGATACAGGATTATGTGACAATAGATGGGCACCCGGAAAAGAACGGTCTTGCAGATGCAGTTGCATTATCGGAGCCATACGTCAAAGAGAATTTTATTGTTGTGTTGGGCGATTGCGTTGTCACTGGAGATCTATCATTCCCGAAATCAATGGATCAGGGAGTGGGAGTCGTAAAAAACAAAGCGGAAATATATCGTAACTACCAAGTCACACTGAACTGCAATCGCATCTCAAAGGTCGTTGAAAAACCAGAGATTGTTACTGGAGACTTGTGTGGGATGGGATGTTATTTCTTTAAAAGAAAAGTGTTTGATTTCATTAAGGAAACACCCATGTCGAAACGGACAAAACGTATTGAATTAACGGATGTAATTCAGACGATGATAAATAAAGGAAACGTGGTCAAACCCGTTTTTCTTGATGGTACATATATAAACATCACGTATCCGGAGGATGTGGTGAAATGACCCCTCTTGAAATGTATTATAGGGAACAAGAAAAAGAAGGGACAGCGTATAGAAGATCATATGATGCATTAACTAACCTTTATCGCGAAGCAAATATAGCAGAACAGAAAAAAACACAAATAGTTAAGAAGTTCAATAGGTTTGCAGAGATTGATTTAATAATTGAAGAAAAAGATACGGAGGTTCAAAATGAAGATAGTATTTCTCAACCCGAATTCACGAGCAACGACATTAGCGAAATTCCCGATAGGAATGGCATATCTGTCATCAGTAATAAAAGCGAACGGATATCCAGATGTCAAGGGTTATCAATCAACAGAACCAGATTGGCGAGACGGAATAAAAGATGCGAAACTCGTATGCATTCACGTAACTACAATAACATTTATTGAAGCAATAGCGATAGCTAAAGATATTAAAGCGAGTAATCCAAAAGCAACTATTATTGCAGGTGGCCCGCACGCGACATTAAAACCAGAGGATTTCTTTAAGAGATCGACAGATTTTGATTATGTAATTCGTGGAGAAGCGGAACAAACAATATTGGACGTGATTTTACATACATTAATTGCCAAACCAAAACCACAGGAGATTAATGGGATTACATATAAAGACGGAGACAATATAATATCAACCCCAGATCGGGAACGACCCCAGAACCTCGATGCAATCCCATTCCCAGATCGGACGTTATTTAAGAACTCAATCCAGAGGTATCCATTCTACGCATCGACGGATATATTAGCAGGTCGGAGTTGCATATACAACTGTTCAAATTGTCAGCCGGCCTTAAGAAAAATTATGGGGATATACCGTATCCGTTCCGTTAAAAACGTCGTAGATGAGATTAAAGAATTAATTGATATGGGGGTTACAAAACTTAACTTTAACGACAACTCACTTACACATAATGCAAAATGGACGGAAGAGTTTTGTAACACGTTAATTAAAGAAAATATCAAGATCCGATGGGGATGTTGTGTCTGTGAACGGGAAGTTACTCCGGATCTATTGAAGTTAATGCACAAAGCGGGATGTATAAATATCCAGTTCGGGGTAGAAAGTGGATCTCAACGAGTATTAGATGAAATCTTAAACAAAAAAGTAACGCTGGATCATGTAAGAAAAGTCGTGGACTGGTGCAACGAAATTGGCATGGGTGTGCATAATTGGTATATGATGGCAATTCCCGGAGAAACAAGGGAAGAAGCAATGGAAACCATTACCTTTGCAACGAGTTTAAATATTAACTCGGCGTCCTTTCACATATCATCACCAAACCCATTAACCGGGTATGAGCGTGTGGCTAATGAAAACGGATGGAATAGATCAAAAGGGTATGGGGATCTTGACAACTTAGATCGGAAACCGATGATGGTTACACCTGAATACGGAGAAGATTATGTCAAGTATCTTGATAAAGAACTGGAATTGCAGTTTACAAAAAAAGGGTGGGAATTTATTCACGATAAACACTCATACTTATTTGTCAACTCGAAAAAAGAGTTAAAGGAAAACCCGGTGGGATTCCTTGGAGCGAAGATCATAAAATTAATTGGTAGATAGTTATGACGGGCGAACTTGAATCTGTATATAATAAACAAGAAAAACTCAGGGTACTTCGTAAACAAGTAAAAGATCTTGAAAAAGAATTAGAGTGTGAGATGGCAGGTGTATTATCCAAAGGGATAAAAGAACAGGACGAGTATGCTCTTGAAGAAAAAGAAAGAAAGTCAAACACGATAGATCCAAAATTATTCAAAAAAGTATATCCACACCTGTTTGAAAAGGTCGTCTCGATAACCAAGAAAGACGCAGAAGAGGCATTACAAAACGAATACGCAATAAAAAGAGTTGACGCACTTATTGAACTCCTTTACGAGACAACAATAAAACCAACGTATGGCGTTATTAAAAAAGAGTATAAAAGATCACCAAAGAAAACCATGCCAGAGGATAATTGAAAATGGAAGGACAAAAACAAGCACTTATTACCGGGATAACCGGGCAGGACGGCTCGTATTTAACGGAATATTTAATCTCACTCGGGTATTCGGTTCATGGTATTGTAAGACGGCACTCTCTTGACGGTCTGCCCTTGGGAAAAATAATCGAAAGACACAAGAATGTGTATACTCATTACGGCGACTTACAGAATTCAGAACAAGTAGTTGGTATTTTTAATCAGGTAGATCTGGATGAAGTATACCACCTTGGAGCACAAAGTCACGTTGGTGCTAGTTTTGACGTTCCGGAACACACCGGAAACGTCGTAGCATTAGGAACAACAAGAATTCTGGAAGCTATCAGGAGATGTTGCAATCCGGATGTGAGAATGTATAATGCCGCAACTTCCGAAATGTTCGGATTGCAGAAACCCCCGCAATCGGAAATCACACCCTTCCACCCGCGCAGCCCTTACGCGTGTGCGAAATTATATGGGTACTGGATGGTAAAAAATTATCGTGATGGATATAATATCCACGCATCCAACGGGGTACTTTTCAATCACGAGAGCCCACGACGAGGAGATAACTTTGTCACTCGTAAAATCACAAAAGCAGTAACTAACATTCTGGCAAAGAAACAAGACAAACTTATTCTTGGAGATTTGTCGGCAAAAAGAGATT
>Ga0265297_10008037_pt1 | contig 14266 bp, 18 predicted proteins | sample Munlanlwell13791_FD_192502 | JGI IMG/M metagenome (GOLD analysis project Ga0265297, IMG submission 192502) | Leachate microbial communities from a municipal landfill in Southern Ontario, Canada - Leachate well 137-91 | ecosystem: Engineered > Solid waste > Landfill > Unclassified | place... | reverse complement strand
TATGTTTCAAATTGTATCTGGGCTAGTTGTAGCTAATATTGTTAGCCTTCTAATAAGGTTTATGTTAGGGGAAACTAATATAAATATATTTGAAATAGATAAATACGGGAAATCTGGTTTATATTTTACTACAGGTGTTATTTCTATTTGGTTATTGTTAACTTCTGTTATATTATATTGTAAGCATACTAATAAGGTATTTGGGGTTAAGTTAACTAAGGATGTTATTGATGCTTATAAGGAACAAGGTGACTTAGATAACGAGTCTGTATTTGATCAATGTAAATAATAGTATTATGAATAGTTTATATGAAAACGAAACCTGGCCTGTATTTCCTAAATACACTAGGAAAGAAAGGTGTGATAATAAGGATGTAACTATGTCTGAATATTTATTAAGGACTGTAGTTAGGAAAAAATATAATAATAAATGGTATTTGATACCTGTAGTAACAACTAATATAGGACAGGACTATATATCTTTATTTATTGAAAAAGTTTATAGGGTTATGATATTTTTTGATTTATCTGTAGCTGAAGAATGGATTGAAATGCAAAAGAAAAATTTACCAGCCCCTACAATATTTGTAGATGAGTATCAGGGTAGTGAAGAAGATAGACTTAAAATTATTATAAATGAAAAACAAGGGATTGACAGCTAACGAAAGAGAGTTAGAAGAGTTGAGGGTTTACTTAGATGATAACCCTTGTGATATGTGTTGTATGAAGTACATAGACCCTGAATATTGTTTAACTTGTGCTTTAAATTATGATTATGATACAATCTAGGCATTTAAAATCTTTAGGGTTGGTTATAGATAGTGATATTATACATCCTAAAATAAAGAAAGATCTTATTGTGATACATGAGGTATTACATAAAGAAATAGAAAAAAGAGAAAAAGAAAATAAAAATAAAGAATAGTTATGGTAAAATCAATGGTGACGGGACGGACATTAGTTCTTCCTCACAAAGTAATAAAGGTAAGTAAGAAACTATTAGTACCTGATACTGAAAAGAATGAAAAGTTAGATAATGAAGAAGTTAAAGAAGTAAAGAAGGTTACACAAAGACTTCCAGCTAATTTCAATTAGGAACTGTAGTTGCTACTAGTACTAAGAAAGAAGAATACAAGATAGGGGATGTTGTTATATTTAAACCTAATAGGTGTATTCTTTTTGAATTAGAGAAGGATGTTATTGTAGTAGATGACTATGATATAATCGGGGTTTGGAGTGAAAATAAAATAAATTAAATTATGGCTAAAGTAAAATTAAATAAGGCAGATCTTTCTGGTTTACTTAAGGACGAAGAAGTAAGAGAACAGATTAAAGCTCTTGTTATAGAATTGTTTGGAAAAGATAAATGGGAGGCTTTACTTTTGTTGCTTGATGGTTTGTTAGGTCCTGCAGAAGAAGAATCAGAAGATACTGAGCCAGAAGCAGAAGAAGTTAAAGTGCCGTGGTATAAGAAACTGCTTAAATGGGCAGTTACTATAGTGCCTATTCTTTTTAAACTATTTGGTAAGAAGAAGTAATAATGGATATAAACCCTTATAGTAAAATGAATACAGATTCTATTATACCGTCGTATATTTTAGAGAAGAGTGGTGATTTTATTTTTATGGGGTTACACATAGAACATAACGGAAGAGGAAGAGTAATAATTAGTGATGCTATGACTAACGTATTGTTGTCTGATTCTGATTATTATTCTCCTTCTGATGTTATAGGAACTATAAATAATATAATAGAAACAAAAAGTTATGGAAGAAGATATTAAGGATGTCTCTGAAGCAAAAGAAGAAGTTATGAATGAAGACTCTCTTGTACATTTTGAGTTCGGGGATTTATATATTAAATGTAGTTGTGGGCACGAGGAAAAATTTATTCCAGGAATAGAAGGAATACAGGTAGTGTTACCAGCAACTAATAAACACAATCTTAAGATTGTTTGTTCTAAATGTAAACATGAGTTATCTTTATTCTTTAAAGAATCTGAAAATATTGAAGAATTAAGGAAAGAAAAAGAAGACAGACAAAAAGCTTTTGACGAAGCTAATAAACCAAATGAAGTAAAGACAGATGAATCAGGAAATATTGAATAAACTTAAACCGGGGGATATTGTTCTCCTTGGCACAACTAGATTTGTATCTAAGGCGATACAATTCTTTATGAGGATACAACGCAAGAAGCAAGGACTTCCTGCCCCTAAGGGGTTAATTGCCAGTCATGCTGGTACTCTGGTTAATTTATGGGATCAGTTATATATAGCTGAAGCACAGGAAAAAGGTATAGTTGTTAGTCCGTTTGTATCTGAATATAAAAATAAATGGGATAAGATTAAGATTCTATCCCCAAAGAAAGCTTATACTGTAAAGGAACAAGAACTTATTTCGAAGATAGCTATTGAAGATTCTTTACAGCCTCATAGGTATGATTTCTTTGGTCTTTGGCATCAAGCTAAGATGATATTGACAGGTAAGTGGACAGGTCCTACAGGAGATAAAGCCGAAAGGCGTTATTATTGTACTGAAGCTGTAGCTACTTGGGCTAATAAGGTTAGACCTAATACTTTTAGTAAAGAAGAGGCAGCAGGACCACTTGATATAGAGTTTAATAAGTACTATCAGATTATTTACGATGGTGCTAGTATAGGTTAATTAATACTACAATGAAGTACACAAAGGAAGAATGGGATGAGAAGTTAGGTCTTCTTCCACGCAAATACCATTTATATCTAGATAATAAAGATGTTTCTAACTATAGTTGGGTAAGTGAAGATTATATAAAACCTGTATATTTATCTGTACAGTCACTAGATAGAATCTATCAACATTTTAAAGTATTATCTTACTATGATTCTTGGTTATATAAAACAGAGATCTTTTTAAAAAGAGTATGGTATTTTATAATTTTTAAGAAACAACGTATATTAAGAAAAGAAAATAAGAAAGAAAAATATCTTGAAGTTCTTGATATGTTATATAATGAATTAAGTGGAAGTGAACTTAGATAAACATATAAGAGAATTAGCTAAAAAGTACGGGAAAGATGAAAGGGTTATTCGCTCTATTGTGAATAGCCCATTTCTCTTTGCTAAACGAACAATGATGTCTTTAGAAGATGAAAGACCTATATCTATACCAGGATTCGGTTCTTTTGTTGTTAGATGGAAGAAAGGTAAATATTTAAGTAAAGTAATGATTTTAAACAAGAGTATAAAAAAACTGGTAGCTTCTTACATGTCTAAGAATATATCTCCTGATTTAAAAGAGGGTATTAAATATTCTGTAGAAGTACTGTTAGATATAATTAAAAAGGAGGGGTACGAAAATGAACAATCTGTTCAACATCTCATCGAGTGGAAAAGTAGAGTTGAGGGCGGAGAGCCTATCTATTCCCCCGTTCGATCAAATATGGGCGAGGGACAAATCGAAGACGAAGGAACAAGCAGCTAAAGAAATTAAATACATTTTCTTTTTATGTGATTATAATTCTCCTTATCGTAAAGCTTATTCTGAAGCAGACATAGAAAGAATAGTAAAGGAAGATTTTATCAAAGACGATAAATGGGTTCCTGATAATTTAATAAAAGAAGGTATAAAGAAATACCAAGAGTTACAGGAAACATCTTTTAGTAGACTTGTTAACAAATCTTTAAAGTTAGCAGATAGATTATCTGACTATATGGATACTATTAAGTTTGTAGATAAAGATCCAAAAGATGTAGAAAGCACTGTAAATATGGTTGTTAAAACTCTTAAAGAAGTTGGTACTATAATTAAGTCTCTTACTTCTTTAAAGAAACAAGTAGAATCCGATCAGTTGGAAACTTCCAACGTTCGTGGAAAAACTGAAATAAATGATTATGAATTACCAAAATAGGGATTTTGTTTTAAAGCATAAGTTTAGGTTTAGTCATCATGATGATTCTATTAACTATGATTTATTTAGGAAAGGTAAAGAGTGGAAGCTTGTTATATTCTATGGGGATGAAGATAAGTTATTACCTGTTCCTAGGTATTGGTTAATAAAAGATGATAAGTTTCCTAAGTTTGAAGGTTTTATAGAAACCGAAGAAGAGTTTGACATAGTATGCAGACTAGTTAAAGTTTAAATCTATTAATTAGATATTAATATGGAAAATAAATATTATACTCCGAGTATTGAGGAGTTTCATGTAGGGTTTGAATGTGAGACGTTTGATCAGGATAAAGCACTAGAACAATTTGATAAGAAATGGGAGCATAAAATGTTTTATGGTATTAATGCTACATTCAAAGAAGATCCTTGTTTTAAACCTCATATTATTGATGGTAATGATATATGGCGATATTGGGAGAATACACATTTAATCCCTATGTATTTTAGGGTTAAATACTTAACTAAAGAAGATATTGAGTCATTAGGGTTTATTAAAGATACTAATGTAGATGAAATATTTAGATATTATATGTTTTCTGAATCAAAAAATGGTGGAGAATTAAATTTAGAATTATTTTATTATTATGATAAAAACAGATTAAAAATTACTAATTGGTCTGGATCTTATAATTGGGATTTGTTTGATGGGATTATAAAAAATAAATCAGAATTAAAAACTTTACTAAAACAGTTAGGTATAGATGTACAAAATTAATTTTAAAAAGTTTGAAAATACTGATAAGTTTAGACCTGCTGCTATCTATTTTGAAAAATATGGAGAGTATACATCTACTCCTAGAGGTACCACTGCATATAGGGAATATTGGGAACAAGAAACAGACCGTTGTTTAAATGGATATACTGCAGAAGATGGAGAACGTATAACTGGTTATAATTATTGGTATCTAAACTATTGTGTTATAATACGAATGGTAGATGTAGAAACAATATCAAAAGACGGTACTGTTTCTGTTAAACAAAAAAGAGAAAGAGCTTTTCCTAGATTTTATGATTTTGATAAATATTTTTTTGATACTATAGAACAATGCGAAATAGAAGGTAGACATTTAGCTGTACTAAAAGCTAGACGTAAAGGTTATTCTTATAAGATAGCTTCTATGTTAGACCGTAATTATTTTCTTATTCCAGATAGTAAGGGTTTTGCTTTAGCTTCTAAATCAGAGTTTTTGGTAAGAGATGGTATCTTATCAAAAGCATGGGAGATGATGGATTTTATAGATGAGAATACTGCTTGGGGCAAGAAAAGACAAAAGATTGATACTAGGTTACATAAAAGAGCTTCTTTAGTTATAGATAAAGGAGACGGTATTAAAACAGAAATAGGATATAAATCAGAAATAATAGGGGTAACATTAGGTAATGATTATAACGCTGCTAGAGGTAAATGTTTTGGAAAAGGTACAAAAGTATTAATGTATGATGGAAATTTAAAAGAAGTAGAAAAACTAGAGTTGGGGGATTTATTAATGGGACCAGATAGTTGTCCTAGAAAAATACTAGAATTACATTCTGGAATAGATAAATTATATAATATAATCCCTAGGAATGGTATAATACAAACGGTAAATTCAAAACATGATATTTATACCTACAGTCAAGTTAAAGGTCATGAAGGGTATAAATTATTAACACCAGAAGCTTTTATTAATTTAAATGAAACAACTAAACGATACTATAATCTAGAAAAAGTTTCTGTTAATTTTAAAGAAAAAGAATTACTGTTAGATCCTTATTTTTTAGGATTATGGTTAGGCGATGGTTCTTTAAGAAAATCTGAATTAACTACTGCTGATTTTGAAATTATAACATATCTTCAAGAATTTTGTAATAGTAATAATTTACGATTAAATCTTTTAACTAAAAAACATAAAAACAATAAAGCAAAAGAATGTATCATTTCTGGTAGATTTGGGTATTTAAGAAAGTTATTAAAAGAAATAAAAGTTTTTGATCATAAACATATTCCTTTTGAATATCTTAACAATTCTACAGAAAATAGATTAAAATTATTAGCCGGGTTAGTAGATACGGATGGCTATTATGATAAAAAATATAAACGAATTGAAATAGTTCAAAAATCAAAGAGATTAACAGATGATATTGTTTATCTTTGTAGAAGTCTTGGATTCAAAACAACAGTTAATAAAAAATATTTAAAAGAATATGGAGTATATTATAGAATATTTTTATTTAATGATTTACATAGAATACCAACTTTAATAAAAAGAAAACAAGCAGAAATTTATGTTAAACAACAGTTGAATTCTTTTCATTCTAAATTTACAATTGAATATAAAGGAATAGGAGAATATTATGGTTTTACTGTAGATAAAGATAATTTATTTTTATTAGAAGATTTTACAATATGCCACAATTCAGGAAAGTTAATGATATTTGAAGAAGCTGGTTCTTTTAAACATTTAAAGGCAGCATGGCAAGTAGCCAGACCCTCTGTAGAACAAGGATCTAATGTTCATGGTTTGATGATAGCTTTTGGTACAGGAGGTACAGACGCAGAAGATTTTGAAAGTTTAAAAGATTTGTTTAACGAACCTAATGCCTACAATTGTTTAGAAATAGAAAATGTTTGGGAGGAAACAGGAGTTGTACAACCAGGTGGTTTCTTTGTTCCTTATACAGCAAATCTTGATGGTAAAGACGAATCAGGAAATGACTTATTTATGGACAAAGATGGGAATTCTTTGATATCAAAATGTAAAGAATTTGTATTAAAAAAGAGACAAGAAGTTATAGATAATGCCAGTGATAGAACAGCAATTGATAGACATGTAGCAGAAAATTGTTTAACTCCAGCAGAAGCTACTCTTAATATAAGTACTAATATTTTTCCTAAGGAAGAACTATTAAAACATTTAGCAAACATAAGAAACAGCACCAAGTTAAAAGAAATGAAACAAGTAGGAGATCTTGTGTTTGACGGTACTGGAAAAGTAGTATGGGTTCCCACAAGTAATCCCATGGATTTATTAAAATATAGGTTACGTCCTGATGAAAAAACAAAGGGTAGAATGAAAGGACAAATAGTTATATGGGAACATCCTATAGATAATCCTCCTTATGCATTGTATGTTGCTGGCATAGATCCTTATGATCATGATAAATCTACTACAGATTCTTTACTATCTATTTTTATATATAAAAGATTTTCTTCTATTTCTGAAACAGGAAGAATTATTGTAGCCGAATATACAGGTAGACCAGATTTTGCAGAAGAAGCTTATGAAGAAGTACGTAAATTATTGTTGTATTATAACGCTACCGGACTTTATGAAAATCAATGTAAAGGTATGTTTCCTTATTTTGCTTCCAAACATAGCGAGTATTTATTAGCAGACCAGCCAGATATAATACGGGATATAGTAAAGAATACTAATGTTAGTAGAGGTAAAGGTATTCATATGCCTAAAGAAATAAAAATATGGGGAGAAGGCAAAATTAAAGAATGGTTAACAGAAGAATTATCTCCTGGGGTATTAAAACTAACTACTATAATGTCGGAACCTCTTATAGAAGAACTTATTGCATATAACGATAAAGGTAATTTTGATAGGGTTATAGCCTTTATGTTATGTTTAATTTATGAAGAAGAATTGTTTAGAATTATTGTTAAAAAGCATAAGAAGGATGTTAATGACAGAATGATATTTAAGGAACCCTTATTTCAACAAACAAATTTTAAATTTTAAATAAATGAATAATGTAAGCGCATTACCTATACAAAAACTTCCTATGTCTAAAAAGAATAAGGAATGGGGAGAATCAAATATAAAATATTGGATAGGAAAATATAAATCAGATTTATCAAAATACGAAGAAATTAAAGTTTGTGAGGATTTATATGATAGTATATATAATGAAAAAGATATACAATATGTAACTAATCCTTTTAAAGTACAAGAAGGGTTTCCTGCATCTCCCCATAACTTTAATATAATAAAACCTAAAATAGATTTACTTATAGGAGAAATGTCTAAAAGAATGGATTCTTTTAAAGTATTTCATACTAGTGAAGAAGCTGTAAGTAGAATACAAGAGAAGAAAGTACAAGTTTTAAAAGACTATATTTCTTCTTATGTAATGCAAGAAGGTTTTGATCAAGAAGAAGAAGAAAAAAGGTTAATGGAAATTGAAGATTATTTTAAAGGTTCTTATGTAGATGAAGCAGAAGAAGCTGCTTATCACTCCTTAAACTACCTTAAAGAAAAATTAAATTTAGATTTTACTACTTTAAAAGGTTTTGAAAAAGGACTAATAACAGGAAAAGAAATATACTATTGTGGAATAGTTAATGGAGAACCCTACGTAGAAAAGGTAAATCCTCGTTATTTTGCTTATGATGAAAACCCAGATTTAGAAAATATAGAAGAAGGAGAGTGGAGTGTATATCGTATACCTATGACTATTCCTGGTATACACGATCGTTTAGGGGATCTTATGACAGAGAGTCAATTTGATGATTTAGTAAAGAGGCATTGTGCTCCAGCTTTATCTAACAAGGCTAGTGATGTTAATTATTCTCCTATAGTAAGGAGTGCTCCAAGTTGGTTTATAGGAGATAGTAGTACCCCAGAAAATACTATAGATGTATATCATGTAACATGGAGATCTTTTAAAAAGATTGGATTTTTAAATATACTTGACGAAGAAACAGGAGAAACAGAAACTATAACAGTAGATGAAAATTATACTGCTCTTCCTACAGATGATATTGAATGGGAATGGATTACAGAAATATGGGAAGGTTATTATATAGATGATGATTTATACGTTGGGATACAGCCTATAGAAAATCAAGAATTTTCTGTTGATTCTCCTAATAATAACAAACTACCTTATATAGGTTCTGTATACGGAAATAAATCTTTGGTATCATTAATGAAACCTTTGCAATACATGTATATAATTGTATGGTATAGATTAGAATTAATGTTGGCTAGAGATAAAGGTAAAGTAATGTTAATGGATATTACTCAAATACCTAAATCTATGGGTATAGATGTTCCTGAATTTATGCATTATCTGTCTTCTATGGGGGTTGCTTTTGTTAATCCTTATGAAGAAGGGTGGGATATACCAGGCAGAGAAGGGGGAAAACCTGCTGCTATGAACCAGTTTAATGCTATGGATTTAACAATGGGAAATGTTTTAGCAGAATATATTAGTTTACTTGCTAAGATAGAAGATATGATAGGTGAAATTTCTGGAGTATCTAGACAAAGACTTGGTCAAGTTGAAAATAGAGAAACTAAAGGAGGAGTTGAAAGAGCTGTTGTAAACTCATCACATGTAACAGAATTGTATTTTTATACACATAATAACATAAAGAAAAGGTTATATAATTATCTTCTTAACTGTGCTAAAATTGCATGGTCCAGAAGTGATAAAAAGAAACTGTATTATATAATGGATGATTCAAATCGTGCTTTTATTGATTTGAATGATGAGTTTTTATATTCTGATTTTGGTGTATTTGTAACAGATTCAACAAGAGAAAACAACAATATAGAAGCTATTAAAAGCTTATTACAGCCTGCTATGCAGTCAGGAGCTACATTACTTGATGCTGCTTATATTCTTACTTCTAGTAATATGTCTATGATTAAATCTAGACTCAAAGATGTAGAGGCAAGGAGACAAGACGCAGAACGTAAACAGTCTGAAATGCAACAACAGTTAGCAGTAGAAACAAAAGAATTACAGATGGAACAGTTACGTCTGAATGAAGAGGATTCTATTCGTAAAGCCGAAACCTCTATACAAGTTGCTTTAATACAAGCTGGTAGCAATTCTGATGAAACAGATAATGCACCTTCTAGTTTAGATATAGAAAAATTACAATTAGATAAGGAAAAAGCTAAGAACGATTATGAAATTAAAAAATCTAAGATAGAAGAGGATAAACGTAAAAATAAATCTAATGAAAGTTTAAAAGAAAAGCAACTTAAAATACAAAGTTCAAAAACAAATAAAACAAGCAAATAACTATGAAACAAGAAGAAAGTGCTTTCGATATTATGGCTAAGGAGCTGTCTTCAGTAGCATCAGAACTTACCGATGAAGAATTGGAAGTTATTGAAAACATGAAGACAAGGACAATTTCTAAGGAAGAAGACGAAAATACTGAAGATGAAGAAATTGATACTGAAACCGAAACTGATGAATCTGAAGAAGAAGAAACAGAAGAGGATGAAGAGTTAGATAAAGAAGATAAAAAGGAAAAGAAAGAAACTAAAGAAGATGATGATTTAGGTGAATTTGAAGAAGATATTACTAAATTTGTTAAAAATAAAATAGAAAATAAATTAGGTATATCTTTAAGCGATTCTTCTAAAATAGAAGATATAGTAGACGAGTTATCATCAATGGTAGAGGAATCTACTAAAAATCTTTTTGCAAACGAGGAAGTGGAAGAAATAAACGAATATGTTCGTAATGGTGGAGATTTAAAGAAATTCTTTTCCGAATCATATTCTTCAGGTGTTGATTTAGACGTTGTAGATTTAGATAGTGTGTCAGATCAAAAACGTATAATGAAAGAACATTTGAAAAATAGAGGTTATTCTGATGCTCAAATAGAAAGAAAACTAGATCGTTATGAAGACTCTGGAGTGTTGCAAGAAGAAGCAGAAGAAGCTGTAGAAAGTATAAAAGAATATAGAGAATTAAAAAAGAAAGAGCTATTAGAAACACAGCAAAAACAAGCAGAGGCTATTAAAAAACGTAACGAAGTTTATATAAATAACGTACAGAAAAGTATAAAAGAATTAGATAACGTGTATGGTCTTACAATAACAGATAAAGACCGAAAGGATTTGTATAAATACATGTTAAGCCCTGAAGCAGATGGTAAAACCAAACTGCAGAAAGAAGCTTTTGAAGATCCTAAAAAATTTGTAGTATATGCCTTACTTACAATGAAAGGTGATGCTATAGTTAAAAAAGCCCTAACTAAGGGGGCATCTAATACAGCAAAATCATTAAAAGACAAATTATCACAAAAAGGTAATAGAGTAAAAAGAAGTAATACCAAAGAAGGTGAAGTTAGTGGTTTAAGCGCTTTTGCTGCAATGCTTAGAAAATAAATACAAAAACAAATTAAATTAATATGGAAAATAACGTTCTAAATTCACTTGTCCTATATAAGTCTAAATATTTCAATGATCTTATAGAAGAAAATAAACTTTCCAATGCTCTTATGCTAGAACGCTCAAAAGTATCGACAGTATTGTCATATATTTTTGGTATCTATGAGGGTGCTGGTAATGTTATTGACTTGCTCACTAATGGACTTGGTCGTACTGTAACTGTTGATTCGAACGAGTACGAATGGGATGTAATGATTGATCATGAACGTGCTGTTACCATTAGGGACGCTCGCTGGCAGGGCTCCGCTATTCAATCCACTGATACCCCTGGAATCGGATTGACTCCAGTACTTGTTTGGGTAGACGAAAAGTTGTTTGGACCGGGTGCTGTAGTAGCTTTTGATGACCGTACTTATCAAGCACGTGTTATGGGAGAGCCTTATCAAGATGGTAATGAATGGGTATATACTTTGGTTGTTTCTGATGGACAACCCGATTCTTTTATTTCACCGACGGTTCTTGCAAAAGGATGTCAGTTGAGTAGAGAAGGTTCATTGTATGAAGAATACAGTGAAGAAGCTGATATCGTGAATTATATGACTCCGTTTAAGATGCGTAATCGTCTTAACATTATGAGGCTTACTTACGATATTACCGGTTCAGCTTACAGTACTGTTATGGTTATCGAAATGAAAGTACCTGGTACTAATAAGTCTACTAAATTATGGGCTGATTATCAGGAATGGGTAGCTCTTCGTCAGTGGTATAAAACTATTGATCGTTGGGGTTATTACTCAAAACATAACGCTACTTCAGATGGTACTACCTTGTTAAGGGGTACTAATGGTCGTCCTGTATATTCTGGAGCTGGTATTGAACAGCAAATTGCACCTGCTAATATTCGTTATTATACGACTTTAACTCTTGATACTATCCGTACATTTATGGCCGACTTGTCATTTAATATTCTTGACAAAGGACAGCGTAAATTTGTAGCTCTTACTGGAGAAATGGGTATGCAAGAATTTGACCGTGTAATGCGTTCAGAAGCAACCGGTGCTACGATTGTAGATACTACTTTTATTAGTGGTTCAGGTCAGGAACTTACCCTTGGTGGTCAGTTTGTTACATATAAATGGTTGAATGGAATGGAACTTACTGTTAAACATTTTCCTTTGTTTGACGACGTTGTTCTTAATAGAAAACTTCATCCTGTATCTGGCCGTCCTCTTGAATCTTATAAGTTCTTATTCCTTGATCTTGGTATGAGGGATGGTGAACCTAATATTCAGAAAGTAGTTAGACGTGATCGTGAAATGGTAATGTGGCATATAGCAGGTTCTGTCGCTCCTAAGACAGGTCATGCTAAATCAATTAGTACTCTCCGTGCTAACGCAAAAGATGGGTATTCTGTAAACTTCTTGACCGAATTTGGTTATATGGTTAAAGATCCTACGACTTGTGGTATGCTCGTCTGTGATGCTGAATAATAAATAATTAAGGTAATTTATGGAAAAAGTTATATTACGCCCTATATCTAGAAATAAGTGGGCAGGAATAAGTAAGTACAAAGGATGTTATACATATCTTGCTCCTTACTTAACCAGGAGTGGTAGTTTATATACTGGGTTGAGTACAGCTACTCCGGAGGAAAGAGCAACCAAAGAAAGACTAGAACAGGCTCTCGGACAGGATTTATCCCCGATGTCGAAATTTTGGGAATCTTACTTTATACGAATTGGAAGTACAGATATCTTTATAGATCCGTCGACTCCTAGAGGAGAGCTTGATTACCTTTTCTTAAAAAAACATAAAAGAATTGCATCTACTGTTAATAAAGTTCTTCCTTCTCATGATTTTGTTTTGATAGATGAAAACGAAGAAGCTAAAGTAGTAAATGAATATAATAGAAATAAGAGACAAGCATTTAAAGAATTAGATAAAATGTCTCCCTCAGATAAACGTAGAGCACTTAGGATATATGGATTTAATCCGGAAACTTCTACAGATGAAATGATAGAAAATAGACTTACAGATCTTATAGAAAAAGATCCTAAGAAGTTCTTTTCCTTATGGGTAGATAACAAGAAGAGAGATACAGAATTTCTCATTAAACAAGGTGTCGCTTTAAACGTATTATCAAAGAACAAAACTGTTTATAAATATGGACAGGATGTTATAGGTCATACACTAGAAGATGCTATTGATTATCTTGATAATCCTATTAACCAGGAAACTAAAATTGCTATACAAAAAAATATAAATAGCATTAAATAATGAATATATCTGAAATGCATATTGCAGTAAAGTTGGGGCTAGATAAATCGTCTAGCCTCGAACTTCCTGCTTTTGAACCAGAAGAAATAGATTACTGGTTAAATAAAGCAGTACTGTACTTTATTAATACTAGGTATTCTGGTAACAATATAAAACGTGAATCTTTTGAACAAACACAAAAAAGATTAGATGATTTACGTACTTTAATCACTGAAGCTGAAATTACACCTTCTGTTGGTGGTTCTTCTGATAAACCAAACTCTTATATTGCAGCCTTACCAACACCTTCTACATCTTATTTATATAGAGTTGGAGAAGAAGTAAATATTAGATTTACAGAGAGCTATACAAGCACGATAATAAATAAACGTCAAGGTGTAACCGAATGTACCTCAGATACGTATAATCATTTGATTAATAATCCTTTTAGTGAGCATATACTTTATTTAAAAGAGGCTAAGCCACTTAGGTTATATAAGGGTAATAATGTTGAATTAATTACTGATGGTAATTATACTATTACTGCTTATTATTTAAGATATTTAAAACAACCAGCTACCGTATCGCTTTCCGGTGCTGTTAGTTGTGATTTACCAATACATACACATTCCGAAATCATAGATATTTGTGTAGGAATGTTGTTAGAAAATATTGAAAGCAATCGTTATCAAAGTTTTAAAAATGAAACAATGATAAATGAGTAGGGGACTTAACGTAGAAATGCTGTAAAGCAAAGTAGAAGAGTCTCTTCTTTAGTTATTACTGAGGAGGAGATTTGACATAGTTGATCTCCCCGTGATTATTAATAACTAAATACTTTAAAAATTATGATGACAAGAGTAACTCAAATTCTCGTCGGTAAGGATATAACCAGAACAGCTACTATTACTAGTATCTATGATGGTACAAATCTTCCTGCTGATGGTGAAATTCT
>Ga0265297_10008036_pt1 | contig 14266 bp, 10 predicted proteins | sample Munlanlwell13791_FD_192502 | JGI IMG/M metagenome (GOLD analysis project Ga0265297, IMG submission 192502) | Leachate microbial communities from a municipal landfill in Southern Ontario, Canada - Leachate well 137-91 | ecosystem: Engineered > Solid waste > Landfill > Unclassified | place... | reverse complement strand
AGTTTGCCCAGGTCGAGAAGGCATAGATTTTTACCGGCGCCGCGGCGGTTTCCGCGGCAAGAGGAGCGCCAGTAGGCTTGCCGACCGCGCGCTAGGACTCACGTAGATAGGAGCCATCATGGCAAAGAAGATAATCGGCTACATCAAGCTGCAAGTGCCGGCCGGCAAGGCTAATCCCTCGCCTCCCATCGGGCCGGCGTTGGGCCAGCGCGGCCTCAACATCATGGAATTCTGCAAGGCGTTCAACGCCCAGACGCAAGGCCTCGAGCCCGGTCTGCCGATTCCCGTGGTGATTACCGCATTCGCGGACAAGAGCTTCACCTTCATCATGAAGACGCCGCCGGCGACGATTCTGATCAAGAAGGCGGCTGGAATTCAAAAGGGCTCGCCGAAGCCCCATACGGACAAGGTTGGTTCGATCACCAAGGCGCAGGCCGAGGAAATCGCCAAGGCCAAGATGAAAGACTTGACGGCTGCCGATCTCGAAGCTGCCGTGCGCACCATCGCGGGCTCTGCTCGCAGCATGGGCATTACCGTGGAGGGCCTGTAATCATGGCAAAGACATCCAAGCGCGTGCAAGCGGTACTCGCCAAGGTCGACCGCAGTAAAGCCTATCCCGTCAGCGATGCGCTGAGCCTGGTGAAGGAATGCGCGACCGCCAAGTTCGATGAGTCGATCGACGTCTCCGTGAACCTCGGCATTGACGCCAAGAAGTCCGATCAATTGGTCCGCGGTTCCGTCGTGCTGCCTTCCGGTACCGGCAAGACCGTTCGCGTCGCCGTGTTCGCCCAGGGCGAGAAGGCCGAAGCGGCCCGCGCCGCAGGTGCCGATGTGGTCGGCTTCGATGACCTGGCCGCCGAAGTCAAAGCCGGCAACATGAATTTCGACATCGTGATCGCGACCCCGGATGCGATGAAGGTGGTCGGTGCCCTGGGTCAGATTCTGGGTCCGCGTGGCCTGATGCCGAACCCGAAGGTCGGTACGGTGACCATGGACGTGACCACGGCAGTGAAGAACGCCAAGGCCGGTCAGGTGCAGTACCGCACCGACAAGGCCGGCATCATTCATTGCACGATCGGCCGCGCGTCGTTCAGCGTGGAGGCCCTGCAGACCAACCTTGCAGCCCTGATCGATGCACTGCAGAAGGCCAAGCCCGCCGCATCCAAGGGTCATTATCTGAAAAAAGTGTCGCTGTCCAGCACCATGGGCGCCGGCGTTCGCGTCGACCAGGCCAGCCTGGCGGCATAAGCATAGAAAGAACTTTGGGCTGTTGCGTCGCTCGTGCTGTCTGGCGAAAGGCGCGGCAGGTTATCAAAGACCGCAGGTGTCCGTGAGGACTTAAATGCTGGCGACGGAACAGCGTCGCAGCTGCCGGCGTAGATGGCGTTACCCGATGATGGAATTTCGGTTCCTGAATGAAGGTCGCCGTATCGCCAGCGCCGACTTTTCGGCGCTGGGGTTTGACTAGGAGTTGACCGTGAGTCTCAATCTTGACGACAAGAAGACGGTAGTTGCCGAAGTGTCCGCGGAAGTTGCGAATGCCCAGTCGATCATCGTCGCAGAGTACCGTGGTCTCGGAGTGGTTGATCTCACCGCATTGCGTGCCAACGCACGCAAGAACGGTGTGTACCTGCGTGTAGTAAAGAATACCCTGGTTCGTCGCGCCATTGCCGGCACGCCGTTCGAAGGCCTGTCTGCGAAGCTGGTTGGCCCCCTGATCTATGGAATTTCCAGGGATCCGGTGGCCGCTGCCAAGCTGCTCAACGACTTCGCCAAGGGTAATGACAAGCTCGCCATCAAAATCGGCGCAATGCCCAACTACGTCATGGACGTGGCTGGTGTCAAGGCGCTGGCGACGATGCCGAGCCGCGAGGAGTTGTTGTCCAAGCTTCTCGGCACCATGCAGGCACCGATCACCCAGTTTGTCCGCACTTTGAACGAAGTCCCGACGAAGTTCGTCCGGGGCCTCGCCGCCGTGCGCGACGCCAAAGAGACCGCGTAATCGTTTTTCATTGAACCAAACATTCATTCAGGAGTTGTAATCATGGCTGTAAGCAAATCTGAAATTCTCGATGCCATCGCTGGCATGACCGTTCTCGAACTTTCCGAGCTGATCAAGGAAATGGAAGAGAAGTTTGGCGTTTCCGCCGCTGCCGCTGCTGTCGCCGTAGCCGCCCCCGCTGCCGGCGGTGGTGCCGCTGCTGCGGAAGAGCAGACCGAATTCACCGTGATGCTGCTGGCTGCGGGCGAAAAGAAGGTCGAAGCCATCAAGGTCGTGCGTGCTGCTACCGGCCTCGGCCTCAAGGAAGCCAAGGATCTGGTTGACGGTGCGCCGAAGGCCGTCAAGGAAGGCATTTCCAAGGCTGATGCAGAAGCTCTCAAGAAGCAACTTGAGGAGGCGGGTGCCAAGGTCGAAGTCAAGTAATCGCGATTCGATCGCGGGTTGGCGGCCTTGCCGCCAACCCGCTATTGGTCCTTGTGGAAACAGAAGTGTGTTGTACCTGTCGAGTTTCACCCCTTTGTAGCTGATCCGGGGGTTACACGAGAGTGCTGAACCATTGTGCTTCAGCCCTGTCTTTTGACCTTCGACGTCTGAATCCTGAACGGAGCCACCATGGCGTATTCCTATACCGAAAAAAAGCGCATTCGCAAGAGCTTTGCAAAGCGGGCCAACGTCCTCGACGTGCCTTTTCTGCTGGCGACGCAGATCGAGTCCTACACGCGCTTCCTGCAGGCCGACGTGCCGCCGGCGCAGCGCCGCAACGAAGGCCTCCAGGCTGCATTCACGTCGATCTTCCCGATCGTTGCGCATTCGGGGAATGCACGCCTGCACTTTGTCGAGTTCATGCTGGGCGAGCCGACTTTCGACGTCAAGGAATGCCAGCAACGCGGCCTGACCTTCGCCAGTCCGCTGCGCGCCAAGGTCCGCCTCGAACTGCTCGACCGCGACACCAAGGCGGTTAAGGAAGTCAAGGAAGACCAGCCCTTGTACATGGGCGAAATTCCCCTGATGACGACGACGGGTTCTTTCGTCATCAACGGTACCGAGCGCGTCATCGTTTCCCAGTTGCATCGTTCGCCGGGTGTCTTCTTCGAGCACGACAAGGGCAAGACCCACAGCTCCGGCAAACTGCTGTTCTCGGCGCGGATCATTCCCTATCGCGGCTCGTGGCTCGACTTCGAATTCGATCCGAAGGACATCCTTTACTTCCGCATCGACCGTCGCCGCAAGATGCCGGTGACGATCCTGCTCAAGTCGATCGGCATGACGCACGAGCAGATCCTCGCGACATTCTTCGAATTCGATACCTTTCATTTCTCGAAAAAGGGCATCTCGTTCGAAGTGGTGCCGGAACGACTGCGCGGCGAAGTGGCGAAGTTCGACATTCTCGACAAGGCCGGCAAGCTCATCGTCGCCAAGGACAAGCGCATCACAGTCAAGCACATCCGCGAAATGGCCGAGGCCGGCATCAAGAAAATCCTGGTGCCCGACGAGTTCATGATGGGTCGGGTCCTCGCGCATAACATCATCAACGCCGAGACCGGCGAAGTGCTGGCCAATGCCAACGACGAGATCACCGAGGACTTGCTGGGCAAACTGGCAGCCGGAGGTGTCGAGCAGATTCAGACGTTGTACGTGAATGACCTGGATCGCGGCGCCTATATCTCCTCGACGCTGCGTATCGACGAGACCGCCGATCAGTGGGCCGCACGCGTGGCCATTTACCGGATGATGCGTCCCGGTGAGCCGCCGACGGAAGACGCCGTTGAAAACCTGTTCCACGGCCTGTTCTACTCGGACGAGCGCTATGACCTCTCCGCCGTTGGCCGCATGAAATTCAATCGTCGTGTCGGCCGCGATGAAATCGAAGGTGCGGGCACGCTGTCGAACGACGATATCGTCGATGTTGTCCGCATTCTTGTCGAGCTGCGCAACGGACGTGGCGAGGTGGATGACATCGATCACCTCGGCAATCGTCGGGTGCGCTCGGTTGGCGAACTGGCCGAAAACCAGTTCCGCGCCGGTTTGGTGCGTGTCGAACGCGCCGTCAAGGAGCGTTTGAACCAGGCTGAAAGCGACAACCTGATGCCGCACGACCTGATCAACGCCAAGCCCATTTCGGCAGCGATCAAGGAGTTTTTCGGTTCGAGCCAGCTTTCGCAGTTCATGGACCAGACCAACCCGTTGTCGGAGATCACGCACAAGCGGCGCGTCTCGGCCCTTGGCCCGGGCGGCTTGACCCGCGAGCGTGCCGGTTTCGAGGTGCGCGACGTGCACCCGACCCATTACGGCCGTGTCTGCCCGATCGAAACGCCGGAAGGTCCGAACATCGGCCTGATCAACTCGCTGGCGCTGTATGCGCGCACCAACGAGTATGGTTTCATGGAAACGCCTTATCGCAAGGTGGGGAACAGCCACGTCACCGATGAGATCGAGTATCTCTCGGCGATCGAGGAAGGCAAGTACGTTATCGCCCAAGCCAATGCCCAACTGGACAAGAAGGGCAAGCTCAGCGACGCTCTGGTGTCCTGCCGTTTCAAGGGTGAGTTCGAATTGAAGGAGCCGCCCGAAGTCCAGTACATGGACGTGGCGCCAAGCCAGATTGTCTCCGTTGCTGCCTCGCTGATCCCCTTCCTCGAGCACGACGACGCCAACCGTGCATTGATGGGCGCCAACATGCAGCGTCAGGCGGTCCCCTGCCTGCGTCCGGAAAAGGCTTTGGTCGGTACCGGCATCGAACGCACTGTTGCGGTTGACTCTGGCACGGCGGTGCAAGCCCTGCGCGGCGGCGTCGTGGACTATGTCGACGCGAACCGCATCGTGGTGCGCGTGAACGACGCGGAAACGGTGTCGGGCGAGGTCGGTGTCGATATCTACAACCTGATCAAGTACACCCGTTCCAACCAGAACACCAACATCAACCAGCGGCCCGTCGTCAAGGTCGGTGACCTGATCGCCAAGGGCGATGTCGTGGCCGACGGCGCCTCAACCGATCTGGGCGAGCTGGCGCTGGGTCAGAACATGCTGGTGGCCTTCATGCCCTGGAACGGCTACAACTTCGAGGACTCGATCCTGATTTCGGAGCGCGTGGTAGCCCATGACCGTTTCACCTCGATCCATATCGAGGAACTGACTGTCGTCGCACGCGACACCAAGCTCGGTGCCGAGGAAATTACGCGCGATATCGCCACGCTCGGCGAGTCCCAACTCGGGCGCCTCGACGAGTCGGGCATCGTATACATCGGTGCTGAAGTCGAAGCGGGTGACGTGCTGGTCGGCAAGGTTACGCCGAAGGGCGAGACGCAGCTGACTCCGGAAGAAAAGCTGCTGCGCGCGATCTTCGGCGAGAAGGCTTCCGACGTGAAGGACACCTCGCTGCGCGTGCCGTCCGGCATGATCGGCACGGTGATCGATGTTCAAGTGTTTACCCGGGAAGGCATCGAACGCGATAAGCGCGCCCAGTCGATCATCGACGACATGCTGAAGGGCTACAAGCAGGATTTGGCCGACCAGATGCGAATCGTCGAGCGCGACACCTTCGCCCGGATCGAGAAGCTGCTGATCAACAAGGTTGCCGCCAAGGGACCCAAGAAGCTGGTCAAGGGCACCAAGATCACCAAGGCCTATCTCGAATCAGTCGAGCATTACCACTGGTTTGACATTTCGCTGGTCGATGAAGATGCCCAGCAGCAACTCGAAAATCTGCGCGACAGCGTCGAGCAGACCCGCAAGGACTTTGACGTCGCTTTCGAGGCAAAGCGGAAGAAACTGACCCAAGGCGACGAGTTGCCGCCAGGCGTGCAGAAGATGGTCAAGGTCTATCTCGCCGTCAAGCGTCGCCTGCAACCCGGCGACAAGATGGCCGGCCGTCACGGCAACAAGGGCGTGGTCTCCAAGATCGTTCCGATCGAGGACATGCCGCACATGGCCGACGGCACGCCGATGGATATCGTGCTCAACCCGCTTGGCGTTCCCTCGCGGATGAATATCGGCCAGATTCTGGAAACGCACCTCGGCTGGGCAGCCAAGGGCCTTGGACAGAAGATCGATGAGATGCTGAGGAAGCAGGCAGCCGCAGCTGATATCCGCAAGCTGCTGAACAAGATCTACAACAATTCGGGGCGCGGCGAGGACATCGACAGCCTGACCGACAAGGAGGTGGTGGAGCTTGCTGGCAATTTGCAAGGCGGTGTGCCCTTCGCCACTCCGGTGTTCGACGGTGCCAACGAGGCTGAGATCAAGGCCATGCTGGAACTCGCCGGCTTGCCCAGCAACGGGCAGGTTGACCTCTATGACGGTCGCACCGGCGAGTCTTTCGAGCGTCAGGTCACGGTCGGCTACATGCATGTGCTGAAGCTGCATCACCTGGTGGACGACAAGATGCATGCCCGTTCCACCGGCCCGTACAGTCTCGTTACCCAGCAGCCTTTGGGCGGCAAGGCGCAGTTCGGTGGCCAGCGCTTCGGCGAAATGGAAGTCTGGGCACTCGAAGCTTACGGCGCTGCCTACGTGTTGCAGGAAATGCTTACCGTCAAATCCGACGACGTCAATGGTCGCACCAAGGTGTACGAAAACATCGTCAAGGGCGAGCACAAGATCGATGCCGGCATGCCGGAATCGTTCAACGTGCTGGTCAAGGAAATCCGTTCGCTGGCAATCGACATCGATCTCGAGCGTTACTGAGCCGCCAAAGCCCCTAGGAGAAAATACACATGAAAAGCCTGTTTGCAGACCTGTTCAAGCAGAACCTGGCGGCCGAAGAGGAATTCGACGCGATCACGATCGGTCTGGCTTCCCCCGACAAGATTCGTTCCTGGTCCTACGGAGAAGTCAAGAAGCCGGAGACCATCAATTACCGCACCTTCAAGCCGGAACGCGATGGCCTTTTCTGCGCCAAGATCTTTGGCCCGGTCAAGGACTACGAGTGTCTCTGCGGCAAGTACAAGCGCCTGAAGCACCGTGGCGTGATCTGCGAAAAGTGCGGCGTGGAAGTCACTCAGTCGAAGGTGCGTCGCGAACGCATGGGCCACATCGAACTGGCTTCGCCGACCGCGCATATCTGGTTTCTGAAGAGCCTGCCGAGCCGTCTTGGCATGGTGCTCGACATGACGCTGCGGGACATTGAACGTGTCCTGTATTTCGAAGCCTTTGTAGTCGTGGATCCGGGAATGACCCCGCTCAATCGCGCGCAACTGCTGACGGAAGATGATTACCTGGCCAAGGTCGAGGAATACGGCGACGATTTCACTGCCGTGATGGGTGCCGAGGGCGTGCGCGAACTGTTGCGCACCCTCGATCTTAACCGTCAGGTCGAGACCCTGCGCCAGGAACTGGAAACTACCGGGTCCGAGGCGAAGAGCAAGAAGATTTCCAAGCGACTCAAGGTTCTCGAGGGCTTCCAGCAATCGGGTATCAAGCCGGAGTGGATGATTCTCGAAGTGCTGCCGGTGCTGCCGCCGGATTTGCGCCCTTTGGTTCCGCTCGATGGCGGGCGTTTTGCCACATCCGATCTGAACGATCTGTATCGTCGCGTCATCAACCGCAACAACCGCCTCAAGCGCCTGCTGGAACTCAAGGCGCCGGACATCATTGTCCGCAACGAAAAGCGCATGCTGCAGGAGGCCGTCGACTCCTTGCTCGACAACGGTCGTCGTGGCAAGGCAATGACCGGCGCCAACAAGCGTCCGCTGAAGTCGCTGGCCGACATGATCAAGGGCAAGGGCGGTCGCTTCCGTCAGAACCTGCTGGGCAAGCGTGTTGACTATTCCGGCCGCTCCGTCATTGTGGTCGGTCCGCAGCTCAAACTGCACCAGTGCGGCTTGCCGAAGAAGATGGCGCTCGAGCTGTTCAAGCCCTTCATTTTCGAGCGTCTCGAAAAGATGGGTATCGCCAGCACCATCAAGGCCGCGAAGAAGGAAGTTGAAGCCGAAACCCCGGTGGTCTGGGACATTCTCGAAGAAGTCATTCGCGAACATCCGGTCATGCTGAACCGCGCCCCGACGCTGCACCGCCTTGGCATTCAGGCCTTCGAACCGACGCTGATCGAGGGCAAGGCGATTCAGTTGCATCCGCTGGTCTGCGTGGCATTCAACGCCGACTTCGACGGTGACCAGATGGCGGTGCACATCCCGCTTTCTCTCGAAGCGCAGATGGAAGCCCGCACGCTGATGCTGGCCTCGAACAACGTCCTGTCGCCGGCCAACGGCCAACCGATCATCGTGCCCTCACAGGACGTCGTGCTGGGTCTCTACTACGCCACGCGCGAGAATGTTTCGGCCCGCGGTAACGGCATGATGTTCGCTGATATCGCCGAAATCACGCGTGCGGTCGACTCGCGGCAGATCGACCTGCATGCGCGTATTGCAGTGCGCATTCGCGAATACGAACTCGATGCGGACAAGCAGTGGCAGGAGAAGATTACGCGCTACTCGACTACCGCGGGCCGTGCCCTGCTGTCGGAAATCCTGCCGCGCGGGCTGCCTTTCAAGGTGATCGACAAGCCGCTCAAGAAAAAGGAAATTTCCAAGCTGATCGACGAGAGCTTCCGTCGTTGTGGCCTCAAGGAAACCGTGGTTTTCGCCGACAAGTTGATGCAAGCCGGATTCCGCCTGGCTACCCGCGCGGGTATTTCGATCTGTGTCGATGACATGCTGGTACCGACGCAGAAGCACAGCCTGATCGCGGCGGCAGAAGCCGAGGTCAAGGAAATCGAGAAGCAATACACCTCCGGTCTCGTCACGGTCGGCGAACGCTACAACAAGGTGGTGGACATCTGGGGCCGGGCCGGCGACCAAGTGGCCAAGGCCATGATGGATCAACTTGCGCACGAGGTAGTTACGGGGCTCGATGGCAAACAGGTCAGCCAGGAGTCCTTCAATTCCATTTACATGATGGCAGACTCCGGCGCGCGGGGCTCCGCAGCCCAGATTCGCCAATTGGCCGGTATGCGTGGCTTGATGGCCAAGCCGGACGGCTCGATCATCGAAACCCCGATTACCTCCAACTTCCGCGAGGGTCTCAACGTTCTGCAGTACTTCATTTCGACCCACGGTGCGCGTAAGGGCTTGGCCGATACGGCGTTGAAGACGGCCAATTCCGGTTATCTGACGCGGCGCCTGGTGGACGTCACTCAGGATCTGGTGGTGATCGAGGATGATTGCGGTACCCAGAATGGTTTCGCCATGAAGGCTTTGGTGGAGGGCGGCGAAGTGATTGAGCCGCTACGCGAGCGCATTCTTGGCCGCGTCGCCACCAGCGATGTGATCAATCCAGATACACAGGAAGTGCTGTTTGCAGCGGGTTATCTGCTCGACGAGGACGCTGTCGATGCAATCGAGGCGCTGGACATCGATGAAGTTCGTGTTCGCAGCCCATTGTCCTGCGAAACCCGCTATGGCCTGTGTGCGAAGTGCTACGGTCGAGACTTGGGTCGCGGCTCATTGGTTAATGCCGGCGAGGCGGTCGGGGTCATTGCGGCCCAGTCGATCGGCGAGCCCGGCACGCAGTTGACGATGCGTACCTTCCACGTTGGCGGCGCGGCATCGCGTTCGGCGGCGCAGAGCAGCATCGAGGCCAAGAGTTCAGGTGTGATCCGCTTTACCGCGACCATGCGCTATGTCACGAACCCGAAGAACGAAAAGATTGTCATTTCCCGTTCCGGGGAAGTGATGATTACCGACGACAACGGTCGCGAGCGTGAGCGCCACAAGGTTCCCTATGGCGCAACCTTGCTGGCCGACGACGGCAAGCCGGTCAAGGCCGGAACTCAACTGGCGACATGGGATCCGCACACCCGTCCTATCGTTACCGAGTATGCGGGTACCGTCAAATTCGAGAACGTCGAGAAGAACGCGACGGTCGCCGAGCAGATGGACGAGGTCACTGGTCTTTCCACGTTGGTCGTCATCGATCCCAAGCGCGGTGCCAAGGCATCCAAGGGCGTCCGGCCGCAGGTCAAGCTGATCGACGAGTCGGGTGAGGAAGTCAAGATTCACGGCACTGACCACATCGTTACCATTACCTTCCAGGTCGGGTCGCTGATTACCGTAAAGGATGGTCAGCCCGTTGCGGTTGGCGACATTCTGGCGAGGATTCCGCAGGAGTCGTCCAAGACCCGGGACATCACGGGCGGCTTGCCTCGCGTTGCCGAGCTCTTCGAGGCGCGTATCCCTAAGGATGCCGGCGTGTTGGCTGAAGTTACCGGTACCGTGTCCTTCGGCAAGGATACCAAGGGCAAGCAGCGGCTTGTGATCACCGAGCCTGATGGCACGGCGCACGAGTATCTGATCACCAAGGACAAGCATGTGATGGCCCACGACGGCCAGGTGGTCAACAAGGGCGAAGTCATTGTGGACGGCCCGGCCGATCCCCACGATATCCTGCGCTTGAAGGGTGTCGAGGAACTGGCCCGCTACATCATTGACGAAGTGCAGGACGTCTATCGCTTGCAGGGCGTGAAAATCAATGACAAGCATATCGAGGTGATCGTGCGCCAGATGCTGCGCCGGGTGGTGATTACCAGTCCGGGCGACTCGAGCTTCATCAAGGAAGAACAAGTCGAGCGCGCTGCAGTGTTGGACGAAAATGACAGGCTGATCGCGGCCGGCAAGACACCGGCAGCGTATGACTTCATGCTGCACGGCATCACCAAGGCCAGCTTGTCGACGGATTCCTTTATTTCGGCGGCATCGTTCCAGGAAACTACGCGCGTACTGACCGAGGCGGCGATCATGGGCAAGCGGGATGAATTGCGCGGGCTCAAGGAGAATGTCATTGTTGGCCGCCTTATTCCGGCTGGCACGGGCATGGCTTACCACCGTACGCGCCGCGGGCGATCCAAGGGCGGGGCCGAGGCACAGAACCTGTTCGATCTCCCGGCTGCTACGGAAGATACCCCGGTGGCGGCAGAAGACACGCAAGCAGGTTGACGCTCGCAGGAGACCATTCTATAATCCGGCCTCTTTGCCCTTGGCAGGGGCCGACTTTTCGTAAATTTGCAGTGCATTTCGCACAGCATTCAGGATATATACATGCCTACCATTAACCAACTCGTGCGCAAAGGTCGTCAGGCGCCGCAGTCGAAGAGCAAGGTGCCCGCACTGGGCAACAGTCCGGCCCGGCGCGGTGTCTGCACTCGTGTGTACACCACCACGCCGAAGAAGCCGAACTCCGCGCTGCGGAAGGTCGCCAAGGTGCGCCTGACCAATGGCTTCGAGGTCATTTCCTACATTGGTGGCGAAGGCCATAACCTGCAGGAACACTCGGTGGTCCTCATTCGCGGCGGCCGAGTCAAGGACCTGCCGGGCGTGCGTTACCACATTGTGCGCGGCAGTCTTGATACCCAAGGTGTCAAGGATCGCAAGCAGAGCCGTTCCAAGTATGGCGCCAAGCGGCCCAAAGCTGCCTGATCCGGGTCCTAAGGAGATACCATGCCCCGTCGTCGTGAAGTTCCCAAACGTGACATCCTGCCTGATCCGAAATTCGGCAGCGTTGATCTTTCCAAATTCGTCAATGTGCTGATGGACAGCGGCAAGAAATCTGTTGCCGAGCGCATTATTTATGGCGCCTTCGCACAGATTCAGACGAAGAGCGGCAAGGATCCGCTGGAGGTTTTTACTCTGGCAGTGAATAATGTAAAACCCCTGGTCGAGGTTAAGAGTCGCCGGGTGGGTGGCGCCAACTACCAGGTTCCGGTCGAAGTTCGTCCATCACGCCGCATGGCCCTGTCCATGCGCTGGTTGCGCGAAGCGGCGCGGAAGCGCAGCGAGAAGTCGATGGGGCAGCGTCTGGCCGCCGAGTTGCTCGAGGCCTCCGAAGGGCGAGGTGCGGCGATGAAGAAGCGCGAAGAAGTTCACCGTATGGCCGAAGCCAACAAGGCGTTCTCGCATTTCCGTTTCTAAGTAGTATCGCGTTTCGTCGGGCGTCCGGCGAGACTTTCGTTTTTGTCCGCCGCCCTGTCGCTTCGTGAAACGAGGCGTCATGGCGGTTTGGTTTAGATAAGGCAGGTAAATCAAGTGGCCCGCAAGACTCCCATCGAACGCTATCGCAACATTGGTATTTCGGCTCACATCGACGCCGGCAAGACCACCACCACCGAGCGTATTTTGTTCTACACCGGGGTCAATCACAAGATTGGCGAAGTCCATGACGGCGCGGCCACCATGGACTGGATGGAGCAGGAGCAAGAGCGCGGGATTACCATCACGTCCGCGGCGACGACCTGCTTCTGGAAGGGAATGGGACAGAACTTCCCGGAGCACCGTGTCAATATCATTGACACACCCGGGCACGTCGACTTCACCATTGAGGTAGAGCGTTCCATGCGAGTGCTGGATGGTGCGTGCATGGTTTACTGTGCCGTGGGTGGCGTCCAGCCGCAGTCCGAAACCGTCTGGCGCCAAGCCAATCGTTATGGCGTTCCACGCCTGGCTTTCGTGAACAAGATGGATCGTCAGGGCGCTGACTTTTTCAAAGTGCATGACCAGATGCGCCTGCGCCTCAAGGCCAATCCTATTCCGCTGCAGATTCCGATTGGCGCCGAAGAAAAATTTGAGGGCGTCATCGACCTGGTCAAGATGAAGGCCATCGTTTGGGACGAGGCGAGCCAGGGTATCAAGTTCGAGTACAGCGAGATTCCGGCGGAACTCAAGGCCAAGGCCGACGAGTGGCATGAAAAGATGGTCGAGGCCGCAGCTGAGGCCAACGAGGAGTTGATGAACAAGTATCTCGAGACCGGTGAATTGACTGAGCAAGAGATCAAGGCTGGGTTGCGCGCTCGCACCCTTGCCGCTGAAATCGTGCCAATGCTGTGCGGCTCTGCGTTCAAGAACAAGGGTGTCCAGGCGATGCTGGACGCAGTGATCGAGTATCTGCCGGCCCCGACGGATATTCCGCCGGTTGAGGGCATTCTCGAGAACGAGCAGCCGGGCGAGCGCGCGGCGAATGACACCGACCCGTTTGCGGCGCTGGCCTTCAAGATCATGACGGACCCCTATGTTGGTCAACTGACTTTCTTCCGCGTCTACTCCGGAACGATCAAGACGGGTGATACCATTTTCAACCCTATCAAGGGCCGCAAAGAGCGACTTGGCCGCATCCTGCAGATGCACGCCAATCAGCGTGAGGAAATCAAGGAAGTGTTTGCCGGCGATATTGCTGCCGCGGTCGGATTGAAGGAGGCCACTACGGGCGAGACGCTATGTGATCCGGCTCATGTCATCACGCTCGAGCGCATGGTATTCCCCGAGCCGGTGATTCACGTTGCCGTCGAGCCCAAGACCAAGGCAGACCAGGAGAAAATGGGCATCGCGCTCAATCGCCTGGCGCAAGAAGATCCGTCTTTCCGCGTTCGGACGGACGAGGAATCCGGGCAAACGATCATCTCCGGGATGGGTGAGCTTCACCTCGAAATTCTTGTCGATCGCATGAAGCGCGAATTCGGCGTTGAAGCCAACGTCGGCGCGCCGCAGGTGGCCTATCGCGAAGCAGTCCGCAAGTCGGTGGAGCAGGAAGGCAAGTTCGTCAAACAGTCCGGCGGTCGCGGTCAGTATGGTCACGTCTGGATCAAGCTGGAGCCGAACGAGGCGGGCAAGGGTTTTGAGTTCATCGATAACATCAAGGGCGGTTCCGTGCCGCGTGAATTCATCCCCGCGGTTGAAAAAGGCCTCATCGACACCCTGCCGAACGGTGTGTTGGCTGGCTTCCCCGTCGTGGATGTGAAGGTAACGCTGTTTGACGGCTCCTATCACGACGTGGACTCCAACGAAAACGCCTTCAAGATGGCCGCATCCATGGCGTTCAAGGACGCGATGCGCAAGGCCAGTCCGGTGCTGCTTGAGCCGATGATGGCGGTCGAGGTGGAAACGCCGGAGGACTACATGGGCAACGTGATGGGCGACTTGTCAGGCCGTCGCGGCATCGTTCATGGCATGGAGGACCAGGTCGGTGGCATTAAGCTGATCAAGGCTGAAGTTCCTCTGGCCGAGATGTTCGGCTACTCCACTCAGCTACGGTCTCTGTCGCAGGGCCGGGCGACGTACTCCATGGAATTCAAGCACTATACCGAGGCGCCGAAGAATGTCGCCGAAGCAATCATCAACAAGAAGTGATCGACTAACAATCGTTCTTTAAGGAAAGCAGACATGGCGAAAGCGAAATTTGAGCGGACGAAGCCGCACGTGAACGTGGGGACGATTGGACACGTTGACCATGGCAAGACGACATTGACGGCGGCGATCACGACGGTGCTGTCGGCGAAGTTTGGTG
>Ga0265297_10008035_pt1 | contig 14267 bp, 14 predicted proteins | sample Munlanlwell13791_FD_192502 | JGI IMG/M metagenome (GOLD analysis project Ga0265297, IMG submission 192502) | Leachate microbial communities from a municipal landfill in Southern Ontario, Canada - Leachate well 137-91 | ecosystem: Engineered > Solid waste > Landfill > Unclassified | place... | reverse complement strand
TACTGCCATATGATCCTCCTTAAATGAGGCCGCAACTTATGGAGCGAAGCGACATAAGTTGTTCGCTTCGCCCTACTGTCAGGCCGAATTTATCCCGAAAGATACATTATAAAACGAACCGCCACACGTTTCAACTTATCTTTCGGGACCCTTCTTATTTTTCTTCTACCTTAACGCTGAGTAGATTCTTCGCCGCCACATCCGGCGGGACCGGATTGATGTAGAAACCGCTTCCCCATTCAAAACCGGCAACTTTGGATAATTTCGGCATTATTTCGACATGCCAGTGATAATCTTCTCTCTCATGACCGTTTATAGGCGAGGTGTGTATTATGAAATTATATGACGGGTCCGATAACAGCGTCTTTATCCTGGCGAGCGCGTTCTTCATCGCCCTCGCAAAGCCCGGCACATGGTCCCGGGGCATATTGGCAAAGTCCGACCGGTGATTCTTCGGAAGGACCCACACCTCGTATGAAAATCTGGAGACGTAAGGACAGAACGCGATAAATCTTTCATCTTCATAAATAATCCGCGACTTCTCTTCCTTATCCTGTCTTATCATATCGCAAAATACGCATCTCTGTCTATAATCATAATACCTTTCTGCGCCATGGAGCTCTTCGATCACTCTCTTGGGAACTACCGGCAGCGCTATAAGCTGACTATGCGGATGTTCCAGGGACGCGCCTGCCGATTTGCCGTAATTCTTGAATATAAGAATATATTTGAATCTCTTATCGCCTCTTAGGTCCATCGACCTGGCAAGATACGCCCAGACGACTTCCTCTATCTCAGGACACTTCAGGTCCGCCATGTCCCTGAAATGGTCCGGACTATCTACTATCACCTCGTGCGCGCCGATGCCGTTCATCATGTCGAAGATGCCGATACCTTCCTTATTGAGCTCGCCCTCGATCCGCAGCGCCGGAAACTTGTTGGGGACAACCCTCACTGTCCAGTTGGGCGTATTCGGCGCGCCGTACTTGCGGTGGGCTATTATCTCCGGCGGCGTAAAGGATTCGCTGCCCCAGCAGAAAGGACAACCTTCCTTTTTCTTCGCATGCGGCTCTACCTTGAAATCCGAAACTGCCGGAATCTTGTCCAGAAATACTATGATCCACCGTCCTGTTATCGGATCGCGTCTGAGCTCGTTCATGACGTCGCACCTTGCGCTTCCCTTACGGATTTAGCGGCGTCTTCCGGCGGAAGGGGGTTGATATAAAATCCGCTTCCCCATTCGAATCCCGCGACGCGCGTCAGGACCGGGAGGACCTCAAAGTGCCAGTGATAATCACGCTCTATAGTCTCCCAATAACCCTTTTTGCCGGATTCTCTTCTGAACGGCGCCGTATGCAGAACAAGGTTATAAGGAAAATCACCGATGACCTTCATCATCTTGGCGAATATCAGCCTGAGCAGTCCGGAAAAATCCGGCACCCTGCCTCTTTCCATCTTATAGAAATCGCAGGCATGTTCCTTGGGTATGATCCAGGTCTCGAACGGAAATCGCGAGGCAAACGGCGCTATCGCGAGAAAATATTCCGACTGCGCAACAATGCGCTTTCCGTCTTTGAGCTCCTGTTTTATTATGTCGCAGAAGATGCACCTGTCTTTGTATTCATAATAGCTCTTCGCGCCGGCCAGTTCCTCCTTGACCCTCTTAAGGTTGACGGGGGTCCCTATGATCTGACTGCGCGAATGCCAGAGAGGACCGGCACCGGCGGCCTCTCCGTAATTTTTGAAAAACAGGACATACTTTATAGCGGGGTCCCTCTCGAGGTCGCGCATCCTGTCGAGCACGACATTCATGCATTTGGTTATTTGTTCTTTCGAGAGTTCCGTCTCTCTAAGGTGCTGAGGCGTCTCGATGATCCTCTCGTGGGCGCCGCGCGCGTTCATGATATCGTACATACCTGCGCCGTGCCTGTCGAGGCTCTCCTCAACCTTTAAAAGCGGGAACATGGCAGGGATGACGCGGACGTCCCAACCCGGGCCGTTCGGCCTTGTGCCGGGTTTCCGCAGCGCATAGATCTCGGGCGGCGTCATCGACTCATTTCCCTCGCAGAACGGACATTTTTCGCTGCCCGGGCGACGCTCTTCCTCGACCTTACCTATGCCGAACTGGTCGGGTCTCTTGGCCCTTTCGGTCGATATTATCACCCACCTGCCTATGATCGGATCGCGTCTTAATTCAGGCATATACCGCCACCTGCTTATCCTTTCAAAAATACCAGAAAATCTGCCGGATTCACAACGCCCAGGATATTCCCGAACTCATCCTTGACTATAATAAGCTCGCCCTTGCGTGCCTCGACCTTCTCCAGGGCGGTCTTAAGCGATGTCTGTGGACTTACGGTTATAAACCGTCTCTGCATCACTTTCGTTACCGAAGAATCCAGTTCTCTCAGGAGCTCCTCAGGGACCTTCAGCGTCACTTCCTTATTTATGCTCTTCAGCTTCTCCTTTACGAAATCATACAGTACGGAGATGAGTATTCTCTTGTAGCTGACAGCTATCGTATGGAACGGCTTACCCTCTATAAAGTTCAGATGCGTCTCGAGCGTGGACTGGCCAGTATCCTGGTCTATCGCCAAAAGATACCTTAAGCTGCTGTCTGGTATCTCATCGACCCTGTCCTCCGGTATCGCGGCCAGATAAGCCAGTTCATACACATCTTTTTCATCCGCGTCAAGAAATGTATAATCGGCTTTTATATGTTCGGCCAGCTCCTTATCCTGGTCCCTGTACACGCTTACATATTTTTCCAGGGTATCTATAGCATCGGCGAGGAAGACACCGAGCGCGACATCGACGTTGTATAAAATACCGCTCGCTACTATCGCGCCGTCATCCGACTGACCCGGACCTACGTGGTGGCGTATATAAAGATACTTCGCATTCTTTACCACGCTCGCTTTGGGTTTGGCGTCGGTTATGATAAGACCGCAGGATTTGTAATGATTTATCTTTTCTTCGTTCTCCTGATGGGCAAGTATCTCGCCGTCGAGACCCATCTCACCCATCACCCAGGTATTTACCAGATAGCATTTGCCGTAACCTATATTTATCTTGTAAAGACCTTGAGTCTTCTTCCTTATAACAGGATCGTCGCGCAAGCCTCCGAGATATAGTCCTTTGAGGACATCGTGATAATTTACTGTCCTCTCTTTGAACTGCGGTATGCCCAGGAGAGGCCGGCCGTTTCGTGTTACAAGCTTGTCTCGCGGGTCATCGGCTATCGCGCTGTCGACGAATTCCGCTATCTCATCTATCAGCTCCTGCCGTTTGGTCTTCACTACTTTCGGACTTCGGCCGAGAGCACGGACAATATCGTCGATCGTGGTATTTACATAGAAACGCTTATTGAAGCAGCCGGCGCCGTTATGCGCGCGACCCTCTATCGACTGCATGAAGACAAGCTCTTCTATCTTCGGCGCCGTGCAGAGTCTCTCGACCGTCTTGAGATTCCTGAAATCTTGTTCAATGAGTTCGCTTGGAGCTGTCTTTTTCGACATATTGGAAAAAATTATATCACAGGGTATCTTTTATTCAAGGAAATTCATTTCAACATCTCGCGAATCTGTATCCTGCTCCTATTCTGTGGCCCCGGACGAACGCGTCCGAATCCATAGCCTTCTTGCCCTCCAGCTGTAGATATTGTATCGCGATGTTCCCTGACCCTGTCTTTACGATCATCCCTTTATCCTTGACCACGTCGATGACCGTGCCCGGCAAGGCATCCCTGCCGGAAGCGACATCAGGGATCCCGGTCTTCAGCACCTTCAGCACCTTCCCATCATAATGGGTGTAAGCGCCTGGCCACGGGATAAGGCCACGGACCATATTGTGAATCTTGACGGCCTCCCTGTTCCAAACTATCAATCCGTCTTCTTTTTTAAGCTTGGGTGCATAAGTAGCCTCGGCATTATCCTGTTTCGTTAAAGCGATCTTCTTGCCCGAATCTATCATATCTATCACTTCAAGCAAGGTATCGGCGCCGAGATCCGAAAGCTTTTCGCTCAATGTGATATTCGTATCTTCCGGATCGATGCCGGTCTCTTTCCTTAATATTATATCGCCTTCATCCATCCCCTCATTCATCTTGATTATAGTGATCCCGGTTGTTTTATCGCCGTTTATTATCGCCCAGTTGGTCGGGGCCGCCCCCCTGTACTTGGGCAAGAGCGAGCCGTGCAGGTTCAGCGAATATAGCTTCGGAATGGAAAGGACATTTTTCTTAAGGATCTGTCCGAATGAAATAACGATGAAGAGTTCGGCATCCAATCGCTTCAGATACTGCGCGGCATCACTCGCTGAGGCGTTATCGGGCTGATAGACCTCGATGCCTTCGGCCAGGGCCAATACCTTTGCGGGCGGCTGTGATATCTTAAGATTTCTCCCCTTCTGCCTGTCCGGCTGTGTCACGACCGCCAGTACCTTATGCTGCGAACCGATAAGCCGGTGCAGCGCGGGGATCGCGAAACTCGATGTGCCGAAAAAGACTATCTTCATAACCGCTCCTTGCTAGTTACCCCAACCTAATCCTCGTTATGGTTCGCACAATAAAAATGTTTCCTTTTGCATATGTAGCCGGGACCTGCCTTTTGTTCAGGAGAAAAACGGGAACCTGCGGAACTCGGCCCCATGGAAGGGGCCTCATCCCTCCTCCTGCTTATTCGATGGCGGGACCGCCAACCCACCCAATACATATAATATCCTTTACTGCCTTATGCGGACATCCTCGGTTCTTTTATTATGAAAAAATTCTTAAATATAACCGTTTTTCTCCTTCACAAAAGGCCTAACATTTTTAATTTGTGCTCACATAACTTCGGATTAGGGCACTATTCATTAAATTTTCCCTCCGCACTAACGCCTCCCAGTCTCTTCTCAGCTATAATTGAATTATTTACTTGTCTTTTTATATATTCGCAAGCATCCATTTCCTCAAATATAAGTTTTGAATTATTATCGCAAATATATTGCCGATATCGCTTGTCAAGGCCGTTGCAGTATATGTGCTTGTCGATGATTTTAATAGAATTTAAATCGCGACGGATACTGTTCGTTGCTTCATCAATAACTCCCGTTCGTAGCATTAAACGAGCAAATACGTCTTCGGATCGTAAGGAAAATCCAATAATAGTAATCTCCTCTGCTTGGCTTATTGCTTTATGCGCAAGACTCATTATACCTTTTAAAAAACTAAAATTCTGGTAGAGAGATGGCGTAATAATACAAGGATCGCCGTTATGCTATCTATTGTTCTTGATTTTAAGTTATCGTTAAGTCGATAGATGGGGCTAATTCCATTTCTCCCATCAACTAATCTAGAGGATAAACCCCTTAAATATTCGAGTATCCAATCCACAGAGCCATGTGGTTTGATTAATTTGCATTTTTGTATAAAAGACTTTGGATCATCAACACACTGTTCTATTATTACATCCCAATTTAAATTTATAATTGCTGTGTCATCACTAACCACGCGCTTAATATATTGCCCCAAAACTCCTTTCCGCTCAGTAGGCAAGTTAACTTTTGTCAAATAATAATTACGTATATATCGTCTAATATCAGTTTCATATTTTTTATGCAATCTTGATCCAAGAGTAGTCGCAATAATATCTAAGTATGATAAGAAATCCGTTAAACCTGGTTTTTCAATGCTAGGAAAGAGATACCTTTCAAGGTTGGTTGTCTTATAAATAAAAGATTGTTCCGCATAAAATTTAAGAATCTCCAGTAACTCATCTGTCGCTGGAGACGTTGATGTAAATGACCTACTAAAACCTGCACCTAAAATAATAGCTTTTTTCATTTTTGTAATACTACCATTAAAATTCATCCTTACCTTTAGCTTTCAGATCCTCCGAGAGGATTGTATTGAGCGAAACTACAATCTAAAATTTTTCGGGTGACGCGACCGAGACTTTTCTTGCCTGGGCGAGCATGGGATGGGGGTGCCGCCGCTTAGGATTACCACTTTCAAAGAGAAGGCTACCTAACTTAAAAATATGGAGGTAATCCTGGCGGCATACAGAGGCCCGCCTCTATAGACTATCGTTTGCCAACCCCATGCTCGCCCTAAAAAGAAAAGTCGAGGGAGCGGCAGGACCCGAAAAATTTAGTTAGACTGTTAAAGAACAAAATGCCTACATCGCAATTGGATCGACGTCGACCGCGATGAGGACGCCGTGGGGTTTACGAAAGGCGCCGAGCACCTTCTTTAACAGCGCGCACATGGCGGCCTTGTCGTGACCCTTCAATATTATATTATATCTGAAGTATCCGCGCATCCTCGAAATCGGCGCCGGCGCGGGGCCGCCGACCAGCGCGTCCTTATCCGCAGCCCTGATCGCTTCTGCAAATACGGTCGCAGTCTTAAGCGTCAGCTCATCGTTCCTTGCCCGCACCGTGATCTTGATCAAGTTCACGAAAGGCGGAAAGAGGAGCTCTTTTCGCGCAATGATCTCCTCCTCATAAAATTTCTCGTAATCGTGCTTCGCCGCGGTAAGGATCGCGTAATGGTGCGGCGCATATGTCTGAACTATGACCTCGCCGCCGTCTTCGCCCCTGCCTGCGCGGCCGGCTACCTGCGTCAGGAGGTTAAACGTCCGTTCGCTCGACCTGAAATCCGGCAGGTTGAGCGTGACATCGGCGGATACTACGCCGACCAGCGTAACCTGCGGAAAGTCGAGGCCCTTGGCGATCATCTGCGTGCCCACCAGAAGGTTTACGTTGCCGGATTTGAATTCGCCCAGGATCCTGTCGTGCGAACCGCGTTTTACGGTGGTATCGGAATCCATCCTTGCTATGCGGGCGTGAGAAAAGACATGGCTTATTTCGGATTCGACCCTTTCGGTTCCGATACCGAAATACCTTATGTATCCCGACCTGCATTTCGGGCATATATTCGGCGGCTCGGTCTTATAGCCGCAGTAATGGCAGAGAAGTTTTTTGCTGTCGTAATGATAGACGAGCACCGTATCGCATCTTTTACACTTAAGGACAAGCCCGCATTTTTTGCAGTTCACAAATGTGGAAAAGCCGCGTCTGTTCAGGAATATTATCGCCTGTTTAGCAGCCTTCAGCGTCTTATCTATGGCATCGAGCAGTATTTTCGAAAATATCGCTATTCTTTTTCTCGTAGCAAGCTCCATCCTCATATCGACTATCTTGACCTTCGGTAATAGCCTCTCGTCGATGCGCTTGGTCAGCTTTACGAGCACGTAATCGCCCTTCTTCGCCTTATAATAGGATTCCAGCGACGGTGTCGCCGTCCCCAGTATCAACGGGCAATTATTGAGCCTGGCGCGTTCCTCGGCCACATCCCTGGCATGGTATCTCGGAACGTCGTCCTGCTTATATGTAGTCTCGTGCTCCTCATCTATTATGATAAGCCCGAGTTTATCCATCGGACTGAAGACGGCGGAGCGCGCGCCCACAACGATCCTCGCTTTGCCGTCCCTGATGTTTGCCCACTCCAGGAATCTCTTTGCCGGCGTAAGCTTGGAATGGAGCACCGCCACATGTTCACCGAAGCGCGATACGAACCTGTCGATCGTTTGGGGCGTAAGCGATATCTCAGGCACCAGCATGATCGCCTGCATGCCTTTTGCCAGGACATGATCTATCGCCTGCAGATATACCTCTGTCTTGCCGCTCGAAGTTATGCCGTGAAGAAGGAATACCTTATGTTCTCTCTTATCGATACAATCGACTATAAGCCTGAGAGCCTTTGACTGCTCTTGAGTCAGCACGTGAGGGACGGACCTGGCAAACCCTTCGGATCTCGCAAGTATCCTTGAACCTATCGATACCTTACCCTTTTTTATACCTGCCGGTATCGAAGCCCCTATCGCTTCGCCCCACGAGCAGAAATAGTTATCCTTGATCCATCTGGTAAGCGCGAGCATCTCCTTACTTACGATAGGCTCGGCGTCTATCACAGAGGCTATCTCCTTCACCTCTTTTACATCCGCCTCCTCGCTCAGGCCCACGACATAACCCACAACGGACCTTGTCTGGAAAGGCACGAAGACCCTCTTTCCTACAGCGATCTGACTGGAATATTTTTCCGGAATGGCATAATGAAAGACCCGGTCTATCGGCAGGGCTATGGCAACTTCGGCGAATTTAGACATTTCATGACCTTCTTCATATCCTCCCATACGAGCTTTTTGTCCTGGGGGTTCCGCAACAGGTATGCCGGATGGAAAGTGGGCATCACTGGTATGCCATTATATTCCTGAAATATGCCGCGCAGGCTGCTGATCGGCCTTTCGGTCTTGAGCAGTGTCTGGCTGGCGAACTTTCCCAGTGCGCAGATAACCTTCGGGTTGATCATCTCAACCTGCCTTCTCACGTTCTCCGCGCAGGCCAGTATCTCGGTCGGCAGCGGCGCCCTGTTATTGGGCGGCCTGCATTTCAATACATTGGCAATATAGACATCCTGCCGCTTCAGGTCCATCGCCTCGATTATCTTGGTGAGGAGCTGGCCCGCCCTTCCGACGAAAGGAAGCCCCTGTATGTCTTCTTCCTGTCCGGGGGCCTCTCCTATGAATATGAGAGATGCCTTCGGATTACCTGAACCGAAAACTACATTGCGCCTTGTCTTGCACAGATCGCACGAGGTGCACTGCGAAATCTCCAGCCTCAGAGAATCAAGATCACGCGCAGGGCTGCCTCCTCCACCGCTGGCGGATAAATTATCTTTCAGAAAAAATTCTTCTATCCCGGCTTCTCTTTCAAGTTCGATATAAAATTTGACGGAGCCGATTATCTTGTTCAGCTCTTTAGTGACATTATCCATTGCCGCACATCTCCAAGACGAGTTTTGCAATATCATAACAAGCCGCAGGTTTTTTTATGGCACGGATAGCCTGTTTTAGCCTCTCGAGCTTTTCCGGATGCGAGATAAGGTCCTCGACAGCGGCCTTAAGCTCCGATACGCTGGTCAGCCGTATGGCCGCGCCGTTATCCATGAGGAAATCTGAATTGCGCGTCTCCTGGCCTATTATCGGCGCTATCACTATCATCGGTATCTCTTTGGCCAGGCTTTCCGCCACGGTTATCCCTCCGGATTTGGAGATAAGGATGTTCGAGACTTCCATGTACTCGTAGACATTATTGACAAAACCCATGACCTTAAGCTGGATGCTAAGGCGATCCCTTAGATTTTCAAGCCTTTTCATGAGTTCTTCGTTGCGGCCGCACACGGCTATAACCTGGATGGGCCTGCTGGAAACGGTATCGATGGCCTTGATGATCTCCTCGATCGGCCCTATCCCGAACCCGCCGCCTATGACGAGTATCGTAAAAATATCTTTGGCAATATTCTCTTTTTCAAATATCCTATCCTTGTCCAGCGGCTTTGAGAATACCGGCTCCGCCGGTATGCCGAGGACCTCTATCTTATCTTCCGCAACTTTCTGTTTCAGGAGCTCTTCTCTCGCGCTATCGCTGCCCACCACATACATATCGGTTGAATCCGCCAGCCACCATAAATGAAGCTTATAGTCTGTTACTATCGTAATAAGACGAGATTGCACAATACCATGTTTTTTCAAGTCACCGATCACCTCGCTTGCAAGGAAATGGGTCGAGATTATAACATCCGGTTTTGTCCTCACAAGATAGTCTGCCAGCTTTCCGGAATTTAGCCAGTTGCTTAACCTCCTGATCTTTGAGATGATAAGATTGACAAAAAAATTATCCGTAAGATAATAAGCCAGTCCCCATAGGGTAGGCATCTTATTTATCATGAGCAGATATGAGTTAAGATATGACCATCTGAAGAATGAGTTCGTGTAATCGAGCGAATCTATTATCGATATTTCCGTATCTTTCGGGGCGACCTCCTCAAGCGCCTCCTTCACCGCAAGCGAAGCCTTTTTGTGCCCTATACCCGCGGTTGCGTACACAACCAATATCTTTTTCACTCATGCACCTTCCGTTTCTGTTATTTGAACATCTTCAGGTTATCTTTCACCCACCCGGCCAGGAGCTTAACACCTGACTCAGGGCTTATCTCGGGCGCCCAATCCAGTTTCTTCGACACCTTGGATATATCAGAGATGTAGACTTTCTGGTCCGACGGTCGCCAATCGTCAAAACCGTATTTCATCTTTATGCCCGTCTGGCGTTCTATAAGCTCTATAAATTCCAGAAGGGACGCTGTGTTCTCCGGTCCGCCGCCGATATTGTAGACGTCATGCCTGGTCCCGCTTTTAAAAAATTTATCATATGCCCTGACAAGATCTGCGACATTTAACAGGTCTCTCACCTGTTTCCCGTTACCGTATATCTTTATGCGCCTTTTTAATAGATTCGCTATCACAAAATGCGCCACCCACCCCTGATCCTCGAATCCGAACTGCCTTGTCCCATAGATACAGCTCATCCTGAAAACGGCTGTCTTCATTCCGTAGACATGCGCGTATTCCTGGGTGTAGATATCGCCTACATATTTACTTGCGCCGTATGGGGTGTGGCCGGTCAGGTCTATAGGCATATCTTCGGAAATACCCTTAGCTCCGTCGTAGAGATAACGCTTCTCTGTCTCTGTCAACTTTATCTTGTCTACGTTTTCACCGAACACTTTATTGGTGGAGCAATATATGAACGCGGTATCTCTGGAACTTTGCCTCAAACATTCCAGCACATTCAGTGTCCCGAACGCATTTATGCTGAAATCCTCAAGCGGCACCCTGCAGGAGAGCGCGACACCCGGTTGGCCGGCTGTGTGTATGCATAGGTCCACTCCTTTTCCTACGGCGTTAAGAACGGCCCTCTTGTCTCTTATATCGCCTTTAAGGCATTTGATATTTTTGTACTGCTTCAGATAATTCCAGTTATATTCGACGCTTTTTTTATCATACCCGAACAGGGCGGAACGCATAAGATTATCCAGGATGGTCACCTTGTCGCCTCTCTTGGCATAATATTCCGCAGCGTGGCTGCCCACCATGCCGGCGCCGCCCGTAACGAGGATCTTCATCGCTTCACCTCTTCCTTTAATATAAAGCTGGCTGCTTCTCTTAAATCCTTAAAAACGAAATCGGGTTTGGCCTTCCACTTTTTAATGTCACCGGGCCTGCTCTTTCCGCTCAATACAAGCATGGTCCGCATCCCGGCCTTCTTACCTGCCGCGACATCCATGACGCCGTCTCCGATGAAACAGGCGCCCCTTGCCGTTATGCCAAGTTCCTTTTCCGCTTTGCCGAAGAGTCCGGTCTTCGGTTTTCTGCAATCGCAATCATCATCTTTGCGGTGTATGCAATAATAAGTCCTCTTTATCCTCCCGCCCGACCTCTTGATCTCGTCCAGCATATTTCTATTGATGAATTCTAGCTTCTCTTCCGAATAGAATCCCCTGCCGACGCCTGCCTGGTTGGAAATGACGACTATGTCGTATCCGGCATGATTCAAGACCCTGATGGCAGCTTTTGCTCCCGGAAGAAAATGAAAATCCTTCCAGCTTGTTACATAATTGTGTTCTGTCCATCCGCCGGGATCCTTATTTATAACACCGTCGCGGTCTATGAATATTGTCTTGGCGTGCTTCTTCATACCTCGGTATCCTTATCTCTGAATAACAGCGCAAGCCACAGGACAACTACAGGCAAAAAGTGCAGCAAAAACCTGCCTGTTGTTTTCGATATCTGCCACTCGATGGCCTCCTGGGGCGCGATGAGATAAACAAAGGTGTAGGCGCCCAATATGCAGAGGATCGCCAGCGTGACCGGACGCAGCGTCTCCATAAATGCTTTCCTGAAATTGAATAGGAACGCTACGATAAAAATTATCCATATGATATTCCATTTTTTCGGTCCGAAAAATTGTATCTGAAATTCGTATAATACAAAAGGTATCCTTTTGATATTCATCATGGAACCGAACCATTCGCTCAAGTTTAGGCCGACGATATTGCCGTGTACCTGGAGACCAAGCAGTCTTTTCGTAACTAGAAATACCGAGATCAGGGCGGCGTTTGCGGCTATATAAATAATGCCCCTCCTAAGATCGTCTTTTTTAAAACGCAAGATATAAATGAAGGCGATCGTCATATTGACAGAGGTAAGCAGTATCCCTTCCGTCTTAGTCCAGATGCAAAGGGCCGACAATAAAAACGAAAGGATGAGAAAGGCGGCCTTCCTTTCCCTGATCCAGATCAGAAGATAGAAAAAACTTGCCGAGTAATATACCGCGAGCAACAGATCCGCGTACCCTATCGTCGCATGCTCGTTAAAATGCGGTATTGTCGCAAGAAGGAAGGTAAATAAAAGCGCAGCGCTGCGGACGGCAAATCTGCGGACGACAAAATAGAGTACGACCAGACCCGCTATATAATATAAAGGAAAGATTATCTTGACCGATAGATCATTCAGGTATCCCAGAAATACATATACGGAGCTTTCCGCGAGCGGCAGGAGCAACGGGTATTCGGGATGAGATATCGGATCGCCGAGGACCTTTAAAAAATCATGCGGGATCGACGATGCCAGATAAAAGGCCTTCGCCTTGAGCGCGTATATGGCGATCGCATCATATGCCTCCAGGGGCTTGATAAGCGCCCTGAACAGGGCATAACCGACCTCGAATATTATTCCGAAGATAAAAAATCTTTCGGGCAGCGAAAATCTATTCCCGTCATCTTCCGCCTTTCTGTGCAATAGACCCATTCCTTTGCTGATGTAACCGATCGCCATGGCTGCGATAAAGAACGGCAGCCATGCAAATACCATGGCAGCGATTGTAAAAGGTATTTTAAAAAACGATAATAAGGCCATCTCTATCGTCATGAAGCCGAGACCGACGCAATACGACAACGCCAGTTTTTCCGGCAAAAACAGTATCGGCCTCCTGTACAGGACTATCGTCAATATGCTCCATCCCGAAGCCATCACAACGATAAACCATGCAGAAAGTCTTATGATATTCGTCATATCTTCCTCAGGATATATTCGTCATCCGTCAGCGCTTTAAACAGGCCGTAACCTTCGTATGATACGCCGGCCTTTCCGTATACCAGAAGGAATTCCGGATCTTCCCTGTCTATGTTAGGGTACAGATAATAAACGGCACGGCGGTATGATAAAGGGTCGTCTTCGAGGCCTATGATCTTATATGATGAATGCGGACCGATCGAACCGCTTGCGAAACGGATAAAACCGTATAATTCATGCCCGGCGACAAACGCTCTTTTATCGTCGAGCGAAAGCCTCATAAGGGCCGAGTACTCTTTCCAGAGTCCCTTCTTGAAGTATGGACGGACCAGAAACAGCGCCCAGACGGCTATCCATATGACAATTAGGATCCTGATTATATTCCGCGTATTCATCAATCCATGAACCTGTATTTCAAAAGCGCCCAGAGAGCGCCGAAACCATGTCTCCATGTTATCTTCTTGCCTTCGGTATAACTCCGGCCGTAATAGGCTATAGGTATCTCATAAAACCTGATATCCTTATGCTTCAGCATCTTAGCCGTCAGTTCCGGTTCGACAGAAAAATCGTCGGAATGTATGGTTATGCCGTCCAGCACTTTTTTCCTGAACATCTTGTAGCAAGTCTCCATATCGGTGAGGGTGGTGTTATAAAGCAGGTTCGTCAAGAACGTCAGGAAATCGTTCCCCAGGCGATGCCAGAACATGTATACCCGCTGCGGTCTTCCTCCTGATAGGCGCGATCCATAGACGACATCCGCCACGCCTTCCTGTATCGGTTTTATCATCTCCATAAACTCGTTCGGGTCGTACTCGAGATCTGCGTCCTGTACGACAACTACGTCGCCGGTTATCTGTCCGAAGCCGGTGCGCAGCGCCGCCCCTTTTCCCATGTTCTTCTCATGATAAAATATCCTGACTCTCTTGTCGAACGCGGAATTTTTCAGCAGCTCTCTGGTGCCGTCGTTCGAACAATCATCGACCACTACCAGCTCCTTTACTATGTCCAGCGCGAGCACCTTACCGATGATCTTCGATACCGTATCTTTTTCATTGTAAACAGGCATGACAACCGATAGCGGCTTTTCCATATAAATCCTTTCCTATATTATAATTAATACGCTATTTCGTATTTGCCCGGCCGCTTCTTCCGCCTAAGCATGCCGGTCCGTATCAGAAACGATTTGATCGAATCTTCTGCAAAACGTCGGTAAAATCTCTGGTACTTTATTATATCCAGGGCCGGGATGGCCGGCAGGGGTTCTCTTCTGTTAAGGGCATCGCAGAATATGTTCAGAGTAAGCCTGGAGTTCTC
>Ga0265297_10008034_pt1 | contig 14272 bp, 14 predicted proteins | sample Munlanlwell13791_FD_192502 | JGI IMG/M metagenome (GOLD analysis project Ga0265297, IMG submission 192502) | Leachate microbial communities from a municipal landfill in Southern Ontario, Canada - Leachate well 137-91 | ecosystem: Engineered > Solid waste > Landfill > Unclassified | place... | reverse complement strand
CAAACATCCATTTAAGGGTTCCCTCAGGCACTAATTTTCCTCCCAACTTAACTAACAGTTTTTTAACATCGCCTAAGGTTCTATTTTTATTATCAGTAATAGCCTCAACCAAAACAGCAGCATCTTCTGGCTGTTTTAGAATTTCCAAAAGAATTTCTTCTAAGTTTTCCGAGCCGCCTTCGCCTGCGGCTTTTTTTATAACTCTTTCGATATTGTCTTTGGGCATGTTAACAGAACGCGCCTTTTCAAAGACCATTTTGAGTTTATTATTTCCTTCTGGGTTGGGACCGCCTTCTTTTATAGCAATTAAAATCTCGCGGGAGATTTTAGAAAAAATCTTGCCTCTTTTAGCGTCTTCAGCCCCTTTTTTATGTTTGATTGTTGCCCAATGAGAATGTCCAGACATAGTATTTTTTAGGTTACTTTTTATATAATAAAATATATATTAAATCAAGGCTTGATCCGATGGTTGGCGGTATTCTGCTCCTAAGTACTGATAGGCTAGTTTGGTGGCTCTTCTGCCCTTAGGAGTCCTTTCTAAAAAGCCAATTTGGAGCAAATAAGGCTCATAAATATCCAAAATTGATTCCTCTTCTTCTTTAGTGGCAGCTGACAAGGTTTTAATTCCAACTGGTCCGCCATCAAAGTTTTTAATTAAAGTATTCAAAATTTTTCTATCTTCAGTGGCCAGCCCCATGTTATCAATTTCTAAACAATCTAAAGCCGTGGCTGTGATTTTCCCGTCGATATTATTAGAATTATGAATTTGGGCAAAGTCGCGCACTCTTTTTAGAATATGATTGGCAATTCTGGGAGTAGAACGAGCGCACTTAGCAATGGCATCAATAGCTGGTTTATCAATAGAAACATTTAAGGCTTGCGCAGACCTAGTGATTATTTCTTGCATCTCAGAATGATTGTAAGGGTTGAGTTGCAAAGTAACGCCAAAGCGTGATCTTAAAGGGGGAGAGAGCATAGCCATTTTAGTTGTGGCTCCGATTAAAGTAAAAGGTGGCAAAGCAATTTGCATTGTTTGAGCAGTAGGTCCCTTACCAACAACTAAGTGCAAAGTATAGTCTTCCATTACTGGATAAATGATTTCTTCACACACCTTGTTCATTCTATGGATTTCATCAATAAACAAAATGTCTCCAGAGTTCAGATTGGTTAAAATAGAGGCCATATCTCCGCCATGTCTCAGGTTTGGACCCGAAGTAGTGAGGATATTGACATTCATTTCTTTTGCAATTATATTAGATAGCGTGGTTTTGCCTAAGCCAGGGTTGCCGTAAAAGAGCAAATGATCAAGCGGTTCTTTACGCTGTTTGGCAGCCTCTATCATTACTTCTAGAGTTTTTTTGATTTTTTCTTGGCCAATATAGTCTTGCCAAGATTTAGGTCTTAGAGTATGGTCTAGCCCTTGAGAGTCCATTTTTACTGTGTTTTTGGGGGTATTGACAATCATCTAGAAATGGGTTATAATTAATACAGAAAGATAATAGTGAGTTTACAAAAGTAGTTCTTGATCTGGGGAAGGGAATTATCTTAGACTTAGGAAGGCCTGGTTCCGACTGGGCTTCTCCTCGGATTTTTCCTAAACTTTTGGCTAGTGCCAAGGTATTCCCCCCAGATCAAGGGCTATTTTTTTATTGCAAAATTCTTTGAATTTCGTCTAGGGTGGTTTCTTTTTGTAAGACTTTTAATAATCCGTCTTGAAGTAAAGTTATCATTCCTTGTTTTCTTGCAAACTCTCTTAAGTCAGCGGCTGATTTATTTTCTAAAATAAAGTTTTGAGCCTCGTCATTCATTACAAAAATTTCGTAGACTCCAGCTCTTCCAGCGTAACCTGTTTTGTTACAAGCCTTGCATCCTTTAGCATGGGCGATTTTTGCGTTCTCTGAAATTTCTTTTAGTCCTACTTTTTTGGCAATAGGGGAGAGATTCTCTTTAAGCATCTTATACTCATCGGCTGTTATCTTTTTTTCGTCAGCGCATTTGGAGCAAACTTTCCTGATCAATCTTTGGGCAACAATAATATTAATAGCTGGGCCCATGTCACTTGGCTTTTGCCCTAAAACAACTAAGCGGGCAATTGTTCCTACAGCGTCATTAGTGTGCAGAGTGCTTAAAACCAAATGGCCAGTTAAAGCTGCTTGAATAGCTGTTTGGCAAGTATCAGCATCTCGGACTTCTCCCACCAGTATTACATCAGGATCTTGTCTAACAATGCTTTTCAAACCATTAGCGAAATCATATCCCTTGGCAACATCAACTTGAGTTTGGGTAATATTATCTAGCCTATACTCAATTGGATCTTCAATAGTAATAATTTTAATTTCTGAGCTTTGCAGTTTTTTTAAGATAGCGTAAAGCGTGGTTGTTTTACCTGATCCAGTAGGACCAGTGACCAAAATCATGCCATGGGGTTTTTGAATTTCTTTTTCTAAAAGTTCTGCCAAATCTTTTCTTAAACCTAAGGATTTCATTTCAATTAGGTTCTTAGGATTTAAAATTCTTAAAACTGGCGACTGGCCATGGTTGGTTGGGATTATAGAAACTCTGATCTCAATTGGCTCTTGGCCCTGGATTTTAACTGAAAAGCGTCCGTCTTGAGGTTTATCAGTAATATTTAATTTAGTTCCAGATAAGATTTTAATTCTGGAAATAAGCTGGTTATAAATATCAGTTGGAATAACGCAAGCATCTTGCAAAACTCCGTCCAACCTAAATCTTAAAATAATTTCTTTTTCCTGGGGCTCTAAATGCACATCAGAGGCGTCCAAGGCGATAGCCGATCCGATTATAAAATCTACCACACTAGTGATATCTTGGCCTAGAGTGTCTTTTATTTTTTCTTTAAAATCATCAACACTAGAAATTTCTTTTTTAATTGTTTCTAGAACATCTGGGTTTAAATTTACTTCCTTGAGGCTTATGAGGTTTATTTGGGTCATATTAAGCTTACGATTTTTTGTTTAACTAAATTAGCGTCCCTGTGATTAGTATAAAACAAAATTGAATTTCCTTTAATAGCAGTGTTAAAGGTTTGGGCTGTTTTGGCTAAAAAAGTTTTATCAGTTGAATAAAGAAAAGCGCCGATAGGTTCGGTCTGATTTTTTTCTTCCCACAAAAGGAGCAGGGAGGGGAAGCTATAAAAATTGTTGTCTTTGAATTGCTTGATGACCGATCCTAGATCCTTGCTAGTTAATCCTAGTTCTAATAAATCTTGAGCAGTTAAAGTAATTGTTGGTAAGTGGCTTTTTTCTTGAACTTGCAAATTAGTAATAGCTTTGGCAAAAAGTTTAAGGCTGGCAGCAGTTGGGTCTATTAAATCATGGGCAGGATGATTACTGGCCATCATTGCGCCAATCTTTTCTTCTATAAAAGGAGCAGTGCTTTTCCAAGGGTTTGGCTGAGGAACAAATTGTTCTTTAGGTGAAGGCTCTGTCTCTGTTTCGGGTTCTGATTCTGGTTTTGACTGTTCTATATTTTGAGGCCTATTGGCAGCTTCTAAGTTAAGATATTTGCCAACTTTGCTATCAATTAAATTTTGGTCTATTTGACCCAAAAGATAACCGATGATTTTGGTTAAATCGTAACTAGTGTTAATAAAATTAATTTGACCAAATTTTTCATTGTTGTCTTTATTGTCTATATTGACAATTGGTTTTTCGTAGAAGATTCTAAAATTTTCTTCTAATAAATCTTCTAAATCTGAAAGCCTTTGCACACCAACAGTAAAAATTAAGTCAGGATTTTTAGACTCAGGAGGAGTAGAGATGGTAATGTCATCAAGAGAGACTTGACTGCCTTTGAGATCCAGATCTATTTTGACGAAATTGCCATTTTTTTCAAAAGATAATTCTTTTACTTCTTTGTTAGCCACATTTATTAAAATTGAGGCTGTTTGGGCATTATTTTTATTAGTTATTTCTTGAAGATCTTCAGATATATCCTGGTGGGTCATCAAGTTTGCATTCTTGCCCAATTTATTTAGACTATAATATAGAGCCAAGCTGGCTTGTAGGCTTTCTTTGTTAGTATCAGGCGACGGAAAAATCCAAATATTTCTAGACTTATCTAGAACATTTTTTACTCTATTTATCAAGTCAGACATTAACTAAAAGTATATTATTTTAAAGTAAAAGTCAAACATGGAAATTATCACTAATAATGCCCAAGAAACAAAGGATTTAGGCCAAAAATTAGCCAAAACTGTTCTTAAAATGCAAGGGCCAATTGCGCTTTCTTTGGATGGTCAGTTGGGTGGAGGAAAGACTACTTTCTTACAGGGATTTGCCCAAGGGCTAGGGGTAGACCAAGATATAACCAGTCCGACTTTTGTTATTTACAATCATTACCCAATAGCTAATCCTAATTTTATGGATTTTTATCATTTTGATTGTTATCGATTACAAAACGAAAAAGACCTTACAGATCTAGGCGCTAACGAAATTTTTGCTAATCCTCAAAATATTATTGCTATTGAATGGGCCCAAAGAGTGAAATCAATATTGCCAGCCAATACTATTTATTTAGAATTTATTTTTATTGATGAAAATAAAAGAGAAATAAAAATTACTAATGAACCCCAAGAATTTTCTAATAATTGACGGCAATTCCATCGTTCATAGGGCTTATCATGCCTTGCCACCCTTAACAGCTCCAGATGGACAAATAGTTAATGCTATCTACGGGTTTTTAATGATTTTTTTAAAAGCAGTAAAAGATTTTTCTCCTGGCTATATGGCTGCTTGTTTTGATTTTCCGGCCAAAACTTTCCGTCACGAAAAATATGTTGATTATAAAGCTACCAGGGTTAAGGCGCCTCAAGAACTGTATGATCAAATACCTCAAACTAAAAGAATTTTAAAAGAAATGGGCGTGGCTGTTTTTGAAAGGCAAAGATATGAGGCCGACGATCTAATTGCCACCATTGCTAAAAAGTCTCCAGATTTAGACAAAATTATTGTTAGCGGAGATATGGATAACGCCCAATTGATAGATGAACATACAAAACTTTTTGGCTGGGCAAAAAAAATTAAAGATACTGTTATTTATGATCGCCAGAAAGTCTTTGAGCATTTCGGCGTTTATCCCGAGCAAGTAGTGGATTACAAAGCCCTAGTAGGGGATGCTTCGGACAATATCCCTGGAGCCAAAGGCATAGGCCCTAAAACAGCAGTGGAATTATTGCAGAACTATAAAACAGTCAAGGCTTTGCTTGATGCCTTGGAAACTGACCAAGCCTGGGATCTTAATGAAAAAATAAAATCTAGAATTCTAGAGAACAAAGAAAAAATTCTTTTATCTTATGATTTGGCTACTGCTAATTTTCAGGCCTTAGATGATTTTGATGTCCTAACTTGTAAGTTTAATGGGTTTGATAAAGAAAAAACCGCTCAAATTTTTAATGAATATGGTTTTAGAAGTTTATTGGACAGGGTGTGAATTCTTTAAAACGAAAATCTGTGCTAAAATCAATGCAAATAAAGTAAATTTATTTTCGCATTTTCTCAATGATTGATATTGCTCTTCTAAATGGCATAATAATCAGTTTTTTAAATTTTATTGGTTTTGTTCTGGCCATCACAGTTTATCTTTTCAACCAGGAACAAAAAACTAATAGGATCTTTTTTTGGTGGGTCACTACTTTAATTTTTTGGATAGATTGCGATTTTCTTTCCGCTTTTGCCAAGTTTTTTATTCCAGCAGATTATGTTTATAGCGTTTCGCTATGGGCAGCTAGGGTTTGCTGGTTTTTTGTTTCTTTGTTTTTTATTTTTACTTATTTCTTTATTATTAATTTTCCGCGCGAACTGGAAAGAAAAAGATCTAATCTTGATGTTGCCCACACAGTGATCTGGCTAGCTTGGGCTATTTTAGCTTTTACTGATTTAATTGTTAAAGATGTTGGAATCAAAGAACAGGTAATCGCGCAATATGGGGGAGTAGGGCAGGTGCCAATTTTAATAACAGCTATTTTTTCTTTGATTTTTTATTATTTCAATCTTTTTAGAAAATATCCCAAACTGGATAAAGAAGAAAAAACAAGAGTCCAATATTTTTTAGCTGGATCTAGTATTTTTGGATTTTTCGCTATAATTTTTAATATTGTTATGCCCATAATAGCCCAGGGCAATTATACAGGCGCTTGGTTTATTTACGGAGAATATTCTTCTGTTTTTCTTTTTGGCATGACAGCTTATGCCATTATCAAAAGACAGCTTTTTGGAATTAAAATTATTTTTACCGAAATATTAGTTACCGTTATTGGCTTGATAATTTTGATTTCTCCATTTTTTGCCAAAGAATCTTGGTTAAAAATTACCTACATAATTGTCTTTTTATTCTTTTGTCTCTTCTCCTTTTTGTTAGTGCAGAACATGATTCAGGAAACAATTAAAAAGGAGCAATTAGAAGTTGAAGTTCAGCAAAGGATTAAAGATGTAGAAAAAGCTAATAAAAGATTAGAAGAAGCCAAAGCAGTTTTGGAAATCAGAATTAATGCTAGAACAAAAGAATTGCGTGACCTAGCTATAACATTAGACCAACAGGTTAAAGGCAGGACTACCGAGCTAGAAAGCAAGCTTGCCGAGTTGGAGCGAGCCAATCATTTAATGGTGGGTAGGGAATTGATAATGATAGATCTCAAAAAGAAAAATGCCCAATTGCAGGAAGAAATAGCTCAGTTACAAGCGAGCCAATTAGAGAAAACAATAAATAAAAATAATGCTGGACAGCCTTAAAAGCCGACTTATATTTTTTTCCATATTTATACTTGTTACTGTTTTAACAGGAACAATTTTGTTGTCGTCGAATTTTTTGAGCAAGAAAATAATTATTGAAACTAATGATCAAATAAAAGATTTTGCCTTATCTTCGGGCTGGATAATTGTTAATGGTTATAGGCAATATTATATTGATGATTATGATAAGTTCAGAGATTTAATTGGTCAAACAATTCGTCTTAAACCCAATAAAACAGTAGACAACATTCAATTAGTTGATGTGGATGGAAAAGTTCTTTTTTCTAGTAATCAGGCTGAAAAAGTTGATCCTAAAATAGCTCCGACTTTAGCGCAATCGCTTTTGCCCTGTATTCGTAGTTCTAGGCCCGGATTTATTTACGCTAATTTGAAAGCTAACGGAGAATACGGTTGTGAATTTTTAACCCAAGTCAGCAATGATCAGTCTCAGTCCCAGATAATGATAATGCCATTTTTGGAGAGCGGGGGATTTCATCAGTATTCTTTAGTCTATTATCTTAACTACGAATATCCTGCTCAAAATGTTAATAAATTTTTAGCTCAAGCCTCTTCATATGTAGGCACTTTTTACGGGGCAATATTTTTATTTTTTATTTTCGCGATTTATTTTTTACTCAATCCTTTAAGTTCAGCTGCTAAAGGAGTGAAGATTATAAATCAAGGTAATCTAGACTACAGAATTAAAACTGGCGGGGGCAAAGAGATTGATCAGATTGCCTTAGCTTTTAATAAGATGGCTCAAGATCTGAAATTGGCCCTGCAAAAAGTAGAAACTATCGGGTCTTTGGAAACTGAATTGGCCAGTGGGAAAAAAGAGCTTGATGCTCAATTTAAAGATTTGCAGAAAAAAGGACAGGAATTGGAAGAATTAAGAACTGCTCTATTGAATCTTTCCGAGGATGCTGAGAACTCTAGAACTCAGGCTATTACCGAAAGAGATAAAACAATGGCTATTATCAATAACTTTGCTGATGGACTTTTAGTATTTTCCAAACAAGGAAAGCTGGACATTGTTAATCCTTTGGCTGAAAGATTCTTTAGCTTTAATGCTAGCCAGGTAATTGGTCAAGACTCTAGAGATTTATTGCTTAATGCCAATATGAGGCCGTTACTTGAATTGATCGGACTTAATTTGGATCAAGAAGTTTACAGAAAAGAATTGCCGTTAAAGGAGAGTTTGATTGTGGAGGCATCTTTGGTTTTTGTGCGCGATAAAAATAAAGAAATTTTGGAAAGAGTGGTTGTTGTCCATGATATCACCAGGGAAAAGATGATAGACAAAACAAAATCTGAGTTTGTTTCTATTGCTGCTCACCAATTGAGAACTCCATTGTCGGCTATTAAATGGATTTTTGGCATGATGTCTGATGGAGATTGGGGTCAAGTTTCTGATGTTCAAAAAGAATATTTGCAAAAGGGATATATTTCATCGGAGAGGCTTATTAAAATTGTTAATGATTTGCTTAATGTTTCTAGAATCGAAGAAGGCAGATTTATTAAAAAGCCCAGCTTTACTGATTTGGCTAAATTAATAACTGTTCTTTTTGAACAGCATCAAGGATTGGCCGAAGGCAGACACATTAAATTAGTATTCGAAAAACCAATTACCAGATTGCCCGATGTTTATATTGATGAGGAGCAAATTAAATTAGCTATTGAGAATTTAATTCAAAATGCTATCAATTATACTCCAGAGAATGGCACAGTTACTGTAAGCTTGAAAGATAATAAGGACACCAAAGAAGTGGAAATTATAGTCAAAGATAGCGGTATAGGAATTCCTGTAGAACAACAGCAAAGAATATTTACTAAATTCTTCCGCAGTACTAATGCCATTAGAGTTCAAACATCTGGATCAGGTATGGGCTTGTTTGTTACCAAAAATATTGTTGAAAGTCATAATGGAAGGATTTGGTTCGAATCTCAAGAGGGACAAGGCACAACTTTCCATATAACATTGCCTACAGCTGTCAAAGAAAAGATGGAAATAGCATCCGAGAGCTAAAGTTTGCAAAATCCTTTGCCGTGGTTTAAAATTATAACTAATATAGGAATATGCCCAAAAAAGTTTTAATAATTGAAGACGAGGAAATATTAGGCAATATACTTTACAATAAGCTGATTGAAAACGGCTATGAGGCCAAGTGGGCCAAAGATGGGGAAGAGGGTTTAACTATGATAAGAGAAATGATGCCCGACTTAATATTATTGGATATTGTTATGCCTAAGAAGTCTGGATTTGAAGTTTTGGAAACTATGAAGCTAGATCCCATTTTAAGTAAGTTGTCGGTTGTTATTGTTTCTAACTCTGGCCAGCCCGTGGAAGTGGATAAAGCAAAAAGTTTGGGCGCTAAAGATTGGATAGCTAAGACAGAGTTTGACCCCGAAGAAGTTATTGATAAAGTAATTAAACAAATAGGCAAATCATAATTTAAAAATATGGCTAATAAAATTCTAATTGTCGAAGACGACAGTTTTCTTCGAGAATTAATCACTAAAAAAATAGCAAATGAAGGGTTTGAAGTAGTGGAAGCAGTAGACGGAGAAGAAGGAGTTAAAAAATCCAAAGAAGAAAAGAACATCGATTTGATTCTGCTTGATTTGATTTTACCTGGAATTGACGGCTTTGAAGTTTTAACTCGCATCAAGGCTGATGTAGCCACAGCTTCTATTCCAGTTATTATTTTATCTAATTTGGGTCAACGCGAAGATATTGAAAAAGGATTAAAGCTTGGAGCTAAAGATTTCTTAATTAAAGCCCACTTCACACCAGGAGAGATTATTACCAAGGTTAAAGAAATAGTCGGTTTAACCCCTGCTAAATAATTTTTTATTTTCATTATGCCTGAGCTACCAGAAGTTCAGACAATAGTTTCACAGCTAAATAACGAGGTCCTTAACAGGACCTTTGTTGATGTTTGGACCGATCATACAAAAATGGTCAAAGGCAAAGGTTTTGCTGATTTTAAAAAACAGATAGCAGGAGAAAAGATTTTAAGCGTAGTTCGCAGAGCTAAGAACATCATCTTTTTTTTAAGCCACAATAAAGCTATTTTAGTTCATCAAAAAATGACTGGGCATTTAATGATTGGAAAATGGAATCAAGAAAAAGAAAAATGGGTTTCTCAGATTAAAGGGCCTCTCTCTGATGACAAAATGAATCAATATATTCATTTTATATTTTTTTTAAATGACAAGCGCCAGATTGCTTTTTCAGACTTGCGTAAGTTTGCTAAAATTCAATTCTTTAAAGCTTGTAAATTAGAAGATATTAAAGAGTTAGAAAACATTGGACCAGAACCATTAGATCCTAAGTTTTCTTTAAAAGATTGGCAACAATTATTTTTAAAAAAGAAACGCGGGAAAATTAAGCAAGTTTTGATGGATCCTTCTTTTGTGGCAGGGATTGGCAATATTTATTCTGATGAAATGCTTTGGGCTTGCAAAGTCAATCCTTTTAAAGATATTTCTGCTTTATCGCCAAAAGAGGTAGAATGTTTGTATCAAGCAGGAAAAAAGATTTTACAACAAGCAGTAGATTTAAGAGGGGAGAGCTTCTCTGACTTCAGGGACTTATATGGAGCAAAAGGAGATTTTGATACCCAGAAGCAAGCCTATGGCCGAGCTAAACAGCATTGCTTGCGTTGCAAAACAATAATGATAAAGAAAAAAATTGGGGCTAGGTCAACTACTTATTGCCCTAAATGCCAAGCCTTATGATTATTTTAATTTACGGACAAGACACATATAGATCAAACCAGAAGCTTGTTAGCCTTATTGCTCAAAAGCAGAGAGAAAAGAACAATAGTATTGATGTATCTGTTCTTGATTTTGGCGATAGAAAAATTGAATATCATGAAATAAAAGATTGGTGGTCATCTAATTCGCTTTTTAAGCAGGATAAAATTTTAGTAATTAAAAATATTTTTGATTCAGGCAACGCTCAAATAAAAGAAGATTTTAAAGAAGAATTGGAGCATTATCAAAAATCTGCAGACACTTTAATTTTTTACGAAACAGAATCTATTCCAGCTAGAGATTCTTTATTTGTTGAATTAAAAAAAACTGGTCAGCATTTTATTTTCGAACCCTTGCAGCCTTTTGCTGTTGTTGAATGGATAAATATTAGGGCAGGGGATTTGGGCGTAAAAATTAATCTTGATGCAGCCAATGAATTATCTAATTTTGTCGGTAATGATTTGTGGCGAATTCAAAGCGAATTAGAAAAATTGGCTTGCTATTGCCGAGAAGAGCCGATTAGTGTTAAAGCTGTTAGAGCTTTAATCAGACCCAATATCAGCTCTGATATTTTTAAAACTATTGATGCCATTGCTCAACGCAAAAGAGCAGTAGCTTTAAGTTTGATTTATAGACACTTGAAACACGGGGAAGATGCTTTTTATCTTTTATCAATGATCAACTATCAATTTCGCAATTTAATTATTTTAAAAGATTTATTGGATAAGAATGCTAATAAATATCAGATACCTCAGCTTTCGGGATTGCACCCTTATGTGGTTACCAAAACCTTGCCCATATTGGTTAGATTTGACATGGGTGAACTTAAAGATTTTTACCAAAGAATTTTTCAAACAGACATCAATATCAAAACAGGGCTGGTCGATGCTGACCTAGCCCTGGATATGATAGTCTTTGATGTGTAACTTACTTAGCTCTGCTAATTGATTTAGAGACAACTGCTTTTCTGCGGGCAGCTGCATTTTTGGCGATAACGCCATTCTTGGCAGCTTTGTCAATTGCCTGATAAGTCTTGGAGAGAAGCTTTTTGGCCTCATCAATCTGCTTGTCGCTGATAAGTTTCTGGATTTTCTTCATCAAATCCTTGACCTGTTTAGATTGAGACAGGTTCTTTGCTTTTCTTTTTTTGGTTTTTCTAAGCTCCTTACGAGCTGCTCTTTTTATTGCCATATTGCTTTATTAATGGTTTAATTTAACATACTTTCAAATTCTTTTCAAGGGCTGTATAATCAAGACATGATCTCCTATTTAAAGGGCAAAATAGTATTCAAAGACGCTGAATCTGTACATATAAACACAGGAAATATTGGTTTTAAGGTGTTTGTTGCCCCTAAAAACCTTGATAAATTAAGCCAAGACCAGGAGACTGAGCTTTTCTGCGCTTTTGTGGTTAAGCGAGATGGCTTTGAATTATACGGCTTTTTATCAAAAGAAGAGCTGGGCCTTTTTGAGGTGTTAAACCATATCAATGGCATTGGGCCCAAAATTGCCCTTAAAATTTCAGCTTTAGGCACTTTAGATGATTTCCGCAATGCTGTGGATAAAGGCGATTGGAGGATCTTTGATTCTTTGAAAGGCGTGGGCACTAAAAGAATTCAAAAGATTATTTTAGAAATTAGCGGAAAGATTAAAGAATTTTCTATTGGTGATAAATCTAAAAAATTAACATCATCGGATCAAAAGATTTTAGCAACCTTAACTACTTTGGGATTTTCACGCAGTGAGGCAGTGGATGCTATTTTGGAAATTCCCTTAGAAGTTGATAGCGTGCAAGACAGAGTAAAATATGCGCTCAAAGTTTTAGGCAAAAAATAATGACGATTAGTAAATATATCCCCAAGTTCATAGTTAATGCTTACCATTATACGCTCGCAGTGCTGGGCGCTTTTATTTATGGTAATCCATCTAAGAAAATAAAAGTAATTGGTATCACTGGCACTAATGGTAAAAGCACAGTGGTAGAAATGGCCTATTGCGTTTTAACAGAAGCTGGATTCAAAGTGGCAGCTCTATCATCAATTAGATTTGTAATTAATGATAAAGTTCAGCAAAACAAAACTAGGCTAACAATGCCTGGAAGATTTTTTGTTCAGAAATTTTTAAAACAAGCAGTTGATGCTGGTTGCCAATATGCTGTGATAGAAGTGACATCGCAGGGGATAGAGCAGTTTCGCCATTTGTTTATTGATTTTAATACAGCTGTTTTTACTAATTTAAGCCCAGAGCACATTGAAGCTCATAATGGATTTGATAATTACAAAAAAGCTAAAGGAAAATTGTTCGCTGTTTGTAAAAATATCCATATTTTAAATATTGATGACAGGTGGTCAGAATATTATTTACAGTTTACTGCTAAAGAGAAAATAGGCTTTGCGATTAACAAAAATGAATTTAAGGATGCCAAATTATTAAAAGCTGAGAATGTTGTTTTGGATAAAGATGGTAAGCCTAGTTTTAATATTAATGGTACGGAAATAAAAATGAATTTGGCTGGCAAGTTCAATGTCTACAATGCTTTGGCTTGTTTGGCTGTTGCTGATAGTCAAGGAATTGATTTGGCTGTTTGTAAAACTGCTTTAGAGAAAATAAAAAGCATTCCTGGTAGAATGGAATATGTGATAGAACAACCATTTAAAGTTGTTGTTGATTATGCTTTTACTCCGCCAGCTTTGGAAAGTGTTTATCAAACTTTAAAACCTCAAGCTAAAAAATTAATTTGCGTTCTAGGCGCTTGTGGGGGAGGGAGGGATAAATGGAAAAGACCAGTTTTGGGAAAAATTGCTGGAAAATATTGCGACCAGATTATTTTAACCAATGAAGATCCCTATGATGAGGATCCCATGACTATTATTAATGATGTCGCTGATGGAGCAGAAAAAACATCAGACACCCCAATTAGAAAGATATTAGATAGAAGGGAAGCAATTAGAGAAGCATTAAAATTTGCTCAACCAGGAGATGCTGTAGCAATAACAGGCAAAGGCTGTGAGCCATCTATTTGTGTGGCTAATGGTAAAAAGATTGACTGGGATGATAGAGAAGTGGTGAGGGAGGAGATTAAGAACGGCTAAATTGCTACGGCCGTTTTTTTATTTGTCTATATTAGTAAATAATTTAATAAAAATATGGCTTTTAATAATTTCGCAAAGAATTTGGTAGACAACAAGATCGTTATAATAATATCGGTTTTCTTTCTGACGATCATTATTTTATCAGCCAATAATGTATTTGATAAATTGTCAGAGCCATATAATCAATATAGCTATTTGTATTCAATAAGGAACACTAAAGAGAAAACAATTAGCGTATACATTAATGAGAGATTGATAAAACGGGATTATGAAATTAAAGATGGGACCTCTGACTTTCTCCCACTTTTTGACGGAAGTGGGTTTTATAAAATTATAAGCCCGAGCCTAGGGGCAACAATTTCTTGTGGGGGAGAAGAATTGGTAGGGTCTAGTGCTAAGAATTCAAAAAATTCTATTTGTGTTATATATAACGATAACGAGTATCCGGCGGATGGCCATCAATGGCCATTTTACGCTGATAAATCAATTATAATTTATGAGCAATGCGAGAATGTAAAATTTTATCAGAGCATGGCAGGGAATGGTTGCTCTAAGATCAATTTGAAATTTAACAATATGATTATCGATTCTCAGGAAGAAGGATACGGAGTAAATTATTTAACCAAGGAAAGAGAATTGCAAAGAGCTCCCAATTTCGAGAATATTAAGGTT
>Ga0265297_10008033_pt1 | contig 14273 bp, 12 predicted proteins | sample Munlanlwell13791_FD_192502 | JGI IMG/M metagenome (GOLD analysis project Ga0265297, IMG submission 192502) | Leachate microbial communities from a municipal landfill in Southern Ontario, Canada - Leachate well 137-91 | ecosystem: Engineered > Solid waste > Landfill > Unclassified | place... | reverse complement strand
GGGATGAGGCCCACCGCTTTGCCCTGGCTTACCACCACACCTTGCGCAACGCCCGCATCCGCGAGTCATTGCTGGATGACATTGAAGGGGTCGGCCCCATTCGCAAGCTCGCCCTGTTGAAACAGTTTGGCTCCCTGCGGCGCCTGGCCATGGCCCCCCCGGAGGCGGTCGCCGCCGCCGTGCCCGGCCTGGGACTGGAGGCGGCCCGCCGGCTCCTGCTGGCCATTCGCCGGAAATGACGTAATATTGGAGGTGTAAAAGGTGGAATTTTTGCCGGGCGACGTTATGTTACCGTGCCTTTCTCCCATAGGAACCGGTTGATGTAGCAAAAACCATCCCGACGGCCACGGCCCTCCAAGGTGAGCACCATGAAGCAGCCCGTCAAAAAGACCGCGACCGCAAAGACGCCGGAAGCCGCCAAACCTGCCGCCAAGAAGGCGGCCAGCGCCAAGCCCGCCAGCAACCCCGTGGCCGTCAAGGCCCCCATCATCACCCCAAAAACGGCGGGGGCCATGCCCGCCAGCAAGCCGATGACCATCAAGACGCACTCCGTCACCAAACCGGTCCCCGCTCCGGTCGCCCCCAAGACGAGTCCCGCCAAACCGGCGGCCGTCGTTTCCCCAAAGCCGCCGATGCAAAAGGCCAAGGGTGTGGTCCCGGCGAATAAGGACGGCGGCAAGGACGATGCCAAACGCAAGCCCGCCGTGCTCCCCGACAACCTGAAGGGGGAAATGCGCAAGTTCTACGACGCCCTGGTCGGCCTGCGCAATCACATTTTGGACCAATACCGGGATCTGTCGGCCAGCTCACTGTCCTCGACCAAACAGGCGGGCGAAGAGTTGGCCGACATCGGCAGCGACACCTTCAATCGCGACCTTGGCCTGTCCATGCTGACCGATGACAGCCGCAAACTGGCCAAGGTCGAGGAATCCATCGACCGCCTGCTGCACGACGAATACGGCCATTGCGCCGATTGCGGCAAGGCCATTGCCTCCGCCCGCCTGCTGGCCGTGCCCTTTACCGAGGTGTGCGTGGACTGCCAGTCACGCCGTGAAGACAACGAAAAGTTCAATCCCGGCGGCCGTTTCGAAGAGGAACAATTGTTCGGCGAGGGGGACGACGCGGTGGAAGGCGCCGCGGATGAGGAAGAGGAGGGTGAAGAGCCCGCCAAACCCGGAGCCAAGGCCGCCGCCAAACCCGCCGCCAAGAAAAAGGCCGCGGACGAGGATGAGGATGAAGGCGGGGCCGACGGGGAGGATGCCTGATTGAGGCCGGCCGTCGCATACCGCCTTGCCGGCGGCCTGGCGCTGTTCATCGCCCTGGCCGACCAGGGCAGCAAATGGCTGGTCATCCAACGGTTCGCTCTTGGTGACCGGCAGCCCGTGGTTCCCGGTTTTTTCGATTTGGTCTACTGGCGCAACACCGGCGCGGCTTGGGGCATGTTCTCCCACAACACCCTGGCACTGGGGGTGCTTTCCACGGTGGTGCTGGCCCTGATTGCCTGGCGCTTCCGGCAACTGACCGACGGCCGGCTGGAAAGGGTTGTCGGGTTGGCGCTGGTTCTCGGCGGGATTGCCGGCAACCTGGTCGACCGCTTCAGCCGCGGCGCGGTGGTGGATTTCCTTCTGTTCTATTTTCACCGCTTCCAATGGCCGGCCTTCAATGTTGCTGACAGCGGCATTACGGTTGGCGTGTTCCTGTATGTCGTGTCCGTGCTCATGGAAGGCTCCGGCCAGCACCAAACGGCGGCGGCGACCGTCCCCCGCGCCCCAGCCCCGTGAGGCCGTTTCTTGCCATTCTGGGGCCAACCGCATCCGGAAAAAGCGCCTTCGCCCATGAATTGGCCGCCCAATGGGATGCCGAAATCATCTCCTGCGATTCCATGCAGGTCTATCGCGGCCTGACCGTCGGCGTGGCCAAACCGACCCCGGAAGAACGCGCCCGATTCCATTATCATCTGGTCGACATCCGCGAGCTCCACGAGCCGTGGAATGCCAACCTGCATGCCCTGGCCGCCCGCCAGATCTTGGCAACAGCCCGAAACACCGGCCGGCGGGTGATCTTGGCGGGCGGCACGGGCTTGTATGCGAAAACCGTCATTTACGGGCTTGACTTGGAACCCAGTGACAAGCCGTTGGCCGCCGCACTTGAAGACGACTGGCGCAAAAACGGCCCCGGCGGCCTGACCGATGAGCTTCGGGCCTTTGATGCCAGCCTGGCTGAACGGGTTGCGGGCAATCCGCGACGCCTGTTGCGAACTATCGAAATCCTGCGTCTGACCGGCGACGCACCCCGGTGGTGGCGGAATACCCGCCAGCCGGAAACTGCCGCGCCGGAGTGGCGGCAAATCGTCCTGATGCCGGAACCGGCCCATCACCGACAGCTAATTGAAGAGCGCACCCGCGCCATGTTGCGGGCCGGCTGGATTGAGGAAGCCCGCGATCTCTACGCCGCCGGGCTGGCCCAGGCGCCCACGGCGCGCCAGGCCCTGGGATATGCCACCATTCGGGACTATCTCGATGGGCGTTTGGCGTCCCTGGAGGCGTTGGAACACGCCCTGGTGGCCCAAACCTGGCAGTATGCGCGCCGCCAGCGGACCTGGTTCCGGCATCAGCATCCCGGCGCCCAAATGGTGCCGGTTGAGCCCGGCGCGGCCGGCCGCCAACGGCTGGATCAACTGCTTGCGGCATGCGGGCGGCGTTGAAGGGGCGGATAACCAACAAGTTATCGACAGCCCGCATCAAAGAATACATAACCACCTAAAAACAAACCTCTTACGCTTCTACATCACCACGGGATGACCCCCCATCAATTATACATAACATATATTATGCGACGTTGAAATGGGGTGGAAAAATGACATGGGACGGCTAAGCTTTCGCCATGAGCGCAACGTCACTTCCACCCCCAAACGCCTCCCCCGGGACCGCCGGGGGGCGCTTTTTCTGCAAGCAATGCGGCAAGGAATCACTGGCCGCCGCCAAAACCCGTTATGACGGCTGGACCCGGATTGTGGAATGGCACTGCGCCTTTTGTGGCACACCGGCACCGGGAACCGGTTCAGCGGCGCCGTCCGACACGGCCGCGCCGGAAAATGATCGGGCCCGGCAGGCCGCCGAAGCGCTGCTGGGCGAACGGCTCCAGGCTCCGGCGCGCTTTGCCGCGGAAGACAGCGACGGGCGCTTCTGCAAATATTGCCGGCATTTTCTGCTGCATCCCTTCCAATGCCGCTGCCAATACTGGAAACGGCCGGTGGAACCGATGCAGGATTGCCCGCAATTCGAACGAAAATCCGAATCCAATCCCGGAACGTAGGGCTGCGGTGCAGCCGGCGTTTCCTGCCGTCGGGGCCGCGGGTGCGGCCGTTTACGGGGGCCCCGTGGGACGGTTGGCCGCCGCCTTCGCCAGTTGCTCCAGCGTCACCTGCTTCATGTCGGCGGTGAAGCTCGAGCGTTTGTTGCGCAGGGCGGCGATGGCCGGATGTTCCGGCGGGGTCAGTTTTCGCCAGCGTTCCGGCACCCCCCCCGCCTCGCGCAGGACCGATTCCACATCCGCGACCGTCAGGGAGTCCGCGGTCCGGCCGGGCACAAAGGCCCCCTCCTCGCCGGCCACTTCCAGCAGCAGGCCGCGGCCGGCCAAAAAACGGGCGCATGCCAGCTCCAGCGGGGCCGGCAAGCCGTTCTGCCGTGCAAAATCGGCGGCCCGCCAGACCGCCCCTCCCTGCCGGTAGGCGGCACAGGCATCGGCCATCGTCCACACCGCCAGTTCTTCGCGCCAACCCTGGGCCAGGCTGGCCAGGTTGAGGGCCGGATCCAGCACCTCCCGGTTCTGCAGGGCATAGCACAGCGCCGCCCCGAACAGCACAATCATCCAATTGGCATACAGCCAGGCGAGAAAGAACGGAATCACGGCGAAAGTGCCGTAGATGGCGTTGTACCCGGCCACCCCCACCTGAAATTTGATGTAGGCCCACTGGGTGGCCTGCCAGACCACGCCGGTGATCACCCCGGCCAGCAGGGCCGCGCTCCACTTCACCCGGGTGTTTGGCATGAATACGTAAAAAATGGCAAAAGCGCCGGTGATGCATGCCGTTCCCGCCAGGCTGATCAGCACTTCAACCGGCCTGGCCAGTGCGCCCAAGTGCGTGTGCAGGGAGTGAATGACGCCGGGGGCTGACAAGGCGGCATTGACGCTCATCGTGGCCAGGAACAGGATCGGCACCACCACCAGGATGCTGATGTAGTCCTCCATTTTTCGCACCAGGGTGCGCGGCGTCCGCACCTGCCAAATGTCGTTGAAACAACCCTCGATCTTCCCCATCACGCCGACCACCGACCACAGCATGAGCAGCAGCCCGACCGTGCCCAGGGTGCTGAAATTGGTTTGGTCCACATATTCGAAGACCTGGTTGGCAAACGTGCCGACCTGCGGCGGAAGGTCGTGCAGTTTGCCCCGGACCATTTCCATCAGTTTTTCGTGTGCCCCCAACCCCTTGGACACCGAGAACATCAGAGCCAACACCGGCACCATGGACATCAGGGTGATATAGGTCAGCGCCGAGGCCTGCAGGGGGCCGTTGTGGCGCAAAAACACCCGAACCGCGCCGCTGGCCAGGCGGGCCATCCGCACGCCGGCCCGCCGGGGCTTGGAAAGCGGCGCCAGTTCCAGCGCCCACAACCGTTCCTCCCAGCCCGTTTTGGGTTCCGCCATTTTGCCGCCCCCATCGAATCGGTTGCCGCTTCAGTCGGCCTGGATCCATCCGCCGCCCAGCAACTCATCCTGCTCATACCATACCGCCGCTTGTCCGGCGGCGACGCCCAGCACCGGTTCCGCCAGCTGCAGCCTGGCCTGGCCGTCTGCCTCCAGGGCCAGTTGCGCCGTCACCGGGCGCATGCGGTAGCGCAACTGCACCAGCACCTCCCGCACCGTTCCGGCCGCCGGCCGCCGGCATTGCCAGCAGGCCCCGGCGAGCCGCACCCGGGTGGTCGAAGCCGCCGCGGCGGTCCCCACCACCACCGTATTGGTGGCGGGGCGGACGGCCACCACGTACCAGGGCCCGCCGCCGAGACCGAGCCCCCGGCGTTGCCCCGGGGTGTAACGGAAGCAGCCGTGGTGCCGGCCCAGGACCCGGCCGTCGCCGTCCACAATCTCGCCGTCGCGCTCCAATTCCGGGTGGCGGGCCACCACCAGGCGCGCATAATCGCCGTCCGGCAGGAAACACAGGTCCTGGCTTTCCCCATTGGTTTCCGGCAACAGCCCCCAGGCCGCCCCAAGCTGTTTCACCTCGCTTTTGCGCAGGCCGCCCAGCGGGAACACGGCCCGGGCCAGTTGTTCCTGGGCCAGGCCAAACAGAAAGTAGCTTTGATCCTTCTCCGGATCAATGCCGCGGCGCAGCCGGCACCGCCCGTCGGCATCGGTCCAGGCCTGCACGTAATGGCCGGTGGCCAGCCGTTCACACCCCAGGGCGCGGGCCGCCGTCAGCAGGGCGCCGAATTTGATCCGCGGATTGCACAAGGCACACGGCGACGGGGTTTCCCCGCGGGCATACCCCGCGATGAAAGGCGTAATCACCTCCCGCGAAAAGAGGTCGGCCAGGTCCACCGTCTGATGGGGAATCCCCAAACGGACGGCCATGGCCGCGGCCGCGTCCGGTGCCGGAGCCCCGTTTCCCGCCCGGAAGGTGATTCCCTTCACCGCCTGCCCCGCCTGCAGCAACAGTCGTGCCGTGACCGCACTGTCCACTCCCCCCGACAGGGCCACGGCGATTGGGTTGGTCGCACTCGTTTCCGTCATGGTGGCCGGAATGTAACCGCCGCCCGGAGCATTTCCATGGAAGACTATATTGTCAGCCTTCCGGTTGTTGCCTGCACGCCCCCTGGGACGCCTCATGAAAAAGAACATCCTCCACCTGCTGAGCTTCCTGCCGTTGCTGGCGCTGGCCGTCGGCTGCCTGGAACTGGAACAGCGCGTCACGATCCAGTCCGACGGTTCCGGTGAAATTGAATTCCGCTACCGGGTGCCGGAACAGTCACTGCCGCTGCTGGCCGCCGGCCAGGCCCAGGTGCAGGAGTGGCAGGGACGCGCCCCGCCGCCCGCCACGCCGGCTCCCAAGCTGGCCTGGTTTCTCGATGAAGCGGCCACCCGCGCCTGGTTCTCGGCCACGCCGCTCACGCTCGTCAGCTATGCAACCACCTCGCACCGGCCAGACCGGAGACTTCACCCTGCTCCGCACCACCGCCGGCGACTACCGCCTCACCGCCAACCTGCCCGAAGCGGAAACCGCGCCGGACCACGCCACCCCCGCCCCGGAACGGTTGCGCGAGTTGCAGGCGATGACCCGCGGCCTGAAAATCCGCCTGCGCATCCAGACGCCGACGCCGATTGTCACCACCACCGCCCCCAACCCCAGTGTCATGCAAGCCGTATGGGACTTCGATCCCGCCCGGCAACCGGAACTGTTCTCCCACCCCCCCAAAATCGAAGTCACCTTCAGCGGCAAAGAGCTGGCTTGGGACCAGACGGCGGCGGTGCCGCCGCCCGCGGCCAGCCCGGTCCCGTCGCCGGCCCCGGCAGCGGCCACCCCGGCAGTGGTGCCGCCGGGACTGAGTCTTTCCATTCCTCAACCGGAGTAGCCGGGACCGGCATCGCCCCCGATGCCGCTTTTTTTACTAAATAAGGCTCGTTTAACATGCCCGTTTCCGACTCTTCCCAGCGCCTGGCCAAATATCTCGCCGCCTGCGGCCTGGCCTCACGGCGCGCCTGCGAGGAGGTGATTGCCGCCGGGCGGGTCACCGTCAACGGCACCGCCGTCACCACCCCCGCGTTCAATGTCACTTCCGGACGGGACCAGGTGGCCGTTGACGGCAAACCCGTGGCCCCCCAAAAACGGGTCTGGCTGGCCTTGAACAAGCCGCCCGGCTACACCTGTTCCGCCCAGGATGCCCATGCCGTCAAACTGGTGTTTGAGTTGTTGCCGGCCGACTTGGGCCGCCTGTTTACCGTGGGCCGGCTGGACCGTGACAGCGAGGGATTGCTGCTGCTCACCAATGACGGCGACTGCGCCCTGCACCTTGCCCATCCCCGCTATGAAACCACCAAGATCTACCGGGTGTGGACCCCCCGCCTGCCGACTCCCGAGCTGTTGCGGCGTCTCACCACCGGCATTGAGGACGACGGCCAGTTCCTGCAGGCCCGCCACGCCCGGGTCGCCGGCCGCGCCGGAGCCGGAGCCGTGGTGGAGCTGACCCTCACCGAGGGACGGAAACGCGAAATCCGCCGCATGTTCGACGCCCTGGAACTGCCCGTGCAGCGGCTCCAGCGCATCGCCCACGGTCCGGTCCGCCTCGGTTCCCTGCCCATCGGCCAGTGGCGGCACCTCACCACGGTTGAACGCAACACCCTGGAAGGCAACTCGGCCGCGGCGCCGCGGGGCGGGTTCCCCCGGCCGCAACCCCCTTCTGCCGAGCGGCAGCCCCCCCCGTCTGCCGGCCAGAATAACCGTGTTCACAGCCGTCCCCCTTCCGCCCCGGCGAGCCGCCCCTTCCCACGCCCCTACCCCCGCCCCCAGCCCGGGCCGCACCAGAGCCCCCGGCCGGCCGCACCGTCCCCGGCCACCAGTCACGCCCGCCCCGCTCCCGGCCCGTACCGGGACGCGCCGCGGGGTCACGTTGCACGCCCAGTGCCCCGCACACCGGAGCGGCCGGAAACCAAACCGGCCGGTCCGGGGGGCTTCGGTCATGGCCGTGCCGCCGTTCCGGCAGGACATTCCCGCCCCCGCCCCCAGCCCGGGGCACACCAGAGCCCCCGGCCGGCCGCACCCTCCCCGGCCGCCAGTCACGCCCGCCCCGCCCCCAAGCCCCACCGGGACGCGCCGCGCGAGCGCACGGCCAAGCTTGGGGCGGGGAATCCCGCCCCCAAACGGCCGGCTGAAAAAGCCAAAGCCTTTGCCAAATTCATGAAGAATTAAGCGGTTCGCAACTGCCCCTTTTTTTGCGGCTCTCATCACCGGGAAAGCGCCCATGGCACTTCTTGACGTCAAATTCTTTTCCGAAACCCTGGGGCTGAGCTGCTCCATGAACGTCCTGCTGCCGCAGCCGACCACGGCGCAGATCGGCATGGAGGGGCGGACCGGCGTCGGCAAACATCCCGTGCTGTTCCTGCTGCACGGCCTCTCCGATGATCACAGCATTTGGCTGCGCCGCACCTCGATCGAGCGTTACGCCGCCCCCCTCGGCCTGGCCGTGGTGATGCCCGCCGTGGATCGCAGCTACTACGCCGACATGGCCTGCGGCGGCCGCCGCTACTGGACGTTTCTCAGCCAGGAACTGCCGGCCCTCTGCCGCGCCTTTTTTCCGCTCTCCGACCGGCGCGAGGACACCTTTGCCGCCGGCCTCTCCATGGGGGGGTACGGCGCCTTCAAGCTCGCCCTGCACCATCCGGACCAGTTCGCCGCCGCCGGCAGTTTTTCCGGCGCCATCGACGTGGCCGGCTGGTGGCCCGACACGGATGCCGCCCACAACCAGGACTTCCACAACATCTTCGGCTCCCCCGAACAGTTTGCCGGCTCGGAGAACGACCTGTTTGCCCAGGCCGCCCGGCTGGCCGCGGCGCACGGGCCCCTGCCGCTGTTTTACCAGTGCTGCGGCACGGAGGACTTCCTGTACAAAGGCAACCAGCGCTTCCGCGACCACGCCCTCCGCCTCGGCCTGCCCCTGACCTACGAGGAAGGCCCCGGCACCCACGAATGGGGCTACTGGGACCGCCAGCTCCAGCGTTTTCTGGACTGGATCCCGCTGCGCACCCGCACCTAAACCCTAATCCCCCGTCCTATTTGTCCCGTGCAAAAACACATCTTCCAGTACCTTGTCCTGGCAACGGTGTTGATCGGCGTGCCGCTGGCCTGCGCCTGGCTGGGGGATCGGCGCGATTTGCTGGACGGCCTGCTCGCGTTCCCGCCGCGCACCGAGGACTGGGGGCTTGACCCGGCCAAGCTTTGGAACCTGCGGCGGCCTTTTTCGTGGCCCGTGTTCCTCGCCATGACAACGGGCGTGCTGGCAGTGATGGCACCGGTGATGTGGCGGCTGGTGCGGGGCGGCGGACGTGAAACCGCCGACCGGCCGCCGGTGCGCCCAGCGTTTGCCTTTCCTGGGTTCGGCTGGCTCGGCCTGGTATTGGGCGCGGCGACCTGGGTGCTGGCGTGGAACCGCTTCGCGTGGTTCGCGCCGCTGCAACCCCACACCTTTCTGCCATTGTGGATCGCCTACATCCTGGTGATGAACGCGCTGTGCGTCAAGCGATCAGGACGCTGCCTGCTGACGTCACACCCCGGGGCGTACGCCCTGCTCCTGCCGGTGAGTGCGGCGTTCTGGTGGTTTTTCGAATACCTCAACCGCTATGTGTGGAACTGGTATTATCAGGGCGTCGATGGCATGACCGCGACGGAATACACCCTCTATGCGACGTGCAGCTTTGCCACCGTGCTGCCGGCGGTCACGGCCACCGCCGAATGGCTGGGAACCTTCCGTCCGTTCGCGGACGGACGCCTGTGCGGCTTTGCCCGGTTCCAGGTGCACCGCCCCATGGCGCTGCTGTTTTTGGTCGGTGCGGCGGTCACCGGACTGACGGGCATTGTCTTTTGTCCGCACCTGACCTTCCCGCTGCTGTGGATCTCACCGCTGGCGGTGTTCCTCGCCGCACAGGTGCTGAGGGGCGAGGCGACCGTGCTCGACGGACTGGCGTGCGGCGACTGGCGCTTGCCGGTGCGGTTCGCCCTGGCATCGCTGATCTGCGGCGGGTTTTGGGAGATGTGGAACTTCCACAGCTTCGCCAAATGGGTTTACGCCGTGCCCTATGTCCACGCATTCCAGATTTTTGAAATGCCGGTCGTGGGGTTTGCCGGATACCTGCCGTTCGGGGTGGAGTGCGCCGCGGTGGCGGCCTGGATCCTGCCCGCACTGGCGGGAGCGGGGGAATCGCGCGAAGCACACGGGATGACCTGATCCCCACGGGGGTCGCCACGGCACCCCCCGAAAGGGGTGCATGACAATTTTGTTGGTTGGGAACCCCCTTTTGAGGAAAGGCGGTTCCCAAACCCTCCGTCAAACCTTTTTGTGCCTTAACGCGGAGGGGCGCTTCCGCCACAAGCACTCATCTCTGATTTGCATTTTGCCAGAACAGCTTGTGGCGGAAGCGCCCCTCCGGTTTAAGATCCAAAAGTTTTAGGAAGGGGGATGCAGAGCGAACATGTGAGCGACCCGGCGCGAGCCGGGGCTGCTGAGCGCGAAGCGCGGGGGGAGCACCCTTTTTCAAAAGGGTGGCCCCAACATCATCCGACAAAACTGTCCTACCCCCCCCCCGAAAGCGGCCGCGCTATTATTGGGCGTCCAGGTCGCGGAAATAGTCGCGGACCATGTCCCGGTAGGCGGTGTCGCGGACTTGGTCCAAATCCACTTCCTGGACGGCCGCCCCGCCCCGGGTCTCCGCCCCGCCGGCTCCGGGGGCCAGCACCGCGCCGCCGTCGCCGGTCACCCGCACGGCCTGCAGTTCGCGGAGCACCTGTTTGGCCAGCGGCGCCAGGGCCGGCAGCCGTTGCGCCTCTTCCAGCTTGCGGAGTCCGCCGGCCACCGCGCTCAGGCCGCCGGTGCCGAGATAGAGCAGCCGGGCGCGGGTGTAGAGCGCCTCGGCCTCCTGCCGCAACGCCACCGGATTCGGCGCATGGTCGCCCACGTAGCCGTCGCGCCGGGGGGCCTGGCCGAACATGCCGGTGCTTTCCGACTGGCCGCCGACCTTGCCGCCGCCGGTGCTCCGGGCGTCCAGCGTGGAGTCCGCCGCCTCGTCCACCTGTCCCTTTTGGAAGGCGTCGTGGGGGCGCCGGGCCTTGGTTTCCGTGCCCTCCAGCCCCTTGGCCTGGTTTTCCACCAGTTCGCCCGTGGCCTGCCCCTCGCGGCCGGCGCCGCTGCGCCCGGTCATTTCATTGTCGTTGGGCCGCATGTTGCCCGACTTGCCCTTGGCACCAAAACTGGGCATCGGCCCGTCCATGATCGCCCACCCCATTTCGGCGTCGGCCATCATGTTGTTGCCGGTGGTGTCCTGCGACTGCTGGGCCACGGCTTCCGCCTGCTCCAGCAGGTCGCCCACAATGTCCTCCAGCTCGTCCGGCAACGGCACCAGCGGCAGGTCGGGGAACTCGTCCGCCTCGAAGCTTTCCATGTTCCATACCACGTTGTCGGGGACATTGGGCAGCCACATCTCCACGTCCTTGACCCGCTCCTTGGTGGCGCGGATGGCCTCCAGCAGGCTGTCCTCCTTTTGCACGGCGATCTCCATGGACGGGGCATCGGCGCTGTGGGCCGCCTGCTGCACGTCCTCATAGATTTCGCGCATTTTGGAGTTGAGCTCATTGCACACCGGCAGGTCCGGGAACTGGTAGAGATCCTGGGCAAGTTTTTCCACCAGATCCGCCATCGGTTTCTGTTCGGCGTCCAGGGCGGCAAGTTGTTTGCGGGCCGCGTCGTCGAGACTCCCCTTGGCCGCCAGGGCCTTGGTGGTTTCGGTGATCTTGGCCTGCTGTTTTTCAAGCTGGTCCAGCGCGGCGTCCACCCCGGCCAGCACGGCGCCGGCGTCGGCCGTCTGGCGCTTGGTGTTTTCCACGGTCCACCGGTTGAGGGTGTCAAGCGCCTGCAGCAGCCCCTTGAGCGCGGTGGCCTGCTGGCCGGTGGCCCGGCCGGCTTCGGCGGTGTCGAGCGCCTCGGCCGCCGTCAGCATGGCTTCGTAGACGCCGCCCTGGTTGATCCGTTCGCGGGCCTCGCGCAACCGGCTGGCAAACGCCTCGTCGCCGGGCGCCTGCAACAGGTCGGCGGCCTGTTCCTGGAAGGCGGTCAAGTCAGTGGCCAACGCATCCTGCCGGCGGGCCAGCTGGACCGCCGGTGCCGCCGCGTCGTCCGCCTTCGGTTTTGCCGCCGCCAGTGCCCGGGTGTCGGCCCACAGCCGCCGCTGGTTGTCGGCCAGCCCGCGGAGCAGCCCCAGCAGGTCGCTGCGCTCCCGGTGCCGGGTTTCCCCGGCCAGGGCATCCGCCCCGCCGGCCAGGCGGGCCAAAATGCGATTCTCCAGCGTTTCGGCCTGCCGGAGCGCCGGATGGCGGGCGGCCACCGGGGCGGCCCGCGCCGTGTCAAAGCAGGCCACCGCGCGCGCCATCTCACCATCCGCGAGCTCCGTCAAAACCGCAGCCACTTCGCCCAACGCGTCGCCCGCCGTGCCCAGCTGCCGGGCGGTGCCGCGGATCCGTTCCTGCACGGCCCGGGCCGCGCGCAACGCCGGATCCGCCACGGCGCCGCCGGTGGCGGCATCCGCCAGGCGGCGCGTTTCCCGCAGATTGTCGCGCTGCCACTGGACCAGTTCGGCCAGGGTTGCCTGGGCGGCCTGGGTCTGGCCGCGCCGGTCCCGGGCCATGTCGCGCCGGTCTTCAATATGCAATTCCAGCACCGGGGTGAAGCTCCGGCGCGCCTCCGCCCGCGGGCCGGCATCCTCGGCAAACCCGCGCAGGCGGGCCGTCATGCCCGGCCGCAACCCAAGGGTGGCCAAATCGACGGGGAGACGGCCGCGCCACTGGCGCGCGGTCCCCGGCAGCGTTTGCACGGCCAGTTCGCGCGCGGTGCCGTCCTCCCCCAGCAACTGCAGGCCGGTCTTGGCCACCCCGTAATCGTCCGCGGCCGCCAGTCCCGGCTCCAGCCGGGCGCCGGCGGTGGCTGTCAGGGGGCCGGCGATTTCCCACCATTGCACCCGGGGCGGCGCATCGGGCAGCGGCCGCAACGGCAGCGGTGAGGTGCCGGTGAGCCGGTGGCGGTCGGTCAGTTCCACCACCAATGGCCCCGCCTCGGGCATGGTCCAGCCCAGGGCAAACGCCTCGCCGGCCGCCGGCGCCGCCGCCAGTTCACCGCCCCGGTCGCCGAGCAGCCGGCAACGGGTCAACGGCACATCCGCCCGGGCTTCAAAGCGCACCGTGGCGCCGACCGGCACCTGCTGGTCCGGCGTCTGGCGGTCCAGCACAAACGGCTGGCGCCGCGTGTAGGCGGGAGGCTCAACGGTGGCCTTCCAAGCCGCCAGTACCGGCGGCAGCGCCAGTTCCAGCTGAAACCAGGGCGATTGGCTGTCCCCCGCCAGCACCCGGTAGCGGCCGGCAAAAACGGCCGCCCCTTCCGCCCCCTCCCACCAAGCCCCGGTGCCGGCGGCGGCCGGTGCGTCCCCCACGGGCCGGAGGGCGGTCATGGCTTGAAGCCAGTGCTCGCCGTTGCGGCCGGAGAATTCCACACCACGCCTTTTGGCGGCACCCCGCCCACACAGGCCCGCACCGACCAGGGCGCGCCGCGCCGGACCACCAGGTCGCCGGGAACCACCCGCAGGATGCGCGTGGCCGCATAGGCCGTTTCGCCGCGGGCGGGGAACAGCGCCCGCCGCCACGCCTGTGCCGTGGCCGGCGGATTCACCAGGTACAACACTCCCAGCAGCAGGGTGCCGAGCCCCGCCGCCAGCGCCAGCCCGGCCAGCCGCCGCACCGGATAGACCCGGCGAAGGTGCGGGGCCGGATGCCGCTCCCGCAGTTCCGCCAGCAGCCGGGCGGCCACCTGCCGCGCGGCCGGATCGGTGGACTCCGCCAGCTGGACGGCATTGACCAGCCGGTTTTCCGCCTGGGGCAGGCCGCGCTCCAGCAGCAGCGCCAGCGCCGCATCCCGCCAGCGCCGCCGGGCCAGCCCGGCCAGGACCGTCAGCGCCAGCGCCGCCAGCGTCCAGGCCCCGGCGCAGGCCGCCCAGCACCAGCCCGGCGCCAGCCGCCAGGCGCGGTCGGCCGCGGTGAACAGCGCCAGCAAAACCGTTGCCGCCGCCAAAAAACCGGCGAGCACCTCCGCCACTCCCAGCAGCAGCACCCGCCGCCGCACCCGCTCGAGCATGCCGCGCCAAAAAACCTGCGTGTCCATGGGGGAAAACATAGCCCGCCGGCCGCGCTCTGCCGGCCCCCGCCACGGTTGGCGCGGAACCGGTCACCCATTGGGGGTACATTCAATAAAACACCGCACTCCGAAGACAGCCTGAAGGCTGAACTCAAACACGGGGCGCCTGTCGTTTGAGTTCACGCTTTAGCGTGTCTGGAGTTTGGCAAAAGTACGGGGGTTAGGGGCGGCTTCGTCCCGTAGGGACTGAATGAAAATAGGCAGGGGCTTCAGCCCCTGTTTCGGGAAATTAAAAGATGGCGTGCCGTAGGTACGCCGCGATTCGCCGCG
>Ga0265297_10008032_pt1 | contig 14275 bp, 23 predicted proteins | sample Munlanlwell13791_FD_192502 | JGI IMG/M metagenome (GOLD analysis project Ga0265297, IMG submission 192502) | Leachate microbial communities from a municipal landfill in Southern Ontario, Canada - Leachate well 137-91 | ecosystem: Engineered > Solid waste > Landfill > Unclassified | place... | reverse complement strand
TCGACAGTTATACCCAGGTCCTCAAGCTCTTTTTCGTAAACAATAAAGTCATAGTCGTTGCGGGCAAACCGGTCAAACTTATGCACTAAGATAACATCGAACTCTTTAGCCCGAGCTGCGGCAATCATATTCTGGAACTCGTGTCTCCTGTCGGTCCGTGCGCTCTCCCCGGCATCGACAAATTCTTTAACTACCTCCCAATTATTGCCTTGAGCATGGTAGCGACACCGCTCAAGCTGAAATGGAATGGAGAGGTCTCTTTCTGCCTGCTCTTCAGTAGATACCCGGGCATATATACAACACCGGAGAGTCTTGTTATCGGTTTTCTTTTCCATATTATCCCTCCGCAGGTGATTTATTAGAGACTGCTTAATCTTTTTTTTCTTTCCTCCGCTTCCGTCTCTCGTCATCAAGGGTGAAACGAATGAAAGACTTCACTCTCTCCTTCGCTTCACCTTCAAGCTGGTCGTCTACCTGGCGAAACATCAGCTCCAGCTCCGGATCCAATAAATCCAGGTCCCCTACTTTTTCCCAGGGGAAGCGATTCAGTTTGCCGGCAATGGCAGCATAGATATCCTCGACAGCGATGTCGAGAGTCTGAGCCAAACCGGAGATAAGGTCAGGGCTTGGCTGCCGGTTACGCCCATTCTCGATGGCGGTAATGTTTTCCATGCTGGTACCAACTTGCCGCCCGAGATCCCCCTGGGTCATGTTACCTAAACGTATTCTCGCTTCCCTTATAAGTTTTGCCAGATTTACAGCCATTTATAGATTCTCTCCAAATTATTGTAAATTCATGCTTAAGGTAATTATATTACCCTTTTTGTAACCTGTCAAGAGACTGACACCATATCATTACTCGCCGAGTGATGCCATCATAACCGGTATTCCACTCGTGTAATAAGGTAATATAATTACCTTACGTAATATTGACATGATTAACATAAATAGGTAATATGGTTACTGCATAGCTCAGGTAGGAGGAGAAAAATGGGTAGAACCAGACAACCTGTGGTCGGCAAAAACAAGGTATCCATCCGGGTGCTCTTCTCCGAGTTGGATTACCAGTCGTTGGTAAAGCTCGCTGAACTGGAAAGAACTGATATTGGTTCCTTGGTGAGACGAGCGGTAGCCCTTCAGTATTCCCTTCCTCCCCATGATAAGTCCGAAGATTGCTCAGAAAACGAAACTGAGCCGGCCGCGGCTAACTAATACGATCAACTAGCCAGGGCAACTTCCAAGAGAGGATTATACCCATGCGCCAGAGAAATGTGTCTCTACCGACAACATTGCCGCCGGGTGAGGAAAGACTGGTAAGACAGCGGTTACGCACTATTATCCAGCTGGCCATCGCTATAGGCAGGCGGGAAGGCTTGATGAGTGACTGCATGCCTGCTGAAGGCGATTACGCTAAACATACTGGCGAGAGCTATGCAGTAGTTTCGGAAAATATTAAGGCTGAAGATTCCTGAACGGAGGACTATTGAGTGATTTCCGACATGCCGAATTAGGGCGCATCATCCGGGATCTTGAAGCGGAGTTGTCCGGTGGTCATCCGGATTGGAAGCTGGTACTCCTCAAAGCGGATGATCTAATTTCCCTGGCACTCGCAGCCCTCAAAGACACAACTGGCGATGAAGAAAAAAGCGAAGGACCACGTTGAAATATAAATGACGGAATGCTCAATCTACGACAAGAGATAGAGGCGGAGGGCTACGGTTACGGTTAGGATAAGAAACTAATGTAAATCGGAGAGACAATGAAACGAGCCTTCGCTCGTGGGAGAGTATTCCCGCAAAGCTATTCAACAGACCGCCGCTACGGCCGGCTATCGCTAAAGGCTTGTGCACTCTTCCCCTTGATTTGGGTCAATGCCGATGACCAGGGCCGTCTTTGCGGTGATCCGGAAGAGGTCAAATATGCCTGCTGCCCCAACATAGACCACATCACTAAAGCCGACGTTCCTCAAATACTGGAGGAACTCGAGCAAAACCAGTTGATCAAAATCTACACCACATCGAAGTCCGCAGCCATCCAGATCCTTGATTGGTGGAATGTACAAAAACCTCAATGGGCATGGCCTTCGGAATATCCGCCGCCCGAAGGTTGGCATGACAGACTGCGTTATAAGAAAGGCGCCAGAACAGTTGTTACCGAAAACTGGCCTTCAGGTGAGAGCCGAGACGACGCTCAGGTGAGCGAAGAAAAAGCGTCAGGTAACTTTGAAAGCAATGCTCAGGTGAGAGCTGAAATAACCGGTTCAGGTGAAACCCAAAATCCGGCTCAGGTGAACGATGGGAAACTCTCAGGTGAGTACGCCGATAATACTCACGCTGGGGCAAAAAACCGTTCACCTGAGACCCTACAACAATCTCAGGCGAACTCGCCGGCATCGGAAACCGCACTAAAAAAGGTTTTGGCTGGTGCAATTTCCTACCCCTCTCCAGACCTCTTCCCACCTTTAGAAACCGAAATAGAAACTGAAACAGAATACGAAAGAGGAAACAGAAACAGAAATTCACCTGAGTCCTCAGGTGAGAGCCGAAATAGTTCTCAGGTGAGAACGGGCGCCCAGGTGGCTAAAAAGCCACCTGATCACCTGTTGAAAGAGAGAAATCGAGTTTTCGCCGGTTTGAGTGAAAGACGGGGCTATTCTAACCCGATGGCCGGCGCGGACGCCAAAGCGATTACCTGGATGCTCAGGCAGGGCTATCTGGTCGAGGAGATACTTGGCGCCTATGACAGGTTGAAACAGGACGAGTTCTGGCGGGACAAACTGCTAAACATGCAATCCGTGAAGGCCCAGATAGGCGAGATTTTCAGGGGAAGGAGGCAGCATGAACAACATGAGCAGCGTGAAGGAAGACAGTCGGCTGGAGCTTACGAGTGGCGAGAAACTTCCGGCGAACCAGACGACACGAGTTGAAGAGTGTCGGTGCGAGACATGCGGCGGCACTTTCCCGGCGGAAGGAACGACTTACCAAATGGGCGGGCGTGAGCGGACAATCTATCCATGGGAATGCCCTACTTGCAAAGCGAGACGGGAGGCCGAGACCGCCGCGGAGCGAGAGGAGTGGCTGAAGACAGCCAGGGTAGAGCAGCGGGAGAAATGGCGGCGGCAGGCCGGTATCCCTGAGCACCTGTTGAGCCGCAGTACCTTTGACAGCTTCGAGCTGGGCTGCCAGGACAAGGCTCTTAAAAACTGCCGCCGGTACGCCGAAGGATTAAACCTCGACGATCCGGTTGGTTACCAGTCGCTCATCCTGTACTCGCCTGTCCCTGGCGTCGGGAAAACGCACCTGATGGTGGCCATAGCCAATTATGTCATCGCACACTGGAACGGTGAGCCGGAGGTAGACCGATGGGGCAGTCCGGCCACCCGCTGCCCCCTAAGGTTTGAGAAAGGGCCGGGGCTGGTACGGCGCATCCGGGCTACCTACAGCATCAGGGAAAAAGATAATCGTCATGAGCGTGAAGAAGATATCTACAACGAGCTGAAAGGGGTGAGTCTCTTGCTCCTGGACGATGTGGGCAAGGAAAAGCCGTCCGACTTCACCCGCCAGCTCTACTGGTCGGTTATTGACGAGCGGGTAACCAGCGGATTGCCAGTAGTAATGACCTGCCGGCTGCCGCTGGGCTCACTGACCGAGCTCACGGGCGAAGACAGCGTGGATCGGCTCTACGGCATGACCGGCGGCCGCATAGAGACACTGACCGGCGAAAGCTACCGGAAGCTAAAAAGGATCGCTTGAGGTATGAGTATCACTGTAGACGAATTCCTTAGGCTGAGGCAGATTTGTGAGCCGAGGCGCAGTTTGGAACTCGATTCGCCACTAACAGCGGAGATTATTAACGAGGCAGTACGCCGGCTGCCTTCTTACTCGGTCTGCCGTCTTGAGGCGGCTAAAAACATACCCAAGAAAGAATGGCCGGCATTGGTGTTTCCGCGCAAGGACGGGTTGGGTAATATCACCCCTGCGGGTGTAGACCAGACAGTCTGTCACGTCTTCTGGAAGCTGGCAAGGATAGTGGAGCGGGTTGCCCGGGAAAAGGCATCCTCTGAGCCGATGCTGTTACGACCGGCGGAAAACGGAACCGCGCAATGCCCCTGGTGCGGCAGGTTTCTCATTCTGCCAAAGGAGTAGAACGTGACATTACCCAGAGCGATGAGCGTTAACAGGAGGTAGAAGATGAGAAGTCTATATGAGTGCAGACACGCCCTGGTAAAAGGCGGACGCGTTATCTGTGATAAGGGACACCGCTTACCCATCCGGACTTTGAAACCGTTGGAACGCGGTGCGCCGCTGACTTTCAAGATATGTCAGAAGTGCAATGACTTCTCCCGCATAGGACGGCCGGTGGCGCCCGCTGACAGGGGATGGAACCAAAGCAATGGATAGAACAAGCCGGTTATACCAGAGAATCTTCAGCGTTATCCAGGAAGAGATGCAGGACTGCATGAATGAGCAACTCGTGAAGCTCACGAAAACTCTTGGATTAGACATATCCCAATTTCAAGGGAACGTGGGCCACCGGATTCCTTTCGATCCCTACAAGGCTTTAGGACTGGAGCGGTCTGCCAGCGATGAAGCAGTCAGGAAACGCTATCGCGAGCTGCTGTATAAACTGCATCCCGATACTGCGGGAGTGGAAGGCACCGTGTTCCTGCTGCAGATGGTCCTGGCGGCTTACGAGATGATAAAAGAGGAAAGAGGATGGTAGCATTGACAATCCGGCCTCTATGGGAGATAATTAAGATGTCTTACGTAAGACATCTAACATCTAACAAGAGGTGGAATATGAAAGAGAAAAAGCCGACTGATGTAGTGCTCCGTCCAAAACGTCAGGTCACTCTTCCAAGAGAGGTCTGTGACCAGCTGGGCATCCAGCCAGGAGATATCTTGGAGGTCACTGTTGAGGATTGCACTCTCATCGCCAGACCCAGGAAAACGGTCGCCTTGGAAGCGCTGAAAGAAATACAGCAGGCTTTCGAACGGTCGGGTGTCACCGAACAGGAGCTGCAAGGGGCAGGGCGGCGGATCAGGCGGGAGGTAGCAGGAGAGCGCTACGGTGCCAAAGCTTAAACCGCGTGTCTTCCTAGATACCAACGTCATCTTCTCCGGGCTGTATTCCTCCCATGGAGCGCCCGGAGCCATCCTGGAGCACTTTGTTGAGGGCCGTATTGGTGTGGTTGTATCACAGCAGGTATTGGAGGAGGTAATCCGGACCATAAAAGAGAAACTGCCGGAGGCTCTACCAGCTCTGAAAACGCTGCTGATAAACGCACCGCCGGAAGTCGGGGCAGACCCTTCACCGGAAGCAATACAACACTGGGCGAAAGAAATTCACCCAGCCGATGCCGCTATCCTAGCGGCCGCGATAGCCGCGAAACCGGATTACTTCATCACCGGAGACAATCACTTTCTTGAAAACAAGACCATCGTAGAAGAGTCAGGCTTGAACATCGTTACACCCGCACAATTTCTGAAGCTATGGGAGCCGGGCAACCATAGTAATTTGAACTAAAATAAGGCAGGTGTAAGAGTGTTGGAGGCACCTTATGGAAGTGCCGGATAATCGAATTAATGAGCGAAAAATACTTCTCGACGAACTCAAATACTCTGATATACCCTTAAAGCTCGGGAAAGAGATTAAGGACTCATATTGCCTTCAGTTCAATGACAGCGGTTATGACCAGCAATACAACCGCCTTGATTTGGGCACTGCCATTACAAGGATAGCCGAAAAAGTAGCTGATGATGAATTGATTTCCTTCTTTTCTAGAAGCTCGGCCAAAGGTTACACCTTCCTGGGGAACTTCTATACCATGAGGGATGGGACACTAACGCTCGGAACCGAGTGGTCGTCTATAAAAGAAAGACTTGAAAAGCTGGCAGCCAAGCATGGCGATAACCTGGCAGCGGTCCTGCGAGCCTGTTACACGGTCTGTATCGAGAAAGATAAGCAATGGAAAAACTATCTGCATATCGAGGCAACCGCCAAAGAGTTGGGCGCCGCGAGCTTCAGAACAATACTCACCGACCTGGAACTAGCCGAGGTACTGGTGAGGCATAAGGGCGATATCAAGATGCCTCTTGAGCTTGCGCCCCTGGTGCGGGACTTCCTGGAAGATATCTATACTGAAGAAAATCCGATTGAGGAAATAGAAGATGAACCGGTAGTGATACCGGAAGATATGTTCGACGTGGTCGTTGGCCATGAGAGACTGAAGAAACTCTTTACACTGAGTCTTCAAGCCCCTCAGCCGGTCCATATATTGCTGGTGGGGCCGCCGGCAACAGCAAAATCCATCTTCCTTATGGAACTGGAGCGCCTGCCCAGAAGCCGATATGCTTTAGGCGGTACCTCAAGCAAAGCCGGAATTGTGGATTTTATCATTGAGCAGCAGCCTCGCTACCTGATTCTTGACGAGCTTGAGAAGATGGACATGAAGGATTTTTCCGCTTTACTGAGCCTCATGGCGGATGGAGTGGTAACTAGGCTCAAAAAAGGGATGACCGAGAAGGTTAAGGTAAAGACCTGGGTTTTCGCTGCCGTTAACCGGGAGAAGACTCTTCCTCCTGAGCTAAAGAGCCGGTTCCTGATCCGCCGGCTTAAAGAATACAGCGAACAGGATTACAAAGAAGTCGTCCGTGCGGTCCTGGCTAAAAGAGAGCATGTGGCTGAGGCAGCAGCAAGAGAGATTGCTGACAGGATGGCCAGCTTCTCAAGGGATGTCAGGGATGCGGTCAAGGTCGCCCGTCTCTATAAGGGCCAACAATCAATGGCAGTTGAGCAGGTGATAGAACTGGCATTTGAAAGGTGAGCACTCAGGGAATAATCGGAGTTTATACAGTGCTAATCGAAAAAATGAACGACAACGGAAAGACTTTTGCTGATAAAGGAGTTGTATGTGCCTAATTTTATTAGGGTCAGGAAAAGAAGAGTAGAAGTGATCAGGGATATGTCACCCTCGGTTTTAGGCAGTGTTTACTCAGTCCATCAAGGAGAACAGGGAGTAATGTACGGTCGGGGTACTAATGAAAAAGGCGAAGAGATACGTTATGTGCAAATGGATGATACTGGATGGATATTCTATTTCACTATTGAAATGGTTAAGGAGTTCTTGAAATTTATTAAGCCCTTATAGAGCAGATTTACGGATGTAATAAATCCACGTCAAAAAGTCCCAGAAGCATTAGTTCTATTTCATTACGGGTAACCCAGTAACAACCATAATCATAGCTATATTGGCGCTACCTAATTTTCTACATGTAGCTGCTATTCATTTTGAGTGTAGCAAACGTTAGCAGCCAGGCTCGCAACATCACTTGACAGATAAAAGATAACGGGATTAATATCTAGGTAAGCCTAGGAGCCAACGGCGTTGAGCCGTTTCCTGGGCTTTTTTGTATGTAAAAACGCGGAAGGAGGGACTGGTAATGGTTGAGAATGACGAAGGTAGAGTCGGCTATGTGAAAAGACGCTTCGCGGAGGCACAAACCCCGGAAGAGGTTGAGCAGATAGAGGACGAACTCATTACTGATGAGAAGATACCCCGCGGTACCGTCAGCCGGGTCAAGAGCGACATGAAGAAAAGCGGCGAGTTGCCGCAGTCAAACAATGGCGGCTCCCTAGCATCCATGAAGCGACAGTTCCCCCAGAGGCTGGGACGCTATGACGTACTCACCCCAGAGGGTGTGCTCGAACAACTCAGACTTCAAGACGGCGACTATAAGGTCGGCTTCGTGGATGGGATTGCTATGCTACTTCTGGCTGCCCGCCTTAACCAGGAACTGGCTACCACCCAAGCCGAGGCAATGACCCCGATGATAAAGATGCTCCAGACATTGAGGGAAGAGGAAAGAGTAGCCGCGGAGAGATCGAAAGCCTCTGCCAGCGAAGCGGCTAGCATTGCAGCACAACAAGCGGTCAACGGTGTTATTGGTTATATAGACCAGAAACTCCCCAAGGGACCGCCGCCAAAGGATACCAATGAACTGGTTACCAAGCGCATCGACAAGATGTGGGATATGATGGACCACATGATGGAGCAAAAGATGTTCCCGCAAGCAGCCGGTAAACCGCCCGAAGGTTGGGAATACGAAAGGGAAAGCAACCCCACATCCAACCATGCACCGCATGGCAATATAGCATCACAAAATAATGAATCCATCCCTCAGGGATGGGCGAAAGAAAAAGAAGAGGAGGGTCAAGATGTTCAATCCAGCGATGTTCGGCGTGAGTCCCCAGCAGATGGAGAAAGCCCGGGAGGTAGGGCAACACCTCAAGATGGAAGTCAGGAAGTACCGTAAGCAGGGGCGTGTTGAGGTTAGATTCTTCCTGATAAACCCCGGTGAGCAATATGACATCGGTGAGCCGGTGGACAAGTTGGCCGACCAGTTAGCCTGGGGGTTTGCCAATATGTTTGAAATTAAAGGAAAGATAGTGGATGTGGACTGAGCAGTTCAACTCTATGTTGATGCTGATGGTTATGGCGACACTCTTACGGACTTCCTACGAAATGTCCAGACCGAGTCTCAAACCACTAGAAGGTGTCACGGCATTCGCTGACACTTACCCAGCCAAAGAAACGTCGAAGCCACCAGATATCACGCCACGTCAAAAGGAGTGGGCGGAAAAGGCGGCGAAGAATTACGCTCAAGCCCAGGAAAAGAAATGGCAGCGATGGAACGAGGCGATGTTTGAGCAGATGAGATGAGAAGACAATTTTGAGTACCTTTTTGGAAGACTGACACTTGACATTTAATTCGAAGACGTTGTAAGATAGACTCATTACGGTCTTGTATGAGGATAATAACAGGAATTATTGAGGACTATATCAGGATGAAACGAGTCTCATTTGGTACTACTCCTGTACAAAAAGGTAAGCGAGTGAAGCTCAGCGACGATCTGCTCGAAAACCTTAATATTGTCGAGGGTGATGTTGTAAAGGTACTGCTTGATGCAAGCAAACAAGAAATAATTCTCAAAAAATATTCAATTAGTGAGAAGAAATGACCGTCAAAGAGATATATAATCAGGTAAAAAATGGACTAGAAATCGTTGGTTACAGTGGTAGCCTCCAAAAAGAGGATTACATTTTTGCAGATATACTAGTGCCTGCTTATTCTCTAAGTTCTGTTTCATTAGCCGCTTTTGCACAAGAACCGCCATCGTATCGAAATGCTTGCTTTGGTGTGGTAAAAGCAAATGGTTTATCTGGAGAGTCTCTGGTTTCACAGTATCGATCACTTGGTGCTCCACAAATTATCGAAATAGAAGAGCGCGGATTACGCCGATGGAGAATGACAAGTGTTGGGAATCCCATATTCTTGGAATACGTGGATGCAGACCATATAACAGGATTATTTGAAGCACATAAGACCGACTGGTCTCCAGAACATATACTCCGTGCTAAGTCGATTGGTGCTAAAGAACTGGAAGGGCAACTAGACTTCTTTGACATTGGTCTCATACCACTGATAGATAGTCAAGTTCAAACTAAACTTGATTCGTTACTACGACGTACCGTCGCTCTAACGATGAAAGAATATCAGGAGCGTAACCCTGATAGACCGCTTGACCATGCTGGGCTTGTACGTTTACTATTTCGGCTCATAGCGGCCAAATTATTGGGAGACAGAAAACATCCCGGCAATTGGTTGGAAGAAGATCCAAAACAGGTTATTGAATCAGTACAAAATTTCTACTTCAGGGATTCTATCTCGTCGGCTGTGTTGGGCGATGAAGCAGTGCAACGTGTTGCGTGGTCCAATATTAGGAGTGCTTTTCACTTTCAAAACCTCTCCGTTGAAGCATTAGCGTACGTATATGAAAATACTTTTGTTACAGGAGAACTACGAAAAAAATACGGAATTCATAGTACCCCTCCCCAAATTGCAGAGTACATGGCTCATCAAATACCATTTGAGCAGATTGACCAAGAGAGAAGATTTGTATTCGAACCATTTGCTGGACATGCCGTTTTTCTTGTAGCAACTATGCGTCGGCTTCGTGAACTGATGCCAGTGTCAATGGGACATAAAGAACGGCACGAATATTTCATTCAGAGGCTTTGCGGGATCGAAAAGGATGACTTTGCCAGAGAAGTCGGGCGTTTGTCATTAATGCTGGCCGATTATCCAAACCCGGATGGATGGAGATTACTCGAAGGAGATGTATTTTCAGACAATAGAGTTGATACAGAGATAGGTAAGGCTGATGTAATTCTATGTAATCCTCCGTTCGAAGATTTTACTCTGGAGCAAAGAAAGATTTACGGCAAAATAAAGTCTGTGCATAAACCTGGAGAAATTCTCTGGAGAGTGTGTGAAAATCCAAATCCCCCTCGTTTTCTTGGTTTTGTTCTTCCCCGATCTTTCATTAACGGAGTTCATTATAATTCGTTACGAACTCTAATCAGCTCACATTACCATCAGCTAGAATTGGTTGCTCTGCCCGATCATGTCTTCCGACATTCTGATGCTGAGACGGTATTGCTCATAGCAGAAAAAAAGGGAGAGGCCCGAAAAATCAATATCTTAAACAAAGAAGTTTTACCTAAAGACTTACCCAAATTTCTTACTCAGGGTATGACATCGACAAGTCATGAACGCCAAGTCCCAGTTAATAAAGTTGCCACAGATCCTCAGATATGGGATCCTCCGTTGTCTCAAGTTTGGGAATATTTAGAGTACTATGCCCGGCTAGGTAGTATTGCTGAAGTTCATCGAGGAATAGAATATAACATCAACGTTCGGGAGAATCGCGAAAAGCTAGTATCAAAATTTCCTCAGGATGGGTTTTTAAGAGGTCTTGATAACGTTGGAGAAAATATTGAACCTTATATTGTTCGTGATACCGTCTTCCTGAATATGTCTCAAGGGTTGATGCGAACTAATGCTAATAAATTACAATGGGCAAAACCTAAAGTAATTGCAAATGCTCACAGACTCAGCCGAGGACCGTGGCGAATAGCCGCAGTACCAGATGAAGATGGATTAGTTTGCTATCATAATTTCCATGGCATCTGGCCAGTTGGAGAATCTCACTTGGAAGTGATAGCGGCCATTCTGAACTCACCAGTAGCGAACGCGTACCTAGCCACTCATGAGCGTGTTGATAATAGAAAAAATAGCGTGGAGAATATACCTATTCCACAACTAGGTGATACCGAAACTCAAACTCTTATCAATCTGGTTTACTCATATATAGAACTTAAGAATAAGTGGAAAACAAACCTACTAGAAGGCGATGACGCGAAAGAGAATTCCAAGCTCTTAATTATGCAAATTGACGCTATCCTTCTGAAAGCTTATGACCTTCCCCCAAAATTGGAGAGGCAACTTCTTGATTATTTTATTGGCAGCAAGCGACCTGGAGTCTCCGGATTTATGGGGTATTATACAAAAGAATTTCAACCGTATATTCCTTGGCATATTTATATTTCTCATGAATTTGAATTGGCAAAAGCAGCGGCAACTGTCCGTCGTTTACCGACGATAAAAGATCCTAATATATCTGCTGCATTGACTGAACTGGAGTTATGATAAGGTGAGTGAAGCAAGCGAAGGATATCTTCTTGACACCAACATTGCTAGTTTAGCTTTTGATGCTGGGCGTAAAGAACATGTAGAAGTAAGAGAAAGACTAAGTAAATTAGGGGAGGAAACTATTTTCATTTGCCCGGTTTCTGTTGGTGAGGTTGAGTATGGGCTTAAGGTTGCGTGTCCTGCCGATGAGACTCGCCAGAATGTTGTGCGAAAAGCTTTGGGTAACTATGAAACTTTGTTAATAGATCGACACACAGCAGAGTCCTATTCCACAATTAGAGCTGAATTGTTCAACAAATACGGTATTAAACGTTCGTCTGGGAAATTTAAGACGAAATATGTCGAGGAACTCATTGATCCAACGAGTGGGAAAGAACTTGGTATTCAGGAGAATGATCTATGGATCGCCAGTGTTGCTATCCAATATAACCTTGTTTTTATTACTAGTGATCATGCCGAGGGAATGAGAAGAATCATTGAGGCCGCCGGGCACGAAGCAAGAACAGAATACTGGTAGAGGAACGAAGCTCCTGTTATCAGAATGATGACGCTGGTACAATTAAATATTCGGAGACTGTCCAGATTAACTTTTCAGTGCAAATATCAAGTCCCAAACCTATATGGAAACTTCTGCATACAGAATATTACATTAGCTCACATGTCCAATTCTTGAAGCTAAACTGAAGCTAAATCCGCTCGATGTTTAAGCCAGAAGTATTGACAATAGCCAAGCCCTGATGTAGCCTTTACTTAAAGCCTAGGAGCTTGCCGATCTAAAAGTCGGCTCCTGGGCTTAGCTTTTTTATCGGCGGCTCCAAGGCTTTAGAAAAGGGGAGTAGCAATCCTTACCGAGAGGTTGAGGGCTACTCCCCTTTTCCTTTTGGTCCGGGTTGCTCTCCTTGATCAGTCCGGTCCGCGACCGGGCGAGCAAAAATAAGGAGGTGCCCAGATGGGTAAATACGCAAGCTGGTCCGACCTGGAGAAAAATGCCCCCACCGCCTATACGGAGGGAGCTACCCCTGAATCCTACAAAAGGGGAATGAACGGCATCGCTCCCCCCGGGATGAAGGTCAAGGAAGGCCGTGTCTCCCACTACGGGGATGGCGTGGAGGGGAAGGGCGACGTCATGGTCTCCGGCTACAAGCGGGCCATGTTCGACTAATGCCCTTTCAGCTTGATGCCGTTATGTTTGGGGACTTACGGTTATCGGACTTACCACTGGCGCGGCGGTGGGGAGGAGGATAGTGACAATGGCCGTTTCCAAACCGATACCCTACGACAAGCGAATCGAGCTTGAAAAACAGTACGGGCACTGGGCGGTGGAGACGGCCATTGGTGTTTGTCCCCGTAATGACTTCAAGTGCATAGAGAGAGAAGCAAAGAGGCTCCACGAATCCAGAGTTAAGAGGAGGTAAAACGTGTACAGCACACAGCAGGTAAGCGGACCGGTGGCGCCGGGGCAGTATAGTCCGATGCAGGTGAGCGGGCCGGGGTCGTATTATCCCACGCAAACCACCGGCACCGACTGGTCAAGTATGTTCAGCATGATGATGCCGATGATAATGATGATCATGATGATGGCCATCATGATGCCCATGCTCAAGGGTGTCACCGGCGGAGCCAAGGATTAAGAAAAGGATCGAATTAGAAGGAGGTAATACAACCCATGTACGCAACGCAACAGTTCGCGGGTCAGCAGATGAGGCCCCAGCAATACCAGTACGGCACCGTTGGGGGATACTATACCAGCCAAACCACCGATACCTGGTCAAGTATGTTCAGCGGGATGATGCCCATGATAATGATGATCATGATGATGGCTATCATGATGCCCATGATGAAGGGCATGACCGGCAGTTCCAAGTCCTGAGGGAGGTGAATCTGGAATAAGGAGGTTTTAGTCATGGCTAAAGAAATGACTCCACAGCAGTATACGGGACAGCGGCCTCCGAAAGGCTGGGTGCCTCCCCTGGATGCGGTCCTTACCCTCTTGGGCGTCTATGATAACGTCTCCGGGTACTGGGTAGGCCTACCCTTGCAGGCACTGACCGAAGCTCTCTTGGTGGCCGAGGCGCTGCATACTGAAGACCGCATTGATGAGCGGAACAAGATTGATCTCACCGTTCCCAGCGGAACGGCGAAAGATACCACCAAAACCAAGGAGTACGAGATACCGTCCGGCGAGGTCTGGTATCTCAACCGCCTGAACCTGGTAACCGGGGCGGAGATTTCGGGCAATATCCGCATCTCCAAGTTCCCTAAGTCGGATTCAGTGGACAAGGCTTACCTGGGCACCGACCTGGCGGCCAGCCAGGATGAAAATTATGACCTGGGAGCTGCCGGGCAGCTTGGCGCCGATCTCAGACTGTTAGGCGGAGACAAGATTACCGTGGTGGCCACAGTAACCGCAGTGGGCGGTACGACCGCCGACCGGGTGGTTACTCTCAACCTGTTCGGGCGCAAATCCACGAGGCTGGTATAGGAGGCGAGCGATGGCGTTCTTATCGGAAGCTGAAGTCCGCAAAATAATCAGGGAAGAACTCGCCACCTCCCCGGAGCTGGACGACATCGGTAAAAAGAGCGTATCCTCCTGGACCGAAAATGATACATCCGGAGATAACGCCGATGTCACCGTTACGAAGGCTGCCGAAGTGGGCAAGAGCCACTACGTTGTCGGCATCATCGCCAGCTACGGCGAAGCGGCCGGCGGTGGCGAGGTC
>Ga0265297_10008031_pt1 | contig 14277 bp, 12 predicted proteins | sample Munlanlwell13791_FD_192502 | JGI IMG/M metagenome (GOLD analysis project Ga0265297, IMG submission 192502) | Leachate microbial communities from a municipal landfill in Southern Ontario, Canada - Leachate well 137-91 | ecosystem: Engineered > Solid waste > Landfill > Unclassified | place... | reverse complement strand
ATAGTTGAATAAATCCAAATCAGTGATCTGAAAACTATGATTGCCTAATTGTCCGCCGCTGGAACTCTCAGGGGTGGAGAAATTATTCAGATTAGTGACATAAGTCAGGACATTGGTGCCGACCGAAGTGACAGTGCCAACATTAAGGGTTGAACCGATAGCTGTTGCGGCGACATCGCTCGAGCCGGAACCGACACCAGCCGGCGGCGCGACATATCCGCTGCCGGACGAAACGACTTCAAAAGAAGCAGTGACTGATTTATCGGCAGTAATATTAGTATCGGTGCGGGGATTAGCAGTCGAACCGTCGCTCCAACTGGTAAAACGGTAACCTGAATCAGCCGTAGCTGTGACCGCTGAACCGCTGGAGCCATAATCCACTGTTTGCGAGGCCGTGCCCGTAATCGAACCGCCAGTGCCGGCCGTGTAAGCGAGAGTAAAAGTATTAATAGCAAAAGTCGCCGTCACCGAAACATTCGCCGTCACATTAGTATCGATCCGAGAGTTAGTCGTTGAGGCATCGCTCCAGCTAGAAAAACTATAGCCAGTCGCCGGAACCGCCGTCACAGCCGTTCCATTGGCGCTCCGTAAAACCGTTTGCGATGAATCACCGGTAATTGAACCGCCCGTGCCAGCGGTATAAGTGAGAGTGTAAGAAGTGAGAGCTTGGAGTTTAGGATAATCAACCCCTTCATTAATCCACCAAATCGGCGTCGTTTCAAAATCCCAACCACTAAAGGTAGTTTGCTTCATCATATTGGCAGTCGTAGTCCCATACAAAGACTCGTCACTGCCAGAAGAAAGTGCCTGACCAGTGGTTTCAATATCCCAATAGGAATCCTCGACGGTGCCGAGGTTAGAAGCCATTAACCCCCCAACAATCCCCACCTCAGGATCAGAATTTTCCATAACCACTGCGCCAGTAGCGTAGCAATAACGCACCGTTGATTCCGGAATATTAGTACCTATCAACCCACCAGCCGAGGCTGTTGATCCAGTAACCGCACCCGTAGCATAACAATTTAAAATATCACCACCATTTATTCCCGCCAAACCGCCAACACCAATCTCCCCAGTAACAATACTGGAAGAATAGCTACCAGTTATGGTACCAGCATTATAGCCGACTATGCTGCCAACATAATTATGCCCCACGATCGTACCACCAAGTAATCCAAGGTTCTTAATTTCACCAATATTAACGCCAAACAAACCAATCCCAAATTCAGACGGCCGAGCAATAACTAAACCGGTTATTGTGTGCCCCTGTCCATCAAAAACACCAGTAAACGGATTGGTAGGATTTCCTTCTCCATCAAAATCTCCACTAATTGGATCAAAACCTTGTTCGCTATCCCAACTTGCCGTTGCCGACGCATCAATGTCTTGAGTAAGAATATAATCGCCATCAACTGGATAACCAGCATCGTTGCCGATTTTTTGTAAATCAGTAATATTGGAAATTTCAATGGTGGCCGCTAATGCTGGCAGGGCAAAAATAAAAGAAAAAACAAAGACGGCTGAACCGGCTAAACACAATAAAACTTTTGAATGGATTTTTGATGGATTCATATGGGTATATTATAACAAAAATCCGCACTGAAGACAAAATATTGGGTGGGGATAACTTTTTAAACTTAAAAATAAAAATCCTCAACCTCACGCTCAGCCGTTAAACCGGTCCGGCCTTGGCACAAATTGATGAAATCGGCGTGCATTTTCTTCAAATCCGGCTCAGGCATTTTGGTAAAGAATGACAAGCCGTCAGCCGAGGCCAGCTTGAAATCCGTATCCTTGGCCACGATCTCCGGGTGGACTTCGAAAGCGCGGTTATTCCAGCCGAGCAAATGAAGTCCGGACAGGCGCCGCACGCGCGACAGCGCCACATAGCCCTGGCCGAATTCGAACACCGACGACAAATCCATGACCGCGCCGTCCAGCGACATGCCTTGGCTTTTATGAACGGTAATCGCCCAAGCCAACCGCAAAGGAAGCTGGGTGATGCTGGCCACCTCCAAACCGTTTTCTTCCAACATCCAGCTGGCCGGCTCGACCGTAATCTTTTTGCCGCCTCGGATGGCGATGATGGGACGATTATTGGCCGGGTCAAAACGATCCACTGTCCCCAAAGTGCCGTTGACAAACAAGCCCTTCTGATTATTCTTCGTAAACATCACCGAAGCGCCGGCTTTAAGCTTCAGGGTTTCCGGCGACAAGCAGCCGCGTTTCAAGGTCTCCACCAGCGGCCTCGCGCCATAACCGGTCATAGCAAAAGATCGGTATTTGCCCGGCAATTTGGCCAGCATCTCATTATTGACCCGATCCACATCCGAATTGTGAGAGAATAATTTCGGCAGGCCCCGCGGCGCCTCGCTATAATTTATTTTCCGCTTTTCCAAACGGCACAAATGGTCTTCATTAAAATTATTGGCGCGGATTGCCGAGAGCAGCCGCAGATAATCCTGATCGTCTTGGCGGTATTGCTCGTGCAGATAGCAAATCATCGGGCTGGCGCCGGCCCAAGCCGCAGAGCCGTAAGCGAAACGCGCCGACAAGCTGTCTAACAGAGCCGGTTGCGGCCGGTTCGGCTGGGGTTTCATAATCGGCGGCAATTGGAAAAAATCGCCGACAAAAACCACTTGCAAACCGCCGAAGGGACTGGAATTCTTTTTCACCCGCCGGCAGACCGCCTCCACCATATCAAGCGTGTTCGGCGGCAACATGGAAATCTCATCAATGATCAGAACCCTGGCCGCCGCCATTCGCTTAGCGATTCGTTTGTCAGCGGCTATTTTGTCCGTTTCATAGCGGCTCAGCTCGGTCTTGATGCCGATGCCACTCCACGAGTGGATGGTCAGCCCGCCGATATGGGTGGCGGCGATGCCGGTCGAGGCGGTAATCGCCGGCTCCACCCCGCAAGAACGCAAATAAGACACATATTTATTGATGATATGCGTCTTGCCCGAACCCGGTTCGCCGGTTAAAAAAACATTGGCGCCGGTCTTCATAATATCCAGCGCTTGGTCTTGCGTCATAATTGTTGCGGATGAAATTTCTGCCGATTCTTTTGATCATTATAACATCACCGGCGGAGAAAAAGAAAGCTGGGTAAAAAACCAAACGAAAGGCAATTTGGCCGCCCCTTGCAATAATCGGCAAATCGTGTTATGATAAGGAATAATCAGGCCAATATCTTGGCCGCCGCAATCCGCCAGCTGGCGGAGGCGGATATTTTTTTTCCAAAACCATGCCCGAAGAAGTGATTTTAAGGTTCGACGAGGTCTCGTTTGAGTATTCGTATCATAAGCCCATCCTGGATGAGGCCTCTTTCAGCGTGCGCCGCGGTTCCAAAATCACCTTAATGGGGCAGAACGGGGCCGGCAAAAGCACAATTTTCAATTTGATCAATCGCCGACTCCAACCCAAAAGCGGCCAAGTTTCAATCACCGGCGACGCCAGCATCGGCTCAGCGCGGCAAACCCTAGACCGGGCCGATTTTGATTTGACGCTGGAAAAATATTTCGCCAAGGCCTTCCGGCAACCGCCGGCCAACCTGAAAAGCCGAATCAGCAAGGTTTTGGACGCGGTCAATCTGGCTATGCCCTTCGAACGGCGCGTCGGTGAAATGAGCGGCGGCCAGCAAGCCCGGCTGCTTCTGGCTTTCGCCTTGATCCAGAATCCCGACATCCTGCTCTTGGACGAACCGACTAATAATCTTGACCAGGCCGGCGTTGACCACTTGATTTCATTTTTAGTGCTGTATGAAAAAACCGTCATCGTTATTTCCCATGACGCCGATTTTCTGAATTGCTTCACCGACGGCGTCGTTTATCTTGATGTCCACACCCACAAGATAGAGAGCTACAACGGCGACTATTTCACTGTCGTCGAAGAAATCGCCAAACGCATCGAGCGCGAACAGATGGAAAACGCCCGCGCGGAGAAAATCATCAAAGACCGCAAAGAAAAAGTCAACTTTTTCGCCAACAAAGGCGGCAAGATGCGCAAGCTGGCCAAAAAATTGCGCGAGGAAACCGAAGAGCTGGAAGACAATATTATTGATGTCCGGCGCGAAGACCGAACCATTAGGGATTTCCAGATCAAGGAACAGAATCTCATTGGCGATGTCGTCAAAATCGAATCAGTCCTGACTTTCTACGGCCACCTGCCGCTAATCAAAGAAGTCGGCCTGGCGATCAGAAAAAAAATGCATGTGTTAGTCGCCGGGCCGAACGGCAGCGGCAAAAGCACTTTTTTGAGATCGCTCGTCGCCGGCACCGCCGAAGGCGCGACTATCGCCGGCCAAGCCAGAGTCGGTTATTACAGCCAGGACTTTTCCCAGCTTAATTTCGACGAAACGGTTTTTGATTCACTCAAAAGCGCCATCGCCGACGATGATGCCACCAGCGCTGAAACGATGCGAGCCATCGCCGCCGGCTTCTTGATCACTGGCGACTTGATGGGCAACAAAGTCGGCGATCTCTCCGAGGGCCAGAAAGGCCTGCTGTCTTTCGCCCGCCTGGTCTTAATGAAACCGGGACTTTTGATCCTCGACGAACCGACCAACCATATCAATTTCCGCCATATCCCCGTCATCGCCCAAGCCATCAATGATTACCAAGGCGCCCTGATTATGGTCAGCCACATGCCCGACTTCGTTAAGGGAATCAGGATTGATGAAATATTGGATTTGACAAAATACTAAAAATAACATACAGTAATGAGTCAATAGATTGGACTTTGAAAATTGATTTAAAGTGAATTTAACGACCTACGGGAGGGATTACCGTGTCTCAATTCCTAAAAATCGGAGTTGGCGGTTCAGCTGCCAATCCGCCGACCATCGGCCATCGCGCTTTGATCAGGGCGCTGCTATTTTGCGGTTTTTTTGATTTGATAATTTGGCGGGTTTCCGGCAGTCGCCGTGACAAGAACGTTACGACTTCAGCTGATGACCTAGCCCAAATGACTAATCTGATGCTGCCCAAGAATTGGTTCACCTTGCCGACAAAACTGATCGTGCAATTCAATGATGTTTATTGGGAGAATACTCCCGCTATCATTATGTTGGACGAATTGGCCGAGCGATACCCGGGCGCAAAAATAACCTGGTTCACCGGAGCGGATTCGATTGTTCCTCAAATTAAATATAGAGGATGGTCGGAAATTGAAGCTTGTTGGTTAAGAGGCGAGGAGCTGATTGCTAAATGGCCGTTTCTGATCATCCCGCGTCAGGGCTATTCCCGGCCGAAAAATCTGCCGGCGAATTTCTCAATCCTGCCGGTTAAATTGCCTAACGTTTCCAGCTCCCAAGTCCGCAAATTGATTGCGCGAGGCAAACCGTTCGAGCATCTTTTAACGCCGGCCGTAGCCAAGTATGTCAAAAGATGGCGGCTTTATGGTTATAACAGCCGATGAAAATGATCTATAACCACAAATAAACGGAGGTGGATAATGTTTGACTTTGCTTTGCGTCGGGATACGCCGATCATTCAATCCTTATTAGATCGCGATTTCTATAAAGACACTATGGGACAGTTGATTTTTCTCAAATACCCAAAAGTGCCGGTCAAATTCGTTTTTAAGAACCGAACCGATGGAATTCGGCTAGCTGAGGAAATCGACATCCATGAATTAGATGAACAGCTTAAGTATTGCCGAACGTTGCGGGTTAATAATTCCGAAGAACATTACATGCGCGGCACCAATGAATACCAGGATCGGATGTTCGACGAGCCGTATTTACAGTTCATACGCGGCTATTCTCTGCCTGATTATGAATTGACTGTCCAAAGCGACGGACAAATCGGTTGGGAAGTCGCTAATGATTGGCCCATGGCCAGTCCTTGGGAAACAATCTTCTTAGCAGTTGTCAATGAGCTGTATTATCGCAATAAATTGCGCAAGATGACGCGATTCGAACGCGATGCGTTATTTTCCGAAGGCGTCAAAAAATTGGAATGGAAAATAAAACTATTGCGGCAGTATCCGGAGATTAAGTTTACTGATTTCGGCACGCGCCGTCGGTTTTCCTCCCTCTGGCAGAAATATGTCGTCGAGGTAATGCAAACGGAACTACCCAATCAACTAGTCGGAACATCCAATACGCTCTTAGCGATGCAACTCGGACTTCTGCCAATGGGCACATCAGCTCATGAAATGTATATGGGCCTTTACGGAATCATGCATGATTCGGATGAGCGAATATTGGCCTCCCACAATCAAACCATTAAGGATTGGTGGGAACAGTACGGTTTCGGCTTGTCAATCGCTTTGACAGATACGTATGGCAGCGATTTCTTCTTCCGAGATTTTACGCTTGAGCAGGCCCGCCTTTGGAAGGGTTTACGCCACGATAGCGGCGATCCATTCATCTTCGGCGAGAAAGCAATTAAGTTTTATCAAAACATCGGTATCGATCCAAAAGAAAAGATGGTTGTTTTTTCAGACGGATTAGACGTCAATACGATTATCGCTCTGTGGGTTAGATTCCATGATCGGATCAAGGTCAGTTTCGGCTGGGGTACAAACCTCACCAACGACCTCGGTCTGCCGAGTTTATCAATGGTCGTAAAACTTCTTGAATCCTGCGGAATTTCTACAGTGAAGTTGTCGGATAATCTAGCCAAGGCGATGGGTTCAAAACCTGAACTCTCCCGCTCGACGCGGATTTTCGGCTACCTTAACAAAGAATCTCAGGCCTGTATTTACTAACCGCACCCTACCGACGGACGAGAGCATGATTGCTCCCGTCCGCTTTTTTGATCTGCTACGTACATTGCTACGTACATTAAGTTATGTATGTTTGACATTCCATTGATTTTTTGCTAAGATAATCCATTAATCGCCCTTTACAATTTGATTGATTTTTTAATCATAAGCAAATCAACCGCAACCCGCAGGAGGAATGAGGCATGCGCAGAATCAAGATCGGAATGGTTAGTATCAACAATACGGTCGGCGCCTTCAGAGACAATCAAGAAAAGATCGCAAACAACGCCTTCGCCATGGCTAACCAGAACTGCACCATCGGCTGTTTTCAAGAACAAACGATTGCCGGCTATCCTTGCGAAGATCTGGTTCAGTGGCCCGGCTTTGTCGAACAACAGCTGGATATATTAGCCGATTTGACTGGAAAACTTAGAAATCTGAATACGATTTTCACCGTCGGAGTGACGATTGCTTCCGGCGGCCATCTATATAACTGTGTAGCCGTAATTTACCAAGGCGTCATTTTGGGCATCGTGCCCAAAGAAAAATTGCCGACCTACGATGTTTTCTATGAAGCTCGGACATTTTCTCCGGGACTGCCCGGGCAAAATGAGATTTTGAAAATCAACGGACAATTAATCCCCTTCGGCGATCTGATTTTCAGGGCGCCGTTCGGCACCTTCGGCTTGGAAATCTGCGAAGACCTTTGGTCGGCGGACGGGCCGATGCGCCGCCGCGCTTACAGCGGCGCCGAACTGATCATTAATGCTTCGGCTTCGCCCTGGCGGCACGGGGTTGTAGAAACGCGGCGCGAAATGATCGCCACGCGCGCCGGCGACAACCAAGTGACAATTGTCTACGTCAATCAGTTTGGCGGCCAAGATTCCCTGGTGTTCGACGGCGGCGGCTTCATCTGCCAAAACGGCAGGATGCTGATCGAAGCGCCGCGTTGGCAAGCAAGCCAGCAAATCACGACTCAAGAAGTCGACCTTGACTTGACTGCGAACTCGCGGCAACGCAATACGACCTGGCGTACGGATGCGCGGACTTTCGCTTCAAGCAATCAGTCGGTTAAGACCATTGATATCAGCCAAGCGGCACCGACGATACGCGGTCCGCAGCCGCTCAACAATAAATATTGGGGGCCGGCAAAGGCCGGCAACAAATCCTGCTTCTTGCCGCCGGTCGAACAGCCGGCGCCCAAATCGGCGCTGGAATACTATTTTGACGAACTGACCGAAGCCATGCGAACCGGCTTGTCCGGCTACTACGAGAAAACCGGAGCTTTCCAGCGCCTGGGCATCTCGCTGTCCGGCGGCCGCGATTCAATCCTGACTTTGATTCAAGCATACCTGTTTGCCAAAGATTACTTCTACCGACTGGGTTATAGCGAAGAAACGCAGGCGGAACGAATTAAGGATTTCATCCGTTGCTACTCCCAGGCGTCGCGCCATAATTCCGAAGAAACGCAAAAAATTTCCCGGCTGATCTGCCGGGAACTGGGCGTAACCTTGGTTGAATATCCGATTGATGAGGCCTATGAGCGCGAGCTCGCTGCAATACAAGCCATGCTCGGTCCGGGCGCGACAATCAGTCCTGTCACCAAACAGAATATCCAGGCCCGGATCCGCGCTTCGCGGATGTGGAACATATCCAACAGCGCCGGCCTGCTCTGGCTGCAAACCGGCAATATGTCGGAAAAGGCCGTCGGCTACACGACGGTTGGCGGCGACCTGATGGGCTGCTATTCCCTGCTGGGCAATCTGCCCAAAACCGTGATTATCGCTTTAACTGATTACCTCGGCGAAAAACTCGGCCTGCAATCAACCCGACTGCTGGCTCGGACTAGATCCTCCGCCGAATTGGCTGACAATCAATGCGACGAGGATGATCTGATGCCCTTCCCTATTCTCGACGCCTGTTTCAGCCTGTTCGCCGGCGACAAGCTGATGCCGCATGAGATTTATCTTAAGCTGCGCAATATGTACACCGACAACCAGCTGAAAGTCATGAGCCGCGATTACGTGCCGGGCCTGCTCAAACAATGGGTCAAACGCTTCGCCACACTATTTCTCAATTCCATTTTCAAATGGGTCCAGGCGCCGCAAGCGGTTCACTTGGGCAGTTTGGATCTGGACCGAGAACGCGCCTTGCAATTGCCGGTGGTGCAAAGCAAGGAATGGCTGCGGCTGGATTTGCTCGACGCCCTGCCAGATTAACGGCTCCAGTTATTTATTGGAAGTCGCTCGAATACCCGGCGGCTTGTCTGCTCTTTCCCACTCTTTATTCATTGAGACCCGATCCTCGGGTCTTTTTATTTTTTGAAAAAAGAAAACGCCGAGAGACCCATGTCCCTCGGCGTTATTTTTGTACTGATCAACAATGAGCGAAAAATCCTCGCCCATCGGCTTCTTTCTCCGCTTGAGCGGCTGCGAATGCATTCACGCACTCCACTCGCTCCGCCAGCTGAAGCCCGCGAAAAACCGCATAGCTCAGTTTATCGACAATTAGGTTCGCCCAGATGCTTTGATGCATTAGGATAATTGAATCGGCAATCCGACAGTTGATAGCGTAAATGCGCTTGCGAAGCTTGTCTTGGTCGATCGATAAAACTTCATGAAATTCACGATCAAAGGCATTGCTGAACCGACCGCTATAACCGGCTTTGCACAATTCCTCAAGCTTCCTATTCAACTCCCTGGGATCGCTGCTATAGCGCAACGCGTCGTAGCAAATCAGCTCAACGAGGATATTTTCGACTCCCGTCCGCATAATTGAATCCAACTCGCTGGATGGCGTCTTGTCGCACATTTCCAACAGACAAGTCGGCACAACAACCATGAAATAATAATCATAATTACAAACAGTCCTCAATGCTTCCAACCAGATCGCCAACTTGGTAGCGCTATTCTGGCCGTTAAAACAATGCAATGTTATCTCCCGCACCATTTGCTGCAAGTGTTCGGCTCTGTTATTCAATGTTCCGTCTAATCCATCAATCAATAGGTATCTGATATCGCGGGTATCAAAAATGACTAATGCGATAGCGTCAGAAGATTCTGTTATATCCGACTTCAACTCTTTCCGCAGTTCACAATTCTGCAACAAAATTCTGATTGCCATTATTACCCTCTCATGATGGGGCAATTCTCCGGCAATGGCATCGACAAAGGCGCTGGCTGTTTCCTTCTTACCAGCCGCAATACCCAACGCCCTACTCGCTTCTTCGCTGTCTTCGAGTTCGATATACATCGGCTTCTCCTCCTCTTTTTTGCCTTCTTTCAAAGGACCAGCCCTCTCTCAAGGGCAATACGCGGCCAATCCGCATATCAAATTATGATAGCACAGCTCATAAAAAATGTCAACAAAAAATTTCAATGAATTAGGAAATAACTGTTAATTGTAGAGGTGGATTTATCTAAATTTAGATGATTGTAAATAAGTTATCCACAGTATAGCGGGTTGACTTTATTCTTATAATCCTGTATTATACAGATATTAAGACGAAAGGGTCCCTGAGATCGCAAGATCAAAGGCCCCCTTTTTTATTTTGCCCAATCACAATTATATGTTTTATATATACTCCCGATTTGCATCGAGAATTAATTTTATGGCATTATGTTTATCCTCCATTAATTTTCTGGCTTCAGGTAAAGTAAGTTTCTTATTCCAATCACGATCAATTTTCTCGTCCACCCATTTGAATGACTCTTCAAAACTGCTGTCCTGACTGCGCCAGAAAAAAAATACAGGCAGAATATCAAAGTGTGCCATAGCATCGGAATTAGCGATAATTTTAGCAATAATAGTTTTTGGAGCAACATCCTTACTCCCCCTATGTGATTCGACGCAGTGTTTGACTTCGTCTATAATTTCCGACGGGCAATTTAACTCCTTCAATATTTTCTCTACCTCGGGTACGCCGGTAACGTCATGATCTCCACCATCAAATCTTAGCCGGCCAATATCATGAAGCAGGGCGGCTAATTCAGCAACATCTTCATCGGCATTAAAGATTTTTGCCAGTTCTTTGGCATATTTGACAACCGGCACAATGTGGTATTTCCAGTCATCTTCTTCTGCTTCATTTTTCACAAGTTGTCTAACACTTTCTAAAATATTTCTTTCTAACATATTTTTAATCAATTAATCGTAACAAAAACGGAAATTCCTTATAGGGCTGATTAAAATAGCCAGATCCCATATGGCCTTCGTGTACTATTATTTGAGTTCCGCCTAAATGGTCGAACATAATCCGACCCTGCTTATCATCGCAGGTCCAAGGATCGTTGTCAGAATTAATAAAAATAAATTCTTCCGCCTTACTCCTTATCTCCTCCCAATCATAATCATCGACATTTTTCTCGCTATCGGCCGTTTTGCGAAGTGCCTTAGCATAACCTGAAACTAAAATAGCTTGCTTGATCGGCGACTCAATTTTTTCTAAAACACTCAAAATTATCTGTGCTCCGGCTGAATGACCGATAATCACAGTTTCGTTAGTAAATTTACCATTATTCAAAATAAATGGCACCCATTCAGCCCGATTAGGAAATTCAGCGTTGGGCAGGGCCGGTAGCCAGACATTATATCCCCTTTTCTCTAAATTTTCTTTCAGCCAAGGAAACCAGAATAAATCTGGTGAATCTCCCGTGCCGTGCAGTATGATTGCATTTGTCATAAAAAATAACTTATAAATCAAACCTATACCTGCATTTTTTTCTTTCACCCTTAAGATATTGCTCATTATCTGCCGGCAAATCACAAATTTCTAACAGCTTACCGCCGGCGAGTTCACAGGTTTTTCTGGAAGCAATATTATCCGGATTACATGTCACCCAAAGAGTATTCAATCCATGCTGTTTTGCTAGCGCAGAAATTAATTTCAAGCTTCTGGCTGAATAATGGTGCCCGCGAAACTTTTCATCAACCCCATACCCAACATTGCCGCCATATTTAGTATTATCATTATTTCCTACCCTAAGGCTGATTTGCCCCATCTTTTCTCCAGTTTTAATATTTCTCATCTCAAACCGATATTTAGGAAAATAACCCTTGGCTTCGTCGGCCGGCGCTTTTTCTACCAATACTAATTCAAAATCATTATCAATCAACTTACCGGGTTCTAAAAAATTGAAATTATTTGTCATATATTTTGTATCGATTCTTAACTTTTCAGATACTTGCCGGCAACACTTAAGGCGAATGAAGGCAAGATGACAAAAACGGTCGCAAACAAGAGCCGTATGAATATTTCGAAAATCTGCGAGTCAGCCTCGTTGGAATCTGAGGCCGTCAAAACGACTAGCATTCCAACAATGCCAAAAACGATTGAGGCGCAGATAAAAACCTTTGTAGCGATTTTTTGCATATTGTTTTGTTACTTAGCATGCTACGCATATTAATTATTTACCTAAATTTAAATGTTTACAAATAAGTTATCCACAGTATAGCAGGTTGACTTTCAAATCAAATATGCTATACTACTTATGTCTTTTGGTTACATATGACCAAAAGGGTTTTACATCCAAGGGTCACCCTCCTCGCGGAGGGTGATTTTTTTACTTATTTTTTAACCCGATGCGCCAACTCCTTACCCCAAATGTTTTCCTTAATCAATAATAAATCAGTATAGCCATCTCCACCGGTTCTCAACTCCTCTGAAATGTTATTTTTTGTGGATAAAATATAAACTTTTTTGCCGCTTCTTTTTAAATGAGTTATGAGAGCTAAAAAATCTGAATCGCCGGTAAAAAATACTGCCGAATCATACTTATCAATATAAAACATCGCATCAATAGTCATTTCCACGTCCATATTCCCCTTTTCAATAACGTGCTCGCCATCAGCATCTGAAATTCGAATTTGTTTTAATTTCTTTTTTCTAACCTCAAAACCCAAATTTTTGTTCAAAAAAGTGAAAAATCTAAACCTAGGGTCAATACTATATGAACGCATGCCATCGGCTGGAAAGGCAGTGTAATAAAATACTTTAATTTCAGTACCTTCAAATACATTTTTTACATACTTCGCTATCTTTCCTAAATCCAAAAAACGCCTCTTAGCTTTTTGGGCCTGCCATAAATTAGAGGCGTCAATAAAAACATAAATTATATTCTTATGATCCATAATCTTGGGAATCTGCCCAGTTCGATTCCATTAAAAGTTATTACCTTAAAGCAATATATTAAGGATACTAAAAATATCACTGGTTAGCAAATAACTACAACCACCGAGAAATACATAAAAAATAATACAAAAAAGACGCCATAACGACGTCTTTTTCATTTGCTCAGCGAACTGGATTTCCGTCTCGTCATTTTGCCAGAAAGCAAAATGACTGCGGTGTCGCGGTCAGCGTCAAATCCTGCGCTCGCTCGGATTTGCCGACGCTCAGCTTCGTTCTTCGGCTTCCGCCTACGAACTAGCTTCGCTTCTGACCTGTTCGAATCCAACTGACTGAAGTAAGCAAAAATAAAAATACACTTGTAGTTCAAGTGTATTTTTATTTTCGTTGCTCAGCGAACTGGATTCGAACCAGTAACCTACCGGTTAACAGCCGGTTGCTCTACCATTGAGCTATCGCTGAATAATAGTTTAATCTTATTTCTAATAAATTCCCTTCCCCTAAAACTTTTTAACTGTTTCTCTCTTTTTAAAGCGTCTTCTCGAGTTTCAAATACTTCACTATAAACCAATGTCCACATGCCGTCAAAACTAGCCGTATAACACTTTTTAAAAAATCCACAATTATGCTGTTCTATTCTAATATTCAAATCTTCAGTTTGTCCAATATATATTTTATCATGCTTTTGATTAAAAATAGCGTAGACGTAATACATATTAATGTTGCTCTACCTCCGCCAGCTGGCGGAGAGCTATCGCTGAATACTAGTTTACTTAAGCTGAATATTCTGCTTTAAAAAACATACTCTAAAATGAGTATATGGATATACTAGCAAAAAGACGCCGAACAGTCAAGGGAAAATAGTCGAAAAATAGTCGACTCGCCGGCTATTTTCTGCTATAATTCCAGTAAATTAAACCTTAAATAATCACCTATGGCTAAGAAAAAACCATCTCCCGGGCAAAAAGTGGCGGTTTTCGACATTGACGGCACTATCTTCCGTTCCAGCTTATTGATTGAAGTGACCGAGGCCCTGATCCAAGCCGGCCTATTTCCCGAAGCCGCGAGAAAAAGCTACGCCAAGGCCTACGAGGATTGGCTCAATCGCCAGGGCTCTTACGACAAATACATCCACGCCGTCATCCAAGCGTTTGAAAAGCATATCAAGGCCGTCAAGCAGAGCGACTTCGAACGGATCGGCAAAAAAGCCATCACCTTCCAGCGCCACCGCGTCTATCGCTTCACCCGCGACCTGGTCAAAACATTAGAACGGAAAAATTACTTCCTCTTGGCCATCTCCCACTCGCCGCGGGAACTGGTGGAACTCTTCGCCAAGCATCTCGGCTTCGACAAGGTCTACGGCCGGGTTTACGAAGTTGACAGCCGCGGCCGTTTCACCGGCCAGACGCTTCACGCCGACCTGATCGCCGATAAAGCCA
>Ga0265297_10008029_pt1 | contig 14281 bp, 11 predicted proteins | sample Munlanlwell13791_FD_192502 | JGI IMG/M metagenome (GOLD analysis project Ga0265297, IMG submission 192502) | Leachate microbial communities from a municipal landfill in Southern Ontario, Canada - Leachate well 137-91 | ecosystem: Engineered > Solid waste > Landfill > Unclassified | place... | reverse complement strand
CTCGTAGTCGGCCACGGCGATCACCTTGCGCGCCTCGGTCAGGCTCAGGCCGGCCTGGTTGCGACCGCTGTCGAACAGGGGCTGGACCAGGCTGGGCGCGAAGGTCCAGGCGCCCGAGCCGGAATCGAACAGGCCGGACAGGCCGCCGCTCGCGCTGCCAAGTGCCAGGCTGAGGCCGATGCGCGGCAGGAAGGCGGCACGGGCGGCGCCGATGTTGGCGTTGGCGGCGATCAGGCGCTGCTCCGCGGCACGCACGTCGGGCCGGGCCAGGAGCGCTTCCGAGGGTACGGTCACGGCCAAGTCGCCGACCACGCCCTGGTCGCGCAGGGAGCGTCCCTCCGGCAGCCCATCCGGCTGGCCGCCGACCAGCAGGGCGAGGGCGTTCTCGGCCTGGGCCCGGCTGCGTTCCAGGCTGGCCAGTTCGGCGCGCGCCGCCTCGTAGGCGCCATTGGCGGCCAGGTAGTCGAGCTCGCCGGCGAGGCCGACGTCGCGTCGCTTCTCGACCAGGAAGCGCAGGTTCTTGCGGTTCTCCAGGGTGGCGCGGGTCAGGGCCACGCGTTCGTCCAGTTCCCGGGCCGAGAAGTAGGTTCCGGCGACGTCGGCGATCAGGCCGATCCGGAAGGCGTTGCGCGCCTCTTCGGTGGCCAGATAGCTCGCCCTCGCCGCTTCGGACAGGCTCTTCACCCGGCCCCAGAAGTCGAGCTCGAAGGCGGTGACGCCGAGGGCCACGTCGTAGCGCCGGCTGGTTCTGGCCTGGCCGGTGCCGGTCAGGTCGGCCGGCACCCGGGCCGCCGATTCGCCGGCGTTGAGGTTCAGGGTGGGCAGGAGGTCGGCCCGGCTGATGCCGTACAGTGCGCGCGCCTCTTCGATTCGGGCCACCGAGATGCGCAGGTCGCGGTTGTTGGTCAGGGCGGCCTCGATCAGGGCCTGCAGGCGCGGGTCGGGCAGCATCTGCTGCCAGGACAGGCCGACCGCCTTGGCCTGTCCGGCCGCCAGGGCCGGTTGCGGCCATTGCGCCGCCACCGGGGCGGCCGGGCGCTCGAAGCTCGGCAGCATGGAACAGCCGGAGAGCAGCAGCATGGCCGCGGGCAGGGCGGCGAGGGCGAAATTACGCATGGTCGTTCTCCTGGTGGACGCGGGCATGGCCGGGGAAGATGCGCCGTACCACGACATAGAACACCGGCACCAGGAACACCGCCAGCACGGTGGCGGTGAACATGCCGCCGATAACGCCGGTGCCGATGGCATGGCGGCTTTCGGCGCCGGCGCCGGTGGAGATTGCGAGCGGTGAGACCCCGGCGATGAAGGCGATCGAGGTCATCAGGATGGGCCGGAACCGCAGCCGGCAAGCCTCCAGCGTGGCTTCGACCAGGCCCTTGCCCTCGTCCTGCAGACGGCGGGCGAACTCGATGATCAGGATGGCGTTCTTCGACGACAGGCCGATGATGGCGATCAGGCCGACCTTGAAGTAGACGTCGTTGGGCAGGCCGCGCAGGTCCACCGCGGCAGCGGCGCCGAAGATGCCGAGCGGCACCACCAGCATGACCGCGAGCGGGATGGTCCAGCTCTCGAACAGGGCGGCCAGGACCAGGAACACCACGATGATCGAGATGCCGAACAGCATGGGTGCCTGGCTGCCGGACATGCGTTCCTCGTACGAGGTCGCCGACCATTCGTAGCCGATGCCGGGTGGCAGTTTCTGGGCGATCTCCTCCATGGCCTGGAGGGCGTCGCCGGTGCTGCGGCCGGGTGCCGGGGTGCCGGCGATCTTCATTGCCGGCAGACCGTTGTAGCGGTCCAGCTTGGGCGAGCCGACCACCCACCTGGGCCTGGCCAGTTCCGACAGGGTGACCATGCCGCCCTTGCCGCGCACCGGCAGCTTGAGGATGTCCTCGATGCTGCGCCGGGTGTCGGCTTCGGCCTGCATCTGCACGCGCAGGATGCGGCCCTGGCGCACGAAGTCGTTGATGTAGGCGACGCCGAGGGCGGACTGCAGGGTGTCGTTGAGGTCGGCGGTGCTCACGCCCAGGGTCTCCGCCTTGACCCGGTCGATGTCCAGGAACAGCTGCGGCGCCGCCTCCTGGCCTTCGGGCCGGACGCCGACCAGGCGCGGGTCCTGCATGGCCATGCCGAGCGCCATGTTGCGCGCCTCCAGCAGTTTGTCCCGGCCGAGTCCGCCGCGGTCCTGCAGGCGGAAGTCGAAGCCGCCGGCGGCGGCCAGCTCGGGGATGGGCGGTGGGTTGATGGCGAAGGCCATGGCCTGCTTGATGCCGAAGAACACCATGTTGGCCTTGTGCACCATGGCCTGGGCGCCGTGTTCCTGGCCCGGCCGGGCGTCCCAGTCCTTGAGCCGGACGAAGGCGATGGCGGCATTCTGGCCGCGGCCGAAGAAGGAGAAGCCGGCCACGCCGATGACGTGCTCGACCTCGGGCTGCTTCATGTAGTAGGCCTCGATCTGCGACAGCACCTCCAGGGTGCGCTCGTTGGTGGCGCCCGGCGGCAGCTGAACCAGATTGAGAAAGTAGCCCTGGTCCTCTTCGGGCAGGAAGCTGCCGGGCAGGCGCTGGAACAGCCAGCCGGTGGCGACCAGGAGCATGGCGTAGATCACCAGGTAGCGGCCGGTCTTGTGGGCGGCCCGGCCGACCCAGGTGGTATAGCCCTGGGTGGTGCGGCCGAAGAAGCGGTTGAACCAGCCGAAGAAGCCGGTAGTCGGCCGCATGTCCTTGCCCGGCGTGTGCTTGAGCAGGCTGGCGCACAGGGCCGGGGTCAGGGTCAGGGCCATCAGCACCGAGAACAGGATGGTCAGGATCAGGGTGACCGAGAACTCGCGGTAGATCGCCCCGGTGGAGCCGGGGAAGAAGGCCATCGGGATGAACACCGCGACCAGCACCAGGGTGATGGCGATGATGGCGTTGACGATCTGACCCATGGCCTTGCGGGTGGCGTCGCGCGGCGACAGGCCCTCGGTGGTCATGATCCGTTCGACGTTCTCCACCACCACGATGGCGTCGTCGACCACGATGCCGATCGCCAGGACCATGGCGAACAGGGTCAGTACGTTGATCGAGAAGCCGAACACGTAGAGGCCGAGGGCGCCGCCGACCAGGGCGATGGGCACCACGATGGTCGGGATCAGGGTGGCGCGCAGGTTTTCCAGGAACAGGAACATCACCAGGAAGACCAGGAACACCGCCTCGGCCAGGGTCTTGACCACCTCCTTGATCGAGATCTCGACGAACTTGGAGGTGTCGTAGGGCACGATCCAGGACACGCCCTCGGGGAAGAACTTGGCCAGCTCGTCCATCTTGGCGTTGACCGCCGTGACCGTCGACAGGGCGTTGGCGCCCGGCGACAGGCGTACCGCGATGGCGGCCGCGGGCTGGCCGTCGATGCGCGCCGCCACGGAATAATCTTGCGCGCCCAGCTCGACCCGGGCGACGTCCTTGACCCGCAGGGTGGAGCCGTCCGGGTTGGTGCGCACGATGACGTTGCCGAACTCTTCCGGCGTCGACAGCCGGCTGTTGGTGACGATCACCGCGTTGATCTGCTGGCCGGGCGCGGCGGGCAGCTGGCCCAGTTCGCCCGAAGCCAGCTCGACGTTCTGGGCCCGCACCGCGCTGGCCACGTCGGCGGGCGACAGCTTGTAGGCCTGGAGCTTCTCCGGCTTCAGCCACAGGCGCATCGAGTACTCGGTGCCGAACAGCAGGGCCTCGCCGACGCCGGGCACGCGCCGGATCGGCTCCAGCACGTTGGCGGCGGCATAGCTGCCGAGGTCGACGTTGTTCTTGCTCTTGTCGGGCGAGACCAGGGCCAGGATGGTGACGTAGTTGCGTGCCGCCTTGTTCACCGTCACACCCAGGCGCCGCACCATGTCGGGCAGGCGCGCCTCGACCCGCTTGATGCGGTTCTGCGCCTCGACCGAGGAATAGTCCAGGTTGGTGCCCGGCTTGAAGGTCAGGGTCACCGTGCCGGTGCTGATCTGGGAGGCCGACGAGGTGTAGAGCAGGTTCTCGATGCCGTTCATCTCCTGCTCGATCAGGGCCACCGCGGTGTCCTCGATCACCTTGGCGGAGGCGCCGGGATAGTTGACCGTGATGTCGAGGGCCGGCGGCGCCACCGACGGGTATTGCGAGACCGGCAGGTTCTTCAGCGCCAGGACGCCGCCGAGCAGGATCAGGATGGCGATCACCCAGGCGAACACCGGGCGGTCGATGAAGAAGCTTGGGATCATGGTTCAGCCTGCTTTCTTGGCCGGAGGCATGGCGGCCGGCGCGGGTGCCGGCGCCACGGCGGGCGTCAGGGGCACTGGCTTGACCGGGGCACCGGGACGGGCCTTCTGGAGGCCGTCGACGATGATCTGCTCGCCGCCCTTGAGGCCGTCGACGATGATGAAGTCGCCGGCGACCATGCCGCCGGTCCTGACCGGTTGCGGCGCGACCATGCCGTCCGGCCCGACCACCATCACGGACTGGCCCTGGGGGCCGCCCTGCACGGCGCGTTGCGGCACCCGGATGGCGCCCTCGTCGACCGCGGACGGGAAACGGATACGCACGAACATGCCGGGCAGCAGCTCCCGTTTCGGATTGGGGAATTCGGCGCGCAGGCTGATCGCGCCGGTGGAGGGGTCGACCGCCAGGTCGGAGAACAGGATCCTGCCGGGCAGGGGATAGACGCTGCCGTCCTCGAGCAGCAGTTCCACCTTGGCCGAATCGGCGCGCTTGAGCTGGCCGGATTTGACCGCGGCCTGCAGGCGCAGCAGTTCGCTGCCGGGCTGGGTGAAGTTGGCGTAGATCGGGTTGATCTGTTCGATGGTGGCCATGTGGGTGGCCTCGCCCTTGCCGACCAGGGCGCCTTCGGTGACCAGTGCACGGCCGATGCGGCCGGAGATCGCCGCCGGCACGCGGGTGTTGTCCAGGTCCAGCGCGGCGCGCGCCAGGGCCGCCTGGGTCTGCTTCAGGCGCGCGGCGGCAGCGTCGTACTCCTGCTGGCTCACGGCCTTGATCTCGAGCAGCGGCTTGTAGCGGTCGACCACCAGCCTGGCCGCGTCGACGTCCGCCAGCGCGGCATCCCGGGCCGCCCGGTAGGTGCGCGCGTCGATCTGGAACAGGGTGGCGCCTTCCTTGACGTCGGAACCCTCGACGAACAGCCGCTTCTCGACGATGCCTTCCACCTGTGCCCGCACTTCCGCCGTGCGCCAGGCCTGCAGGCGACCCGGCAGGTCCTGGGTCAGGGTCGCCGAGCCCGTGACGGCGGTGACGACGCCGACTTCCGGCGGCGGCATGCCGCCGGCCGGCCCGCCGGGAGGCGTCGCAGGCTTCTGGCCGCAGGCGGTCAGCAGGGATAACAGCAGCAGCGGCAGGACGGCTTGGACAGGGTGGCGCACGGCGGACTCCAGAATATCGGTGACGTTACAAGGCGAGTGATCGTACATACATACACGAGTGTATGTAAATGGTTTTATCCGGGTTTGTCTCATTCATGGCGCAAGGCCTCGATGGGATCGAGCCGGGCGGCGCGGCGGGCCGGGAAGAAACCGAACAGGACGCCGATGGCGGCGGAGAACAGGAAGGACAGCAGGTTGATGCCCGGATCGAACAGATAGGGGATGTCCATCATGCCGGCCAGGCCGATGGAGGCACCGGTGGCCAGGGCGATGCCGATCAGGCCGCCCAGACTGGACAGCACCACCGCCTCGATCAGGAACTGCAGCAGGACCTCCCGCTCCAGGGCGCCGATGGCCAGGCGGATGCCGATCTCGCGGGTGCGCTCGGTGACCGACACCAGCATGATGTTCATGATGCCGATGCCGCCCACCAGCAGGCTCACCGCCGCCACCGCGCCGAGCAGCATGGTGAGTATCCGGGTGGTGCCGGTCAGGGTCTCGCTGATCTGGCGCGGGTCCATGACCCGGAAGTCGTCTTCCTCGTTTTCCGCGATGTTGCGCCGCTCGCGCAGCAGTCGGGTGACCTGGTCCTTGACGCCGTCGATGGCGGCGCTGTTGCGCACCGAGATCATGATCATGTTGACGTCCTGGTTGCCGGTCAGGCGGCGTTGCACGGTACGCAGCGGCATCACCACGGCATCGTCCTGGTCCGAGCCCATGGCCGACTGGCCGCGCGACTTGAGCAGGCCGATCACCTCGCAGGCGAACTGCTTGATCCGGATCTCGCTGCCGACCGGGTTCTGGCGCCCGAACAGCTTGTCGCGCACGGTTTCGCCGATCACGCAGACCGCCTTGCCGGCACGTTCCTCGGCCTCGCTGAAACTGCGCCCGGAGGCGATCACCCAGTTGCCGGCCAGGAAATAGTCGTTGCTGCTGCCGGTCACCACGGTGGACCAGTTTTTCGCCTGGTAGACCGCCGTCGCGGTCTTGTTCACCACCGGGGCGACCGCCTCGATGCTGCCGATCTGGCTGCGGATCGCCTCGATGTCGGAGTCCTTGAAGTTGGGCGCACCCTCGGAGCCCGGCCCGAAGCGCTGGCCGGGCCGCAGCATGAGCAGGTTGCTGCCCATGCCGGCGATCTGGTCGGACACAGACTGAGTGGCGCCGTTGCCCAGGGTGACCATGGTGATCACGGCGGCGACGCCGATGACGATGCCGAGTACGGTCAGGAAGGAGCGCATCAGGTTGCGCCGGATCGCGCGCAAGGCCAGGAGCAGGGTGTTCCACAGCATCAGGCATGGCCTCCATTGCGGCGGTCGCTCTCGACCAGGCCGTCGACGAAGTGGACGACCCGGCTGGCATAGGCGGCCATGTCGGGCTCGTGGGTCACCATCAGCACGGTGATGCCGAGGTCCCGGTTGAGGGCGGCGATCAGGTCCATGATCTCGCGGCTGTTGCGGCTGTCCAGGTTGCCGGTCGGCTCGTCGGCCAGCAACACCGCCGGCCGGGTGACGATGGCGCGGGCGATCGCCACGCGCTGTTGCTGGCCGCCCGACAACTCGTTTGGGCTGTGGTGCTCCCAGCCTTGCAGGCCGACCTGTTCGAGGGCGGCGCGGGCGGCCTGGTGGCGGCTGCCGGCGGGGTCGCCGCGGTAGATCAGCGGCAGCTCGACGTTCTCCAGTGCGGTGGTGCGCGCCAGCAGGTTGAAGCCCTGGAACACGAAACCCAGGTAGTGCCGGCGCAGCAGGGCGCGCTGGTTGCGGGTCATCCCCTCGACCGCGACGCCCTGGAACTCGTAGCGGCCGGTGGTCGGCGTGTCCAGGCAGCCTAATATGTTCATCGCGGTCGACTTGCCCGAGCCGCTCGGCCCCATGATGGCGACGAATTCGCCCGCCGCGACGCTCAGGTCGATGCCCTTCAGGGCCTGGAAGGCGGCCTGGCCGCTGCCATAAGTCTTGCTGATGGCGGACAGCCGGATCAGGGCTGCTTCCCCGGTCATGGCTGGCTGACGCTCTCGGTGGTGACCGCCATGCCGGCCTTGAGGGCGCCGCCGACGATCTCGGTCAGCTTGCCGTCGCTGACGCCGGCCGCGACCTCGACCGGTACCGCCTGGCCGTCGCGCAGGACCCAGACCTGCGACTTGCCGTCGGCACTCACGGCCTGCGCCTTCGGCTTCTGGGCCGGCGGCCGCGGCAGCATGGCGCTCAATACGCTGCCGTTCTTCTTCGGTGCGGCGGCCGTGGCCTCGGGCGTGAAACGCAGTGCGGCATTGGGCACCAGGAGTACGTCGGCGCGGGTCAGGGTGGTGATCTCGGCGGTGCCGGTCATGCCGGGACGCAGGCTGAGGTCGTCGTTGTGCACTTGCAGCATGGTCTGGTAGGAGACCACGCCGTTTTCCACCTTGGAGCCGTAGCTGACCCGGGTGATGACGGCGGCGTACTGCCGGCCGGGCCAGGCGTCGACGCTGAAGCTGGCCGTCTGGCCGGCCTTGACCCGGCCCACGTCGGCCTCGTCGACATCGACCTGAAGTTCCATCCGGGTCAGGTCCTCGGCCAGGGTGAACAGCACCGGGGCCTGGAACGAGGCGGCCACGGTCTGGCCCGGCTCGACCTTGCGGGTCAGTACCACGCCGTCGATGGGCGAGCGGATATCGGCCTTGGCCAGGTTGGTCTGGTCCGATTGCAGGCCGGCCCGGGCCTGGGCGATGCTGGCCCGGGCGCTGGCCTCGTTGGCCTCGGCCCGCTTCAGGTTGGCCTCGGCAGTGTCCATCTCGCTCCTGGACGGCACCTTGCCGCCGGACAGCTCGGACACCCGGACCATGCGCGCGAGCGCGGCCCGCGACTCCGCCACCGTGGCCTGGGCCTGCATGGCTTGGGCCTCGGCGGCGGCCAGGTTGGCCTGCGACTTGGTCACCGCGTCGCGCAGCTTCGACAGGTCCAGGCGGGCCAGTACCTGGCCCTTCCTGACCTGATCGTTGTCGTCGACGTAGACCTTGTCGACGATGCCGGACAGCTCGCTGCCGACGTCGACCTGATTGGTCGGCTGCAGGTTGCCGGTGGCGGAAACCTTGACCACCAGGGTGCCGACGGCGGCCGGCTCGGTCTGGTATTGCGGCAGTTTGGCCGTCTCCTTGCCGCGCAGGCCGAGATAGAGCAGCCCGGCGGCCAGCAGGACGACCGCCAGGATCAGCCAGCCGCGCCAGCCGGCGAAGCGGCGGCCGCCGCCCTGGTCGAGGATTCCCTGCAGTTTCGCGCTGTTGGCTTCGGTCATTGCGTTTCCTTGTCATCGGGGTCGGGCGTCCAGCCGCCGCCGAGCGCCTTGTACAGGCGGATCTGGGCGTTGCCGTAGGCGCCGGTGGCGCTGGCGAGCTGGTCTTCCAGGTTGAGCTGGGTGCGCTGGCTGTCGAGCACGGCCTGGAAATCGGCCAGCCCGGCGGCATAGCGGTTGCGGGCGAGTGCCAGGGTCGCGCGCGCCGAGGCTGCGGCGCGGGACAGTTGTTCGTGCTGCTGGCCCAGGTTGGCCAGGCCGGCGAGGGCGTTCTCGACCTCCTCCAGGGCGGCCAGGACGGCGGACCGGTAGGCCAGGCGGCTTTGTTCCAGGACGGCATCCTGCACGGCGATGTTGCTCCTGATCCGGCCGGCGTCGAAGATCGGCGCGGTGATCCCGGCCAGGAGCGAGCCGCTGCCGGCATTGCCGCCGAACAGCCGGTTCAGTGCCAGGGCGTCGAGGCCGAGCGAGCCGGTCAGCCGGAAGCTGGGGTAGCGTGCGGCCTCGGCCTCGCCGAGGCGGGCGGTCTGGGCTGCCAGCCGGCGCTCGGCGGCGCGCACGTCGGGGCGTTGGCGCAGGGTATCGGCCGGGATGCCGGTCGCCACGGCATTCGGCGCGAGCGGGATGACGCCGGTCGCGGCCAGGCGGGCGTCCAGTTCGGCTGGCGCACGCCCGAGCAGGGTGGCCAGCCGGTGGCGGGCCCCGGTGATGGCGGTGCGCAGGCCGGGCAGTCCGGACCGGGTCTGCTCCAGTGCAGTGAGTGCCTGGGCCGCGTCCAGTTCCGAGACCAGCCCGGCCTGCTGGCGCCAGCGGGTCAGGTCGTAGGTTTCCGACTGGGCGGCCAGACTGGCCTCGGCGATGGCCAGGCGCTGCTCGTTGCTGCGCAATTCCAGGTAATTGCTCGCCACTTCCGCAACCAGGCTGACGCGGGTGTCGTGCAGGCCTTCGGCGCCGGCCTGCAGGTCGGCCTCGGCGGCCTCCAGGCCGCGCCGGGCGCCGCCGAACAGGTCCGGCTCCCAACTGGCGTCGAAGCCCGTGCTGAACAGGTTGTGGGTGGCGCCGCTGCCGGTCTCGCCGCTGCTTCGGCTGCGGCTGGCGGAGCCTGACAGGGTAACCGAGGGCGCCAGGCCGGCCTTTGCCAGGTCGCGCCGGGCGCGCGCCTCGCGCAGCTTGGCCTGCGCCGTCGCGAGATCGGTATTGACCGCCAGGGCATCGGCGATCAGGCCGTCCAGGACCGGGTCGGCGAACTGCCGCCACCAGCGCGCGAGGATCTCGGCATCGCGGCGGCCGCCGTCATGGGCGGCTTGCCACTGGGCCGGCGCCGCCGTCTCCGGGGCCCGGTAGTCCGGGCCCACGGCAGCGCAGCCCGAGAGGGCGAGCAGGACCAGCGCGGCGGCGAGGGGCGAGCGGGGCATGGCAACCTTCCTGAGGGCGGGCAATGGGTGGGTGCAGATGGCCCTTGGTCCATCAAGGGTCATCGAAGTTCGATCCGGGCGGGCATCATTAATGGTGGCCATGGCAAGATAGGCATCGCTAATCTGCGGTTGTCCGGCTGATTATCTACAAAGACAATGCAAGGATTATGCAACTTGTCCGGGGAAAGCCACTTGTTTCCGGATATCCTGAATTGATCCAACCCACCGTTTGACGCGAAGGCACATGGCCAGACGTACCAAGGAAGAAGCCCAGGAAACCCGTTCGCTGATACTCGATACCGCCGAGAACGTGTTCCGCGACAAGGGCGTCTCGCGCACCTCGCTGGCCGAGATCGCCCAGCAGGCGGGGGTGACCCGCGGCGCCATCTACTGGCACTTCGAGAACAAGGCCGACCTGTTCACCGCCATGTGCGACCGCGCCACCCTGCCCCTGGAGGCGCTGCTGGAAAACATGGCCGATCCGGACCAGCCGGACCCGCTCGGCCTGCTGCGCCGGGCCGGTGTGCAGGCCCTGGCGCTGGTGGAACAGGACGGCCGCTGCCGCCGGGTGTTCGAGATACTGACCCTGAAGTGCGAGTACGTCGACGAGTTGGCGCCCAACGTCCAACGCCGCCGGGAATGCCGCATGGGCGCCCGCGACGTGTTCCGGCTGGCCCTGGACAACGCCCGCCGGCGCGGCCAGGTGCGCGCCGACCTCGATACGACCCTCGCCGCCGTGGCGCTGCTGGCCTACATCGACGGCCTGATCATGGACTGGGGCCTGGAGCCGACGGCCTATTCGCTGGCCGAGCAGGCGGGGCCGATGCTCGACTTCTTTTTCTCCGGCCTGAGCGGCGGTCAAGGTTAAAATGGCTTTTTTATCCACTTCAGACATGCATCATGGCCGGACATAGCAAATGGGCGAACATTCAGCACCGTAAGGGGCGTCAGGACGAAAAGCGGGGCCGCATCTTCACCCGCTATGCCAAGGAAATCACCGTGGCCGCCAAGATGGGCGGCGGCGACCCCAACTTCAACCCGCGCCTGCGCCTGGCCATCGACAAGGCCAAGGGCGAGAACATGCCCAACGACAACATCGACCGGGCGGTCAAGAAGGGCACCGGCGAACTCGAGGGCGTCAGCTACGAGGAGATCCGCTACGAGGGCTACGGCCCGGGCGGCGCGGCGGTGATGGTCGACTGCCTGACCGACAACCGGGTGCGCACCGTGGCCGACGTCCGCCACGCCATGGCCAAGCACGGCGGCAACATGGGCACCGACGGCTGCGTCGCATTCCAGTTCCAGCACTGCGGCCAGATCATCCTGGAGCCGGGCGCCGACGAGGACAAGGTCATGGAAGTGGCCCTGGAGGCGGGCGCCGAGGACGTGATCGGCAACGACGACGGTTCCGTCGAGGTCATCACCGCCCCCACCGGCGACCTGACCACGGTGAAGGAGGCCCTGGTGGCGGCGGGTTTCCAGCCGGTCATCGCCGAGATCACCATGAAGGCGCTGAACGAGACCGAGGTCGAAGGCGACGACGCCGTCAAGTTCCAGAAGATGCTCGACATGCTGGACGATCTCGACGACGTGCAGGAGGTCTACACCTCCGCGATTCTTCCCGAGTGATTCGGCCTTGCGCCTGCTCGGAATCGACCCCGGCCTGCGCGTGACCGGCTACGGGGTCATCGAGAAGGATGGCCAGCGACTGACCTACATCGCCAGTGGGGTGATCCGCACCCGGGACGGCGAACTGCCGGGCCGGATCGCCACCATCTTCGCCGGCATCGGCGAGGTGCTGGCGGCCTATGAACCGGAGGCGGCGGCGGTGGAAAAGGTGTTCGTCAACGTCAATCCGCAATCCACCCTGCTGCTCGGCCAGGCGCGCGGCGCCGCCATCGCGGCGTTGACCCATGCCGGCCAGCCGGTGTTCGAATACACCGCGCTGCAGGTCAAGCAGGCGGTGGTCGGCAACGGCCATGCCGACAAGCAGCAGGTGATCCACATGGTGACCCGCCTGCTCAAGCTGCCGGGCGAGCCCACGGCCGATGCGGCCGACGCCCTGGCCTGCGCTATCTGCCATGCCCACGGCGGCATGGGACTGGGCGCCCTGGTCACCGCCGGCCGGCGGGTGCGCGCGGGGCGGATGTCGTGAGCAAGACCGCCGCCGTCCCCGCCGAACCCAGCCTGGAGCGTCTGGGCAACCCCCTGCTGCGCTATTTTATGGCCACCCGGCCGGCCTTCCTGACCATCACCCTGGTCGGCGTCCTGCTCGGCTTCGCCACCGCGTGGCATGCCGGGGTGCCGTTCGATGTTCCCGCCGCGCTGGTCACGTTGCTGCTGGCCCTGCTGGCCCACGCCGGGGTCAACGTCCTGAACGACTACTACGACCACCTGAACGGCACCGACGCGGTCAACAACGACCGCCTGTTCCCGTTCACCGGCGGTTCCCGCTTCATCCAGAACGGCGTCCTGAGCCCGGGCCAGACCCTGGCCTTCGGCCTCGCCCTGTTCCTGGCGGTGATCCTGGGCGGTCTCTGGCTGATCGGCCACAGCGGCTTTGGCCTGTTCTGGATCGGCCTGGCCGGCCTGTTCATCGGTTGGGCCTATTCGGCGCCGCCTTTGCAGCTGAACAGCCGGGGCCTGGGTGAGATCTGCGTCGGCGCCGGCTTCCTGCTCATCGTCGCCGGCGCCGACTTCGTCCAGCGTGGCGGCTTCGATACCCTGCCTTGGCTGGTCGGCCTGCCTTATGCCCTGATGGTGACCAACATCCTTTATATCAACCAGTTCCCCGACCGCGCCGCCGATGCGGCGGCCGGCAAGCGGCACTGGGTGGTCCGCCTGGCGCCCGACCAGGCCGCACACGGCTATGGCCTGGTCCTGTTGCTGGCCCTGGGCTGGCTGCTCGGCCTCATCGCCGGTGGCCGCCTGCCGCTATGGGGCGCGGCGGCGCTCCTGGCCGCCCTGCCGGCGTTCAAGGCGGCCGGCGAACTGCGCCGGTATGCCGCGCAACCGGCCCGGCTGGCGCCCGCCATCCGCGCCACCATCGCCGCCGCCCACATCCTGGCGGTGCTGCTGGTGGCGGCGCTCATCCTGGACCGACTGACATGATCGGACGCCTGACCGGCACCCTGCTGGAAAAACACCCGCCCCAGATCGTCGTCGACGTGCACGGCGTCGGCTACGAGGTCGACGTGCCGATGAGCACCTTCTACAACCTGCCGGCCCAGGGCGAGCAGGTCGCCCTGTTCACCCACTTCAGCGTGCGCGAGGATGCCCAGCAGCTGTACGGCTTCGGCAGCGCCAAGGAACGCGAGGTGTTCCGCACCCTGATCAAGATCTCCGGCGTCGGGCCGAAGCTGGCCCTGTCGGTGCTGTCCGGGATGAACGCCGACGAACTGGCCCAGGCCGTCGCCATGCAGGAGACCGGCCGTCTGGTGAAGATACCCGGCGTCGGCAAGAAGACGGCCGAGCGCCTGCTGCTGGAACTCAAGGGCAAGCTGGCCGATGCCTTGCCCTCGGTGGCCGGCAGCCCGGCCAACGTCGCGCACGATGCCTTGAATGCCCTGATGGCGCTGGGCTACAGCGACAAAGAGGCCCTGCCGGTGCTGAAACAGTTGCCGGAGGGGGCGAGTCTGGAGGAAAGTATCCGCCAGGCCCTGAAACTGTTAGCGAAGAAGTAAGTCATGCTTGAGCCGGATCGACTCATTGCCGCCACGCCTGTCTCCAGGGAGGAGGAGGTCCTCGAGCGCGCCCTGCGGCCGCAGTTCCTGCGCGACTATGTCGGCCAGGCGCGGGCGCGCGAGCAGCTCGACATCTTCATCACCGCCGCCAAGAACCGCGCCGAGGCGCTCGACCACGTCCTCCTGTTCGGCCCGCCCGGCCTGGGCAAGACCACCCTGGCGCACATCATCGCCAAGGAGATGGGGGTCAACCTCAGGGTCACCTCCGGGCCGGTGCTGGAGCGGGCCGGCGACCTGGCCGCGCTGCTGACCAACCTGGAGCCGCGCGACGTCCTGTTCATCGACGAGATCCACCGTTTGAGCCCGGTGGTCGAGGAAATACTTTATCCGGCGCTGGAGGATTACCAGCTCGACATCATGATCGGCGAGGGCCCGGCCGCCCGTTCGGTCAAGCTGGACCTGCCGCCGTTCACCCTGGTCGGCGCCACCACCCGGGCCGGCATGCTGACCAATCCGCTGCGCGACCGTTTCGG
>Ga0265297_10008028_pt1 | contig 14283 bp, 17 predicted proteins | sample Munlanlwell13791_FD_192502 | JGI IMG/M metagenome (GOLD analysis project Ga0265297, IMG submission 192502) | Leachate microbial communities from a municipal landfill in Southern Ontario, Canada - Leachate well 137-91 | ecosystem: Engineered > Solid waste > Landfill > Unclassified | place... | reverse complement strand
ATCGAATCCGATAACCCTATTTCCTATCGCCTACACCCATACTTGTTGAAGTATATGTGTATTTATAATAATATTGGGGCTTATAAGCTATGTAGTTCATGCCCGTGGTAGACTGCAAGTTGTACATAGCAAGGCGGCCCAATAGCTGGAAAACTCATGCAGGGAAGGCGGCGGGAAATCGCTATCACCCGGCATGGTTTATTTCAAGGCCCCGGCCCCCCAAGAATCGATAGCGGGGGAGGTGGAAGAAACTTGACAGGTGTCTTTTGAGAAATAGACTTTCTTTAGGAAGTTATCTTTATGTACATTTATATGCTCCATATTTATAGATAATTCAAGTGGTCAACTTGACCACTTGAATTATCGCTATCAGCAGACATACTTTGTTAAATCAATAGCAGTAAAACCAACTATTAAGGGCAAATTTGCCCTTAATAGTAAGTTCTCCTGATAGCGATCACCATTATGGCCGAATTCGGCCATAATGGTGGGTATCCTACAAATTTTTGAAAATATTTACATAAAAATAGACTTATTATAGACACCCTATAATGTCCTATAGCCCATGCCAGAGAAGCATCAATTTCTAAGGACTTAGAAGCCTCATCTATGGACTTACCCATATCAGTAAGCCCTTTTAGAGATTGTGTCAGTTTTGGCGATTTTGCCATTTCCGATAAAATCCCTGAAACCTGATTCTGAGATAGTTCTACGACTTGCCCGAGCACAACCTCATTGACATAGCGATAATTTAAGTGCTCAAATTGAGCACTTAACTAAAGGAGCTACTTCCCCGAGCACAACCTCATTGACAGGGACCCCAAAACCTATATCTGAAGCCCCTACCATTTTTATCATGAAACAACTAACTTTAGATGACACAAGAGATCTCGTTTCCAAACTTGTCAGATCCATAGGTGAAAGGGCAACGGCCCGGAAGCTCACAGAGATGGGCTACAAAAGCCCGGAAGGCAAGGAAGTGCGGCAAGGCCACGTTGCCAGGATCATGGGCGGTAGTTTCACCATGCTACAGGCCCCCGAAGAGCCCCCCATAGAGCCCATTTCGGCCCCGGTCTCTACCCCCGCGGCCCGGTACGCCATTCCAGAGCCTGCCCCCGAGCACTACCTGGAGAAAGGCCCGGTATCGGCTAACGCTTCACCCAATATCGGGGTAAGCGTTAAAGAGACTGGAGAAGATCAGGACCCGCGGGAAGTGCGGCGGTTAAGAGAGGAGCTTCTAGATCAGGAAGAGCTTAGAAAGGAGCTGGAAGAGAACGCCCCGCCCGAAGTACCGCGAACCTCGGATTACTCACGCTCAGAACATAGCCATCCTGAAAGATTTGCGAAGGTGAGTGGCATTTTCTCCAGGAGAGGAGAAGTCCAACTTGATCCTGATGATAAGGACTTTTTCGGCATACCACGCCTTGCAAGGCAGCCCCAAAAGACCATTGTAAAGCCTCATGAGACCAAAAGCTATGCAAAACTGTCTATGAACGCTATGGAGCCCTACACACTGCAATCAAAAAGAAATAGGGAAGAAAGGAACTAACGGAGCTGTAGAACCTGTCGAATCGGCTCACCATGATGGCATTTAAGCTTAAGATGGGCCGGAACTACAGGCCGTTGTTCCTCGGAACTGTGGCCTTTGACCTTGACCTGATCACCCGGAACATAGAGCGGGCCTTGCCCGGTGAGCGGCCTGGCAAAATATTCCATGTGGCTCTTGCCAAAGAATTTCAAGTTAAATTCTCTTTGCTCCATCTCCAATTCTTCCGGGCTTTTGCGGTTCCTTAGCCGCTCTTCTGCTTTCTCTGTGATAGTCATCCGCCGCGGTTCGGGCCTCATGCTCATTCGTGATTCAAGCCCCATATCGCGGGCCTTGCGGCCCTGGAGCGTCTCTTCCAAGTATTTGTATTCTGTAGCATCCATAATTATGCACTCCTGAGTTCTGAAAGTCTTGCAGGATCAGTTACCATACTTCTCTGTGGATGGAAAACGGACTCAGCTATAACGCCGCCGTCGCTGCATAACGGTAGTAACTGATCCTTCAGCTCTATTAGTTTTGCGGCTTCTGTACTCCCTTGAACGATCGCAGCCCCCCGCGAACCCTCTAAAGTTTGCAACTCTGTATCTGCGAATAGCTCAGGCAAAGTTAAGGCCGGATTGTCGCTTAGTAACTTCCGGGCAAGTCTATTAATCGCCCTGGCAATGCTCACGGCCTTATCGCGATTCTCATCTATCTTAAGATCAAGACTCTCCATAGACATAGCTTGCAGGCCGAATTTGGCAAAAACGCCTTCAGCCTCATTCACAATGTCTTTCAGAGTCAGTTTGTTAGTGGTTAATACCGCGATCTCATCTTGAGTCTTCTCTACCATGCTTTCATCATGAAAGCCTTCGACTTTCGGAACGCCGTTCTCGAAAGATATGATGCTTTGCTCTCTGATAACGCTCTCCTTTTCGCATATCTGCTCTTCTAAGGAAACGATCGCCGCGGCGATCTTTAACAAAGGATCTTTCTTGCCGCGGTCCTTTCGGGCCAAACTCATCAATGTCATATTGTCCCATATTACCAGTTCCTTTAAGTATCTTCTTGTCCCAATGGGACACTATGACAACGTCCCAACGCCCGAGAGTTGACTTAGACCCAAATATTTTCAAGGCATTAGTCATAGAAGCCACAAAGCAAGACAAAAAACCCAAAGATTTGATAGACCTATGGGTAAAGCAGAACGTAAGCCCTGAAGTTCTTGCCCTTGTGGACATTGACCCATTGCCCCAAAGTACCAAAGCTCCAGAGCCCGAGGGTGACAAGGTCCCTTTCGATCCTTTGCCCCTATTCTTAGAGCGGTTAAATGCTGATGAGCGGCAAGTCCTACAGCTCTTGCAGACAGGAGTCACCGCCCGCGTTGCAATAGGTGAGAAGATGGGTATATCCAAGAGCAAAGCACAAGATCACGTCACTCTAATAAAGAGGCTCGGACTTTGGACGGAAGAAGATAAGGATAAGGTTTAATATCCATACGTGATAATATCACCACGGAAATTTAGGGAGGCTTCGGAAAATGAAGAAAGGAACCGAAGCTCCAGCTTGCCCGCCACAGGTAGCTGGAGCACTCGACTTAGACACGGATAACACGACTTCAGGGAATATAAAGCTTACCAGGGAGAATGCCAGGCTTAAAGCTCGGGTTACTGAGCTGGAAGAAGAGCTTCAAACCGTTTTTATCAATGTCACAGAGACCTTTGAGGCCGTAGCTACTACCCTGAAGGACCAGGCCGTTTTAAGAGGCCGCGATTTGGCCGAATTCATGGAGCCTGCAAGGGAGGCCGCCAAAGCTGGAGACTCTATCAGGGTTCTTGCCTATGCCAGGCAAGGCGTTGCAAAGCTGAAGAAGGCTCTCCAGGATAGCCCCGTACCCGCGATCAAGGCCATAGCCGCCCCTGAGAAGCCCCGCCTTGTGGCTGTCTCTAAGATCGCACTACGGGCTCTACAAGTCAAAGAGAGAATAGAGGAGAGCGGCGTTAAGACCTTCTCCAGCCGGGATGCAAGGCAGTACATAAGCGGGGTAGAGGGAGAGGAACCAAGCCGAAGGGACACGATCAGAGCCCTTAAGCAGACGGTTAAGATGCTTCCTCAGTACGCCTTAGAGGTAGTAGGCGGCATTTCAAGATTGATCTGTAGAGATGGTAGGCCGCCGGGTGAAAGAGCGGTCTATGCTGAAGCTGAGGAGCGTGAGCGTAACCAATGGAAACGCCACGGATTGAGTGTAGCCTTACCCTGGATTGATCCTGAGGGTTTACGGGCTAATGCAGGGGGTGCCTAAGCAAATTGACCCTGTACAGCCCTTAAGTGAGCCCGGATAGTAGAATGCGTTTTTGGTGTTGAGTTACGTTTAGGTGTATTACGTCTTCGGATAGCGGTTCAATTATAGTAGCAATTTTGGGCTTTGACCTACTCACAAAATGAGCTGTTGCCTGAGGCAACGCTTTGGCGGATAAAAAAGGAATAGGTAGGGACTAAACCCCTAAAGCAGAACCGCAATTATCAAAAGTGCAATTGCTTAGCCGATTACTTCCAACACCAAGGAACTCATCTGTTGCTGTGATTTGAACGCCGTTGATGAAGAATATTCCATTTACCTTAACTTCACGCGGCCCGAGCTGCCTAAATTCAAGATATACCTTTCCCGTTTCTTTATCTTTTACGATGAGACCATTATCCAATTCCTCATATTGCAGGGTCTCATTGATAAATACCGGTTTGTTATTTGCTACTTTTATAATCGTATTACCATTAGAATTTTTTACAGTGCAATCTGCAAGAAGCTTTAAGTCCTTGCCGTCACGAAGTCGTAGCAATTCGCTTTTGCCTCTGCTTTGTATGACATTTCCACAGTTGCTTATTGTACAACTGCCTAATATCACCTTATATGTTTCGGCTGGTTGTTTTTGCATTTTTACATCACTACAACTGTAATGCAATTAGACTGTATTAAGCCTTGCTTCAATCCTTAGGAACTTCGGCCCGTTTTATGGTTACTTCCAGCATCTCACCGCCTTTCAGCCCTAGGCATAGCCTGTCTTCCTCTTTGAGCTGAAGCCTTCCACGGCTATCTATTCTTACCCATCTTGTGATTGTGTCATCTTTCATTGCCTTACCTCTGGTAAGTGTCGTTTCCGTGCTCATGCTTAATACTTACGTCTCTCTCTCCTTAAAAGGGTTTTGTTGGGTTTCAAGGGGAAAGCTATTTAAGTCAAAGGCTCACTATAGGGTAATAAGGTGCGGGATGACTCCGATAGTACCCCTTCATGCCCCGCACCCTATCCCTATTCCACTAAAACAAGGATTGAAACCCGATGATCTAAGAGCCCGCCGCCGGAAGTTCTCCGAGCACCCCATCCCCATTCCACTAAAACAAGGATTGAAACCAAAAATGAGGTTGAAAAGCTATGAGTGGACTACTTGCATATGTCAGAGAGAGAGAAGCTGTACATCGCAGTAATGGTGAACTTGATCAGGCTGATAAGCTCAAGGCCATTCTGGAGCACTACTCCAGCGATAACCAGGACGTGAGGAGAGAGGTAGAAAGATATGGACAAGTTTGAAGCTATTCTTGCAGAGCTGGAGAGAAGAGGCCACGGCCATATATCGCACTATCCGACAGAGAGCGGCTATATCCTTGACGCCGTGATAACCCCAAATATAGCAATCTTAGCCACTCCTTCAGTTCATGGATATGCAAATCAACAGAACCATAAGCGTAAGCTTGACGTGCTGAAAACGGAAGGATGGAAGGTCTTTTTGGTACCCCGTGGCAAGCTCTCTGAAGAGCAAATTAAGGGCTTTGTGGATAAGATTGAAGCTGTTATCCGATAGCTGGAAGGGCTTCCTCGATAGCGTTTGAAGCCTGAGAACCCCATACAAAACTCGGGCTTCAGTGCCGGGTTAGAAGCTAAGATATGTCATAAGTTGAGGAGTTAAAATATTATTTTTTATATCTTTTACAAAACTTTATATGCTAAATGTAGCACATATAACTTTTATATGTCACGCTTAAATCCAGCTTTGGAGAAGGCTATCTTAGCCGCTCTGAAGCCTAAGGAACTGAATATCAGAACTCTTGCAGCCCATAGCGGCCTTTCCATAACCACGGTGAGGAAGTATGCCGTTGCCCTGGTAGAGACCGGGAAGCTTACAGAGACACGGAAGGGTAGAGCAAGAGTCTTCAATCTCAAAAGAAAAGGAGAGTAATTCATGCTTAGACATTATCTTACGATAGCCGGGGAAGACATTAGCGGCTTCATGCAGTCGGTAAAGCTGGAAAGGTCCGACTCAAGTGCAAGAGCCAATTTTGTCATAGCTAATATCTATGGAATGTTTACCGGACGCTGGAAGGATGAGGGAGACGACAAAGCGAAGGTAGTGCTCCTCTTGGAGAATGAGCGGCATAACTGCATTGGTGATACTGATCTTCGGCAATCGGACACCCCTCAGCTCGTTGATGATAAGGGGACAGTTGACCCATCAGATGACATCTATAAGATCGTCTATCAGTCTTCAGATAAGCAAATTGAGTCTAACTCTAAGATCTATCATGCATTTTGCGGCTACGTCTCTAAAGTAGAGTACGATGAAAGGTATGTGAAGTTAACAGCGGACACCTCAGCCGAATTCCTTGAAGAGGAAGCTATGCCGGATGGGGTTAAGCCAACAGGCGGAACGGCCTACATAGCTACACCCCCGGCGGAAATTATCCTTGATGTCATATCTCAGCATAAGGACCCCTACATAGGAGTAGCAACCCTTACCCCGGCTGAAGCTTCGGCCAAAGGCTACCCGGTCTTGCAGATTCAAAGAAGCAAACTACCAGGGTACAAACCCCCGGTTCCGCCGGGCGGGTCTCAGGCTGAATACCCTGTAGACTATGACTTTTTGAGCTTCATAGAGTATGCGAAAGTCTACCCGAAGGGAGACGGGGAAAAGTTCGGCTGGCACCGGGGGAATGGCTTTCGTGGCCCTGGTTGGTATAGGAGACACGGAGACACGGGAACCGGCACCTCACCGGGCGGCGGGGGGACAGGCGGCGGCTCAGATGAGGTAAGGACCTGTCTCATGGTTTGCCGGTATAAGCAGCTACACCATTGCTGCAAGCTCATAGAATGTGCTTACAAGAAGACGGGGACTCTATGCAGGCAAGTTAAATGTCCCTACGATGTGGAGAAGAGAGCGGTATGCTTTACCCATTGCCCCTACGACACGGGTGATTGCCCTGACTCAGTTACCACGGAAGAGCCCTTTGAGTGTCCAACCTGTAAAGGCACCGGCTCCTCACCTACGGGTGGTACGTGCTCAACCTGTGGAGGCTCGGGCTACTCCAGCAACCAGGTCGTTAATGCAGCTTTAGAGAATGCAAAGCAACGTCTTTCAAAGGCTCTTATTGCCTTAAAGGAAGCTCAGGCCCGGCTGCAAATGGCTCAAACTGACTACGACAGAAGACGTGCTCAATATGAGGTTGATTACCTTCAGAGAGAGGCTCTGGATGCTAAAGCAGATTACGATAGGCTTGATCAATTTCACGAACTGCCTATAGATGAGGAGACCCTTCCGCTTGCAGTTGATTTTGACACCTTACATCCTGATTTTAGCGGGCTTCCTGATGAGCTGGTTTATATTGACTTCTGGAACCCGAATATCATCAAGGATCAGGTTCAAGGAGTCAAAGGCGTAAAGTATGCCGATGTCATAAGAGCCGTGCAAAGGAGCACGGGCGGCCAATTCTACGTAGATGAGGAATGCAAAGCAAAGTTCATTCCTCCCAACTACATAGTTCCTACCACAGAGAGCACTATTGATATCACTCACCTGGTAACTAAGCAGGGTTTGGGCAAGAGTGCAATGGGCCATGCAAACATAGTAGTCGTCTATGGCTCAGGCATTACAGAGCCCGGCCAAAGCCCCGTAGAGAGAGAACGGCATAAGGTGATAGGCTTCCTTCAGGAGAATACCGATAGCATACAGAGACACGGCACCATACACGCCTCAGAGGTAGATGTTCACTACCTGCCTAAGCAGTCTCAGGTAGAGGAGCTTGCCGGGAATTTAATAGAATACTATCGAGGAGACGATGACAAGGCCGAAGTAGAGGCCATAGGTATCTTGCCGCTCATTTATCAGAAGGTTCAATGGAAGGTTCCTATTGGTCCGAGGATGGATACTGAGAACTGTCAGTTTGGTTCTACTGCTATTATGGCTGTAGTCTCAGGGAGGGTCAATAAAGTAACCCTTGATTACTCTACCAAAGGGTGGACGGTTAACCTTGAAGTATCAACGGCTGATGATCCTATGAGCACTTCTAAGGTATCTGATAAGGCATTTACTATACCCGCGGGCTCTGAGTATGCTTTCAGCAACAAAGAGACTTATGAAAACTTGCTTGTGGAGCAGGATCGGAATTATGCCATCATGAATAGCATGGATGGAGATGCCGGGGCAACGGGTCTATCTATGCTTCCGTTTGCTCCGAGTGAGGGTGATGTTCTCTATGTGAAGCTCTCTCCTGATGGCAAATCCTTAGTGCTTGCTTCTCAGGCAGGTGACAGCTTCGGGAAGGTAGGCAATAGACCGGCTGGAAGTTATGCTCTGAGGTACATAAGTGATAGCTCACTTCTGCAAAGAGCGAACCCTGTAGAGCTGATGAGTGCAAGCAAAACGGTAACAGAGAAGCCTAAAAACGGCTGGTTGCTTGAAGCACTCAGGAAAGTGATAGGATAAAGAGACACGAAAGGTTATCCGGGAAGGGAGGATATAGAACCTTCCCGTTCACCCTGATATGACGATTAAACTAGATTCTCAAGAAGACCTTGTTTGCTTCTAAGGCTGTACCCTGGAGCACGGTGCTCCATATTCCCGTTTGGAGAAGGCATGCTTGAGGCCCATGCCCTATGAGTGATGGGAAATACATAAACCACCACTACAATATTACTATTTATGCTTAGATAGGTATTTATATCTTACGCTCGGAATACATTCCGAGTCGAAAGGAGCACAATGATCGCTAATGATGCAATAGTTGAAGAAGTTCTTATGCTTCGCAAAAAGGGCCTAAGCATATTGAAAATTTCTCACGCCGTTAGCCGATCGCACCCCCGCTTTTGCCAGAAAAGTAGGAAGCAAAAAAATTTCAGTTCTGATGATATTATTAAGATTATTCAAGAATTAAAAGCCGAAGGCCGTTTACCGGTAACGCTTTTAGACAGTTTGAAAATAAAAATAGGTGCGAAAGGAAAAAAGGTTGAAGTTAAAAAGCCTCGACGCCGCCGCCGCAAGGCAGCCGCCATAAACCGGCCCCCTGAATTCTTTCAAGGGCCGATATGAAAAAGCCTTGATAGATCCTCTTTATCATTTCTAAAAATGTCTTCATCATCTGGAAGGCCTGGAAGGAGTAGTAGGCATTGAGCCTCACCCTCTTGATTTACTTCTTTATCCATAAATTTTTCACTCTTGCTTTTGCTCTACTGGAGAATGATTTATTCTCTGTTGGCTCCTCACTTGAGGGAGCTTCTTGCATCATTTTCATGGGTTGCTCTTCCATAACAATTGTTATTCCCATGCCATAGCCTTTCGCTATGCCTTGCTTCTCTATGAGTAGATTGGAGGGGTAATCAACGCATAGGCGGCCCTGGCAAAGGCATAGCCTTTGCTCAGGAGATAGCCCGGCGGGAAGCACGGCCCCCTCTTCCAACGCCGGACAAAGCACTCTCGGAAAATTTTCCGAGACCGTCCGCCTAACGTATTCCGGCACTTTGAACCACTATACAGCAGTCTATTCTTGTGGCTTTGCATTGGGTTGAAACCTGTCGAACCTCTGTGATGCTCTTTGCCGCCATGCTCGTATCCCACTCTGCAAGGTTCGCTTCGGCACGGCTACCAGGCATTGGAAGGACTCCATGTGAAACGACTTCAACAACCGCCGCCGGGCCGGGCTCCTCGGAGAACGCTGTAGCCGCCAATATTTGGCCGCCCTGGTAGGAGAAGCCGAAGGCATGAGACCCGTCTTGCAGGGTTTTGCCGCCGCCGTCTAAGATGAAATGAAGAGTCTCTATCTTTCGTGTAACCTCAGGATCAATAGCGGCGGCTTGAATCGGCTCTTCCAAAACCAAATAGCCCTGTTGCTGGTTTTCAAAACCTGCAACTTTTAATGTAACTAAAGCCATACGGTGGACTTTGATTTGCAGGTAAATATACTTTTTGGAAATACTTTTCATGCAGGTTTAATATCGCTATATGCATCACTATTTAAGTTATAGCGTCTTAAAGACTACTTATAGAGGAATCGATACCAAAAGCCTTAAATAGGAATGATAGCGTTAGAAATGAGCATGGAGCAAGATAACAGCACGTCAATACTACTTCGGCTAAGTCCTGAAGTTTATGAGGTCTTAGAGCACTTCGGAGCTGAGAACCAAATAAGCGTGCCTTCTTCTGCATGTGAACTTTTTCAGCAAGCTTTTGAGCAATGGAGAAAAGGCAAGATAAGCATCGAGGTAACGGAAAAGTCCCGTAGATACTACAAAGCGGGGCAAACTCAGAGACACGGAAAAGGTAGGAGATCTCAGAAATAGAGTTTCAAAAGAAGGGACCCCTTCCTGCCTTGGTCCTGGTCCCTTCTTAAGGTTGTGATTAGCGATGAGTCAAGACACATTGAAAGTACATAAAGGCATCGATGAAAGAGAATACAGTCTCCAATTGGGGGACCCTGCAAGTGAACGCCAAATAGAAGTATTGCAAGAGTTAGGAATAAGTTACCCTGAGGATGTCACTTATGGGCTTGCTGGTTTCCTCCTTCGGCAAGAGATAGAAGAAAGGAAAGAACTGGAAAGAGAATACAGAGAAAGCCATCCCATACAATACCCGACACCCCGCTTTGTCAGGGAAGCAAGACTTGAAAGAGATACGACAAAGCCGAAGACACGTATTTGTAAGGTATGCGGAACTGTAAGCCCGATCAATAAGCCATGTTTTAGGTGCGGCTCTACAGTGCCGGGTAAATGCCTGGTATGTGGGGTTACTACCAATTTCAAATATAGAGATATTGGGCTTTGTGACGACTGCATATCAAACCATGATATTAGACCTGTGGTTCTATTAAAGAGGTTCAAGTATGGCATTAAACCCGTTGATGAAAGCTGTGGTTATTGCCTCAGATTTAACGGCTCGAAAGAATGTAAAAGCGGCTATCAATTATTGTATCCTAAGGATTGCGGAAAACTTCACCTGTCAGGTTTAGCTGTTGAAGTAATCAACAAAGACCGTAATGAATATCGTGTTGCCGTTTGCCTTTCGGAGAGGAGCCCTTGCAGTAGTATAAAACCTTGCAAAGGGTTTGCACGTAAAGACGATCCATATTACCACCTCTTTTTTCGATGGGAAAGTAAGTCTTTCCTTGGATGGGTTGACAGGAGAGACTTACAATGAGCACGGCTTTTGAGGCTGAAGCCTACATTAAAGGAGACAAGGCCATAAATGAAGCCCTTGATGACTATGTTAAGGGTGACAAAGAAGAGCCCTCTTTGATGTACCTGAAGGGCCGGGACAAGGTCCCTCTTCTTCGATATGATACCGGCCTGGAGAGAAGAGCACTTTACTTGGTGGATACCTGCGATGATGAGGTTATTTTTCGCATAGGTCTTGGAGAGTACGACTTCAAGCTTTGCAGCCCGGAAGAGACCCCGGCAATAGAGATAGAGGCTCAAAGAGCAATCTGGAGAAGGGATACTTCTAATGAAAAGCTGGAGAGACTTTGTGAGTATGCCGATAAATACCCCCAAAGAGCACTTGAAGCTCTTCTCCAGCTATTAGAGAAAGAAGTCCCTGAGGAAGCTAAGGACTATTTCCGGGGTGACGACTTAGCCAAAGAGACCACCTACTTTAATGCAGAGTTGGCTAAAAGAGTGCGGCAACTGGCATATCCGCCCTTCCCGCCGGAAAAGACAGATGAGGAGCTTGCACAAGTAGGAATAGCCTGGAATTTAAATGATCCTGAGATAGCACGCTGGAGAGGAGTAGACCCCATAGCTCCCTTTGCTCCTGTCTATGATTTTGATGTCACTGGAGAACCTGGAGACGCCGCACGGTGGCTATTGAAGGATGAGCCTGTCATAAAGTACGGGGAGGACGCCGGGGAAGTAATAACCACCGCCTCCGAGACATCCGCCACGGTTCTATATCTTGCCGCTCTCCAGAAGGAAGAGCCCTTAGAGTATGCCAGAATTGCCGGGAAGCTGGCAAAAGCTATGGACATAACTAAAAAGGACTTAGAAACCTTTTTGCTGAAGAAGACGGCAACAGTAAAGGGTTCTACCCCTGAGATACTTATGGAAGATCTTCCAAAGATCAAGGAGCAAGCCGATAAGATCATAGCCGCCGATCAGGGGTTTAACTATTGTGTGGCAAGCTGGAATAAATCGCATACAGGAGACTTGCCAGTTGGTAAAATCCTCTTTACTCAAAGAGGTGTCCAATGCTGTATCAACACTAAAGGGATTCATATCCACCTTACCGGCTCATCCGCCGCCGGGAAGAGCGACGCCGCTAAAAGCTACTGCGAACGTGAGCCTAAAAGCCTGGTAGTTAATGCCGATATTTCACCCCGTGCTCTTTACTATGCCGCTGATCTTGCCGGGGAAGGAGCCACGGTAAACGTAGACGATACGGTTTGGACGGATGAGTTAGGCAATATGTTTAAGAAGTCTACGACAGAATTTCAGGGTGGAGCGGAACTTTTAGTTGTAAACGACACAAAGGATGGGCGGAAGACCGTTCTTGAAAAGATCAAGCCCCGCACGGCGTTTATCATGAGTTCCGTTCATGCCGATGCTGAAGATCAAGTCCGAGATAGAACCTTAGCCGTGCCGGTGCTCTCCAGCCCGGCCCGCATAGAGCAAATAAAAGGGTTCATGGCTGGCAAGTTTATGAAGCCTCAGGTAAGGGCAAATACTGAGGAAATAGCCGTTTGCCGGGCTATTGTTAAGGATATGGCAAGCCATCTTTGGGAAGTTATCATACCCTTCGCAGATCGGATAGTTATCCGAGGAGAGACGCGGGCTATGGCTATGTTCCTTGATATCGTTTGTTCTTGTGCCTGTTGGCATTATACCCGCCGGGAACAAATAGAAGCCGGTGCGGGCTTTAGCGGCTTTAGCCTTGTGGCAACTGAAGCGGATTTTTATGAAGCTAAGGAGATTTATGAAGCTGTGCAAGGACATAGCCGGGAAAAGCTCACTGAGAAGGAAGTCTTGATACTGAAGACTGTTAAAGAGCAAGGTCTCCTCAGCTCAAAGGACCATCAACCCATCAGAGTCATCCATAGAGGAGTGCTGCAAAAGCTGACAGGCATATCTGCCCCGGCTCTGTCTAACTACATACATGGAAGGAAGCATAAAGGCGGCGGGGAAAGGGGAAGCGGCCTCTTGGATAAGGTCCCTGAAATGCAGTTTAGCAATAACAAGGAAAACATAAAAATGGTCCTTGAAGGCGGTTCTGAGATCAACAGCGAATCAAAAGAATTTATCTATTGGCTTCCTGAGGATTACCAGGTAGTTGATTATGTCTCTGTTGCCGCTAAAGACCTGGTAGAATTGAAGCCGATTAAGCCCAAAGTGTGAAAGTTGTGTGAAAGGAGAATCGATATTAGTAGGCTTCTTTTTTCTAAAAAAGAGCAACTTTCACAAACCCCATTTTTCCGGTGTGAAAGTTGAATCGATAGGCTAAGACGTATTTTTCCTCAAAAATGGCATCATTCACACTTTTGCCCGGAAAACGGGTAAATGAAAAAATTATCTCTTTTTGGTTTGAATTCCTTCTAGGTTTCCTTCTAGGTTTGCCAGGAGAGAGCTATGCTCCTTCCGTGCGGCTCTCTGAGAAGAAGAAAAATCTCTTATACATTTCCCTGTTGAGTGTGAAAGTGTGAAAGATAGATATAGAGACGGCAACGTATAGCGATTGATCATTCACAAAGCCAAAAAGGGCTTTGTGAACGTGTGAAAGAATAGCAGTAGACTCATTTTTTAGGCATTTCTAAAAAAGCAGTGTGAAAGCATAGCAGTAGCCTCATAGACTACTATTGCCAAAGAAGACCTTAAGAACCTCTTCCCCAAATATGCATAAAGCGGCAAGAGCACGCACTCCATAGACACGGGCGATACGTTAACGGTAAGGCGTATCACGTGGTATAGCGTGCCAAATGTGAGCTATAATTCTTAATGATGATACGCATACAGTAGACTCTTTTTCATGAGAGTTAGATACAAGTGAGTGCTATCAGGGGTGACATAACATTTATTGAGCTGATTGTTAAAACTAAATTTGTGGTAGTTTCTACTATGAAACGGTAGTATCTATTCAGACTAGACCCTTTCTGCCTCTACCCGGCCCCAAAACCACTATCTGTAGACCTATTTCTTGCTAACCACATACAGTGGCCCCTATGCTGTGAGTTGTACGTACCTAACCCATAGAAAATCAAGTGGTCAAGCTGACCACTTGAAAAGCTCTTCTGCCTAACAGGCCATTCCATAGACTATGAAATAGAGCACAAGTGGACTTGATCGATCTCCTCATAGCGGTCAATCATTGCTACTGCTATCGATTCTTACAACCCTATTTCCTATCGCCTACACCCATACTTGTTGAAGTATATGTGTATTTATAATAATATTGGGGCTTATAAGCTATGTAGTTCATGCCCGTGGTAGACTGCAAGTTGTACATAGCAAGGCGGC
>Ga0265297_10008027_pt1 | contig 14289 bp, 25 predicted proteins | sample Munlanlwell13791_FD_192502 | JGI IMG/M metagenome (GOLD analysis project Ga0265297, IMG submission 192502) | Leachate microbial communities from a municipal landfill in Southern Ontario, Canada - Leachate well 137-91 | ecosystem: Engineered > Solid waste > Landfill > Unclassified | place... | reverse complement strand
TTTACAAGATAGTCGTTAACGCTTTTTAATGTCTTTGGAAGTCGTTTTTCCTCATTATACGCAGGAATAACGACAGATAGTTGTATATCGTCGCTCATAATTTTTATATATTAAATATAATAATAACCGCTATTGCTTTGTTTTACAATGTTAAAAGCAATTTGACTATCTTGACTCTGGTGGTACAATATTGGCACGCTAGATCCTTTCCATTTTTATAAGGAAAAAGGCTAAAACAAAGGAGGTTTTGTGACCAAAAAAAGAATTTCCAAAGATGAATTCCTGGCAAAGCTTGCTCAGGGACAAAAAGATTTTTCTAACCTTGCTTTTGAATTTGGTATGGATTTACGCAAAGAAATCCCTCAAGGCCAAGACACTGCCCGAGGATTGCTAAAAGGCTTAGATTTCTCTGATTCAATTTTAGACGACGTTAACTTTGCCTACATTGAATTTATCGACTGCAATTTTACCCATGCCTCCCTCTTCAAAACTAATTTTAACAGCGCTATCTTCAAAAACTGCCAAATAGACAACACGGCTCTTGGCTCTGCCTGTTTAAAACATGTTCAGATTCAATAACGAAACAAAAAGCCCCTTAACTCCAGGGGCTTTTAATTTACTTATAAATCGAATTTAGTTAAAACTCTTGTTTTCCCATTAGAGGTAATGGCTATCACATGCTCAAAATGAGCGCTAGGCAACCTGTCTTTAGTGGAATAAGCCCAATTATCAGGCATGAGTTTTATTTCGTATGTTCCCATGTTTATCATTGGTTCAACGCAAAAAACCATTCCTGGTTTTATGATTTCGCCAGTATGGCGTTGCCCATAATTCACAATCTGGGGCTCCTCATGCAAATCCTTACCCACTCCATGTCCACACAAATCTCTGACAACAGAAAACCCTTGGTCTTCAATGTATCTCTGAATTGTATTGCCAATATCGCCAAAAGTATTACCAACTTTAGCTTTAGCAATAGCAAGTCTTAAAGCCTTCTTAGTGCTTTTTATCAAGCGCTGATTTTCAAAAGAAGTTTCTCCTACAGAGACAGTGGCTGCCATATCAGTATGAAATCCCTTATAAAAAACTCCTAAATCTAAACCCACAATATCGCCTTCTTTTAAGATATAATCGTTGGGAATACCATGAACCACTATATTATTAACTGAGGCGCAAAGCGCGGCTGGATAGCCATTGTAGCCCTTAAAACTAGGCTTGGCGCCAGCTTTGGCGATTAAATCAGAAGCTAGGTTGTCTAGTGATTTTGTTGTTATTCCTGGTTTAACAGCTTTGCAGACTTTAGCTAAAATCGCGCTTAAAATATCAGCGCCTTGTTGCATTGTTTCTATTTCTTTGTCAGTTTTTATCTTAATCATTCTAGGGCTTTTAGTATCTGATCAAAAACATCGGCTGGATTAACCTTACCATCTATTTCTTTAACTAATAATCCTTGGGATTTAAAATATTCTACCAAAGGCAATGTTCTTTCTTGATACTCGCCAAATCTTGTTTTAATAGTTTCAGGATCATCCCCCACTCCCTCGCGTTTAACTAATTTTGATCCATCAATTGGGCAATACTGCAATTTATCAAATTCTTCTGAATAAAGAATTGAGTGTCTCATTAATTCGCAAATCTTTCTGTGGCTGTTGCGGAATATCGAGTCCTCTACTGTTGTTTTAATAACAATTACTTTTACATTTTCTGAACCATAAAGTTCTTTTAATAATGGAGTTAAAGCTTCTCCTTCATAAAGAGTTCGAGGTGAACCCGATGTGACAATAGAGTGGCCATCATTAGCTAATTCTGTCATTTTCTTGCGTACCAATTCTGTTACAAAAGGTGGACTGCATAACTTGCCCTCGGCTCTTAATTTTATTTCATCCTGGGCAAAATATTTTTGACCATCAATTTCCATGAACTCTCCGTCTTTGGCAGCCTTAAAATAGTCCTCTAAAATTTTAGAAGTTTCAAATAAATAAAGATTTAATCTTTCGCCCAATAAAGTGCCCTGTGTTCCTTTGCCTGATCCTGGCGGGCCTAACAGGATAATGGCTTGTTTCTTTGGATTGCTCATATTTTTTTATTATATTTGCATTATAGGATAAAACTTAAATAACGCAAAACCCCCGCCTTGAGCGGGGGTTTAAAGTTTTAGATAGAATCGTAATCGCGCATTTGCAATTGAGAATTGATCTTACGGACAGTTTCTAGAATAACAGAAACCACGATCAATAATGATGTTCCTCCGATCAAGAAATCCAATCCTTTGATATTAAGAGCGCTATCAATTAAAGATGGTGTTAAGGCTACAAAGCTTAAGAACAATGCGCCAATGAATAATAATCTTGATAAAACAAAGTCCAAATATTTGGCAGTATTTTCTCCTGGTCTAACTCCTGGAATAAAACCTCCTGTTTTTTGGAAGTTATCAGCCATTTCTTTGGGATTAAAAACAACAGCTGCATAGAAGTAAGTGAACAAGAAAATCATGGCAAAATAAATCAGGTTATGTCCTAATGGATTAATTCTAATATCAAAGAAATTAGAGAAATTAGTCAGTCCGGCAGTCAATCCCGCATTAGCCTGAATGGCTGGAATTCCAGTTAACATCTGGGAAATACTGGATGGAATAACTAAAAATGACAAAGCAAAAATGATGGGGATAACTCCTGTTGGGTTAACACTTAAAGGCAAATAAGTTGTGACACCGCCAAAAACTTTATTTCCTCTCACTTGCTTAGCATAAGAAATGGCAATGTTACGCTTTGATTCATTAATCAAAACAACACAGCCAATAATTACTATTGATAAAATTACAAACAAAATAATATTAACAACACTGACAGCTCCTCCAACTGCGAGTTTCAAAACTCCTCCTACGCCCACTGGCATTCTGGATAAAATTCCTGCAAAGATTAAAAGAGAAACTCCGTCTCCGATTCCTTTCTCAGAAATCAATTCTCCCATCCACATTACAACCATTGCTCCTGCTGTAACAACAATGACTGATGCTAAAAACGGCAAAGACATCGGGCCTATTCCTTCTCCAAATAGTTTTCCGCCCGCTCCTACTCCTGCATTTTGGAAATAAAGCAACATTCCAAAGGCATTAAAGAATGCCAAGATGACAGTGAAGAATCTTGCGTATTGTTCAATAATTTTTTTACCTCTCTCTCCTCCTTCTTTTTGTAATTCTCCTAAGGCTGGGATAATAACACCCAAAAGCTGCAAAATAATAGTTGCAGTAATGTAAGGTCCAAGACCTAACATGATAATAGAAAAGTGATCCAAGGCGCCTCCTGAGAAAACATTAAGTAATTGAAATCCTTGATTAAGATTGCCTGCGCTAGTTCCAGAAACCAATGATTGGTAAATGGATTGCATTTCCAATTTAGGAATTCCTGGGATTAAAAGGTTAGACATCATCCTGAAAAGAACAAAAATCATCAAAACAAATAGGACTTTGTTTCTTAATTCCTTAACTTTGAACAATTGAGCAATTTTGTTAAACATGGTATTTTAGAATCTACTTTTTGGCCGCTGGCTTTGAAGCTTTTGGCTTAGATGCTTTCTCTGCTTTCTCTACCTTCTCTGTTTTTTCTACCTTAGCAGGCTTGGTTTTAGCAACTTCTGGCTCTGCTTTTTTAACAACGGGCTTAACAATTCTTTTAACTTTCTTAACTTTTTTAGCTTTAATCTTAAGAATCTTGCCTCCAGCTTTCTCAATTTTAGCTTTGGCAGATTTAGAAATGATACATCCTGAAACTTTGAATGCCTTTGTTACTTCCCCTTCTCCTAAAATCTTAACGCTGGGGATATGGCAATCAATTTTTCTAACAAGACCTGCCTTAACCAATGTGGCTGGGCTCACAATCATCTTTTCATCAAATCTCTTTTCAATCAATGCTAAATCAATGATAGCTATTCTGTTATCAAATCCTTTAAATTTATATCCTCTAAGTTTGGGATATCTCTTAATAAACTGCCTAATCAAAGGCATTTTTCTATGTCCAGCGCGGGAATTTTGTCCTTTCAATCCTCTTCCGCAATAGGTTCCTTTTTTTCCTCCGCGTCCAATTCTCTTAGTGAGTTTGCGCTGATGGGTTGGTTGTAATTGATTTAACTGCATATTAGTTGTTTTCCTTATTCTCTATTACGACCTGCGCTGTAGAATGTTTTACTTTTAACTTCTTTAAAGCTTCAATAGCAACCATAGCATTATTAAGATTGTTCTTAGTAACACCAATCATCTTAGCAGTAATGTTTTTAATTCCACACAATTTGAAAATTGTTCTGGCGCTTCCTCCAGCAACCAAACCTTTACCTTTTGTCTGAGGTTTGAGTAAAATCTTAGCTGGTCCATATTTAGCTTCAACTTGGTGAGGAATTGTTCCATCAACTATGGGCACAGTAATCATTGCCCTCTTGGCCAATCTGGTAGCTTTTTCAACTGCCTGAGCAACATCTTTTCCTTTAGCAACTGCCAAAGCAACTCTACCCTTTTTATCGCCAAGGACAAGAATAGCTCGAAAGCTCATCTTCTTGCCGCCTCCAGTAACCCTGGTAACTCTGGCGACTTCCAAGACTTTAGAGTCAAATGTTTTATCAGTTTTATCTTGTGGTCTTTGTTTCTTGAACATATTGCTTTAAAATTTTAATCCGCCTTGGCGAGCGCCTTCTGCCAATGACTTTATTCTTCCATGATATTTAAACCCACCTCTGTCAAAAATGACAGTATCAATCTTTTTCTCTTGGGCGAGTTTGGCGATCATTGTTCCAACTTCAGCAGCTAAATCAATCTTCTTTTTGCCTTTAGCTTTTATTTTAATGTCATTAGCCTGGGCTAAAATCTTTTTGGAATTATCATCAATCAATTGAGCATAAATATGGCTATTAGATCTGAATACGCAAAGTCTAGGAGCTTTAGCTGTTCCAACGATCTTAGCGCGCACTCTAGAGTGTCTCTGCTTTCTTTTAGTTTGTCTTGTATTTTTATTTGCCATATGTTTTATGCAGCTTTAGCAGCTTTCTTTCCTAATTTTCTTCTGACCTGTTCGCCTGCATATCTAATTCCCTTTCCTTGATATGGTTCTGGTTTGCGCACAGCGCGAATCTTAGCGGCCATGTTGCCAACCTTAACTTTATCAACTCCTGAAACAGTAATGATATTCTTTTCAACTATGAATTTAATTCCTGGTTCTTTGTTGATCTTAACTAAATGAGAATATCCAGCTTTTAACACCAAATTTTCTCCATCCAATGTGGCTGTATAGCCAATTCCTTGGATTTCTAATTTTTTTTCAAAGCCTGAGACAACCCCCTGGATCATGTTATCGATCAAGGTTCTGAAAAGGCCCCAATATGGTTTGGACTGCCTGTTTTCATTTACCAATGAAACAATTATTTGGCCATTGGCGATTTCTACTTTGACATCATTAACAAGATCAAGGCTATTTTCGCCTTTTGGTCCTTTGACCAACATCTTGCCGTTTTCAATCTTGGTTTCTACGCCAGCTGGTATTGTTATTGGTTTTTTGCCTATTCTTGACATATTATTTTTTTACCAAATTTGAACTAAAATTTCTCCTCCAACCTTTTGTTTTCTTGCTTCTAAATTACTCATTATTCCTTTGGGTGTAGACAAAACTGCGATTCCTCCGCCTCCCTTAACCAACCTTAATTCTTTATAGGCTGAATAAGTTCTTTGGCCTTGCTTGGAAACTCTTCTCATATCAGCAATAACGCCAGCGCCTGCATCGTATTTTAAATCGATTTTAATGTATTTGCGGTTCTTGCGGCCAACTTTTTCAATCTTGTCCACATATCCGTATCTCTTGAAAACTTCAAGAATTGCGTATTTTATATTTGAATAAGGAACTTCGACTGTCTGATGAGAGACAACCTGAGCGTTTCTTATTCTGTTTAACATATCAACTATTTGATCCATATTTTTTTACCAACTTGATTTTGTGACTCCTGGAATTAAACCTTTGTTTGCCATCTCTCTAAAACAAATTCTGCATAAACCGAAATCTCCGATGTATCCATGGTTGCGTCCGCATTTAAAGCATCTTCTCACTATTCTAGTGGAAAATTTGGGTTTCTTTTTTGATTTGGCGATTCTTGATTCTGTTGCCATATTATTTATCTTTTTTAAGTGGGAAACCAATGTGCCTTAAAAGAGATTCACACTCTTTGGCATTCTTGGCTGTGGTGTCGATTGTTATTTCCAATCCAAAAACCTGTTTTTCTTTTTCCTGAATGATTTCTGGGAAAACAACATGTTCTTTTATTCCAATATTAATATTTCCATTCTTATCAATACATTTAGGATCAATACCTCTAAAATCTCTGGTTCTAGGAAGAGCAATAAAAACTAATCTCTCTAAAAAGTCCCACATTCTTTTCTTTCTTAATGTAACCTTGGCTCCTAAAATCATTCCTTCTCTAATTTTAAATCCAGCGATTGATTTATGTGATTTAGTAAAAACTGCCTTTTGTCCTGTAATTGTTGAAAGATCCTGTGACACTAAAGACTCTGTTCTTCTAACATTTTCTTTGCTAGCCTTAGCAACTTCTTTTCCAAAACCAACATTTAAAACAATCTTGCGGATTTTGGGAACAGCCATCGGATTTTTAAATCCGAATTCTTTTTGCATGGCTGGGATTACTTGTTTTTTGTATGTTTCTGCCAACATGTTTTTTTATTATCCATTGATCAATTGTGAGCATTTCTTGCACACTCTTGATTTCTGGGCTTTTGCGTCCTTGGATTTTGCAGCAATTTCGAAACCAACTCTGGTTGCTTTCTTGCAATTAGGACAAATTAATTTTACGTTGGAAATATGAATTGGGGCCTGTATTTCCACGATCTGACCTTTTTCTCCTTGGCGTCTGGCTTTAGCATGCTTTTTAACAATGTTAACGCCCTCCACCTTTATTTTTTCTTCAAGGGGTAAAACAGCCAAAACTTTTCCAGTTTTGCTTCTGTATTTTCCAGAAATTACCAATACGTTGTCTCCTTTTTTAATCTTGTTCATATTATACTATTTCTGGCGCAATTGCGATTATTTCATCAAAACCTTTTTCTCTCAATTCTCTGGGTATTGGCCCGGTTAATCTTCCTCCTTTGGGCTTCTTTGTTTTAGCTTCAAGTATAACACAGGCATTCTCATCAAATCTGATATATGTTCCGTCAGCTCTTTTGTAAGCTCTTTTCTGTCTAACAACAACGGCTCTGACTTTCTCATGCTTTTTAACAATTCTGCGCGGTTCTGCTTTTTTAACAGCAGCAACAATGATATCGCCGATTTGCGCATATCTGTGTCTTGTTCCGCCCAAAATAGTGAAGCACTTCACTAATTTTGCTCCGGTATTATCTGTAACTTTTAGCCATGTTCCTACCTGAATCATATTATTATGCTATTACTTTGAATTTTTTATCTTTAGATATTGGTGAACACTCCTGGATTGTGACTTTTTGGTCTAACTGATATTTGGTCGAATCGTCAACATGAGCCTTATATGTCCTATGTGTCTTGTAATATCTTTTATATTTAGCATGAAACTTGGTTGTTTGAACTTTTACAACCACTGTTTTTTGCATTTTATTGGAAGCGATAACGCCTTGTAATTTTTTCTGTGACATATTTTTATTTGTTATTGCTCCTTAAGATAGTCAGAATACGAGCAATATCTCTTTTGGCTTTTACAATGTCGCTTGTTTTCTTCAACTTTCCTAAGCTGAAATCAAAGCGCATTTCATGCAACTTTTTCTTCAAGTTTTCCAATTCTTCTTTCAATTCCATTTCTGGTTTTTGTTTCAATTCTAGGGTTTTCATACCTCGTTGTGTTTAACAAATTTTGTTTTAACCGGTAATTTCTGTCCGGCCTTGGCAAAAGCTTCTCTAGCTTCGGCCTCGGTGATTCCATCGATTTCAAAAATAACTCTTCCTGGCTTCATTGGAAAAACATAATGATCAACTCCTCCCTTGCCTCCTCCCATTGGAGTTTCTGCTCCTTTTTGAGTAACAGGCTTAGCTGGGAAAATTCTGATCCAAATTTTTCCTCCTTTCTTTAAATATCTCAAAAGTACACGTCTGGCTGCTTCAATTTGTCTGGCTGTAATCCATTTAGCTTCCATACCTTTCATGCCAAAGCTTCCAAAAGCAACTGTTGTGCCGCGGTTGTCCACTCCTTTAGTGCGGCCCTTCATCATTTTTCTAAATTTTACCTTTCTAGGCATTAACAAAGACATAGTATTTATTCAAATTTTTCTCCTTTATAAAGCCAGACCTTTATTCCAATTGTTCCGTATGTACAGCGAGCTTCGTAAAATCCGTAGTCAATAATAGCCCTGATTGTTTGTCTTGGCAATTTACCATAAGCCAACCATTCAGTTCTGGCGATTGTTGAACCATTCAATCTTCCTGCGACTGTAATTTTTGCTCCTTGAATCTCTTTATTTAATTTCATTTTGGTCATTGCCTGTTTTAATGCTCTTCTGTAAGGCATTCTCTTTTCAATCTGCTGGGCAATGAACTGTCCAATGAATAATGAATTTGTCCAAGGATTCTTAATTTCTCTTATTTCAAATTTAACATCAACACTGCGATCTTTGATAATCTTGTTTTCTACAAACTTTTTCAAATCTTCAACGCCTTTTCCAGCTCTTCCAATTACAACTCCTGGTCTAGCAGTATTGATTATGATTTTCAACTTTCCAGCGAATCTTTCAATTTCAATTCCTTGAATTCCAGCCTCTCTTAATTTCTCTTCTAAAAATGCGCGGATTTTATAATCGCTTTCCAAGTTGGTCCCGATGTCTTTAGCAACAAACCAGCGGGAATCAAAATCCTTCATTTCTTTTATTCTATATGCTTTTGGGTGGACTTTATGTGCCATATTGTTTATTTCTCTGTTTTGATTTGTTGTAATTCCAAGGTTATATGGGATGTCTTTTTCTGAATTGGAAAAACTTGTCCGCGTGATCTGGGCATTCCTCTTTTAAGCATTGGTCCTTCGTCAACTGTAACTTTAGAAATTATTAAATCTTTCTTTTCTATCTTAAAATTCTGTTTAGCATTAGCTATTGCTGATTTCAAAAGTTTAGCAACTGGGTCAGCTGATCTTTTAATAACCTGCCTTAAAATAGCCTCAGCCTCAACTGCTGATTTCCCTCTTATCATGTCTACCACCAATCTGCTTTTTCTTGGGGCTATTCTTAAATGATTCAATTTTGCCTTAATTGTAGTCATACTTTATTATTTCTTTGCTCCAGCTGGCGCGGCTGATTTTTGCTCCATTTCTTTTTGTTTCTTTCCTCCGTGTCTTGAGAACTTGGTTGTTGGAGAAAATTCTCCCAACTTATGTCCAACCATGTCTTCAGTGACATTAACAGGAATGAACTCTTTGCCGTTATGCACTCCAAAAACAAATCCAATCATTTGAGGAGCAATGGTGCAAGCTCTAGCCCAGGTTTTGATAACTGTTTTATCTCCTGCCTTCTTGTTGGTGAGCTTCTTTAAAAGTTTTGCATCGATATAGGGACCTTTTTTCAGCGATCTTGACATACTATTTTTTTATTTATTTTTGTTGTTTACCTTTTCTGCGTTTTATAATGAATTTATTGGTATGCTTTCTATTTCTAGTCTTAACTCCCTTGGCCAATTTACCCCATGGGGTCTTTGGACAAGACATACCCAATGATGTTCTTCCTTCTCCTCCTCCGTGTGGATGGTCGCAAGGATTCATTGTTTTACCTCTAACTGTTGGTCTGATTCCTTTCCATCTTGATCTTCCTGCTTTTCCTAATTTAATATATTTATGTTCAGGTCTAGAAACTGCTCCAATTGTAGCAAATGATTCTTGGTTAACTTTTCTAACTTCTCCTGATGGCATTTTTAAGTTAACGTATTTACCATCACAAGCTAAGATAATAGCTGAGCTTCCAGCCGATTTAATCATCTTGCCTCCTTGGCCTGCTTCTAATTCAATATTATGAACTGCTGTTCCAACTGGAATATTGGCTAATTTAGCTCTATTTCCATTTTTGATTTCAGTCTTGTCAGCTATAATTGTTTGGTCTCCAACAGCAATTCCCTGCCAAGCTAAAAAGTATTTCTTTGTTTTGTCAGGATATTCTACTAAGGCAATAAATCCAGTTCTAAATGGATCGTATTCAATAGCAATAACTTTTCCGACAACATCTTTCATGCTCTGACCAAAATCAATAACTCTGTAAAGTTTCTTAACGCCTGCTCCTTTATGTCTGCAGCTAATTCTTCCACTAGAAGCCCTGCCGTTTGATCTTTGATAGAAAAACGAAAGACTTTTTTCTGGCCTCTTATCGGTTAAAATTGAAAAATCTTCTTTAATTGTATGGCGTAACGATGGTGTTACTGGAGCGGCTTTTTTCATATCTTTACTTCAATACGTCAATTTTTTGTCCCTTTTTAACAGTGACAATAACCTTTACTAATCCGTTTGTTTTGCCCATCTTTTTTCCCCATCTGCGTTTCTTAGGCAAAACTGTTATTTTATTAATTTTTTCTACATCAACCTTATAAAAACTCTGAATGGTCTTTTTAATCTCTGTTTTATTAGCTGATGGATCAATTTCAAAAACATACTTTCCTGATTCAGCAAGGATACTGGATTTTTCTGTCATGTAAGGTCTTTTAAGCAAAACTGGCACATTGGTTTTCAAATTAAAGCCAGCTGCCTTGGAAGCGCTTTTTCCTTCTTTTTGATCCTTCTTTAAAATATTATCAAGAAAAGCCATGGTATTTATTTAACGAATATTTTCTTTATTTCTTCTATCCCGTTTTCGCTGATAACAAGATATTTGCTGTTTAAGATATCGAATGTATTAAGGTTTGCTACTGGCATAATATTGGATTTAGCAATATTCTTGGCAGCTTTATAAACCTCTGCTTCGTTTTTTGCTAAGGCCAATAAAAATGACTGTTTAGCAACTGGCGAATTATAAATCATTTCTGCGACTGATTTTGTTTTCAAATCTTTAAATTTCAAATCTTGGCAAACAATTAATTCATTATCTTTGGCTTTCAAAGCAATAGCCATCAAAAGAGCTTTCCTTTTCATCTTAACTGGGATTTCTCTTTTGTAATTTCTTTCGTTGCTTGGTCCAAAAGTAACGCCTCCTCCTTTCCAGATTGGAGATCTGATTGATCCAGCTCTGGCTCTTCCAGTTCCTTTTTGCTTCCAAGGTTTTTTACCACCTCCAGAAACTTCTCCTCTGTCTTTACTGTGGGCGCTATTCTGCCTTCTGTTTGAAGATTGAGAAACAGCAACTTGGTGCAATAAATCAAAATTGGCTCCAACTTCAAAAATTTCTTTGGGCAAATTGAGCTCTTTTTCTTTTTTTCCTGCTTGATTGTATGTTTCAATCTTCATATTAAATCAATTAATTCTTTGAAAAAATTTGCAATAAAATTCCTGGTCTTCCTGGGACTGCTCCTCTAATTGCTAAAATATTGGCTTCTTTGTCAATTTTGACAATAGTCAAATTTTTAGTTGTGATTGTTTCGCTTCCCATGCGTCCAGCCATTTTCTTTCCTTTAATAACTCTTTGTGGCCATCTTGAACCAATAGAACCAGTGCATCTAAATTTTCCTTTTGTTCCGTGTGATTTTGACAAGCCAGATGTGTGAAATCTTTTGATGGCTCCCTGATATCCTTTTCCTTTTGCCAATCCTTTAACATCTATTTTCTGACCTTCTGCAAAAGACGAAACGTTGACTTCATCTCCTAAATTATAAATTGATGAGTCAGCGACACTGAATTCTTTTAAATTTTTAAATTCTTTTCCTTTCTGATCTTTTCTAGCTTTTCCTTCTTTTAAGCTCTCAAAACCAAATTGAACGGCCTGATATCCGTCTTTTTCTTTTGTTTTAACCTGAGTAATAATGCAAGGACCAGCCTCTACTAAAGTAACTGGCATTAACATGTCATTGTCCCAGATTTGGCTCATTTTCAATTTTTTTCCTAATAAGAAATTCATATTCTATAATTCTAATTCAAATGCCGGGCTCTAACCCGGCAAAATTTTTCTAGGTTAGGTTCCCGATATACACACTATATTACTAATGTGGCTATTTTGTTCATATTCAATTTGGGAAAGTATTAACTCAATCAAACTTACATCTTCACTTCGATATCAACCCCGGCTGGCAAATTAACATCTTTCAAAGCTTCGATAATCTTTGGGTTGGGATTGATGATATCAATCATTCTCTTGTGGATTCTCATTTCAAACTGCTCTCTAGCATCCTTATGCACAAATGTGGATCTGTTAACTGTGTACTTTTTAATTTCTGTAGGCAAAGGTACAGGGCCAACAGCTTTTCCGCCATGGCGCGAAACGATGTCCACAATTTGGCGGGAGCCATTATCGATCACCCTGTGATCATATGCTCGCAGCTTTACTCTCAATTTTGATTTTGCTTCTTCTTTTGTAGCCATTGTACCTTTGTCAAACAAAAATTTAATTATTTAATAATCTTGGAAACAACTCCTGATGCAACTGTATGACCGCCTTCTCTGATAGCGAATTTAAACTTCTCTTCCAAAGCAATAGGGCTGATCAATTTAGCTGTAACAGTAACCTGGTCTCCTGGCATAACCATTTCAACTCCTGCTGGCAATGTAACCTCGCCAGTGACATCTGTAGTTCTAATGTAGAACTGTGGTTTATAACCATTCATGAATGGGCTATGTCTGCCTCCTTCATCTTTGGTCAAAACGTAAATCTGAGCTTCAAATTCAGTGTGTGGAGTGATTGATCCTGGCTTGGCCAAAACTTGTCCTCTTTCAATATCTTCTTTTTTAATACCTCTTAAAAGCACGCCGACATTTTCACCGGCTCTTGCCTCGTCGAGTTCCTTGCGGAACATTTCCATAGAAACAGCAACGGTTTTGGCTGTTGGCCTAATACCGACTATTTCAACTTCGTCATTTGGTTTTAAAATTCCTCTTTCAATTCTTCCAGTAGCAACTGTTCCTCTTCCTGGAATGGAAAGAACATCTTCCACTGCCATTAAGAATGGTTTATCTGTTTCTCTAGCTGGATCTGGGAAGAATGAATCGCAAGCATCAAGTAATTCGTAAATTGGTTTTAATGCTGCGTCATCTTTTGATGTAGCTTCATAAGCTTTTAAAGCTGAACCTCTGATAATAGGTGTAGTGTCTCCTGGGAATTCAAATTTGCTAAGTTTTTCTCTGATTTCAGCTTCAACGATATCAAGCATTTCAGCATCTTCAACTGCGTCGCATTTATTCATGAAAACAACGATTGAAGGCACACCTACCTGTCTGGCCAACAAAATGTGTTCCATTGTCTGAGGCATGGCTCCGTCAGTAGCGGCAACAACCAAAATTGCTCCGTCCATCTGAGCAGCTCCAGTGATCATGTTCTTGATGTAGTCTGCATGTCCTGGGCAGTCAATGTGAGCATAGTGTCTTTTATCTGTTTCGTACTCCTGGTGAGAGATATTAATGGTAATACCTCTAGCTTTTTCTTCTGGGGCTGAGTCAATTTGATCAACTCCTTTCTTTGTAACAGCAGTACCCTTCAGCGAGAGCGCGTTTAAAATAGCCGCTGTTAAAGTGGTTTTACCGTGGTCTACGTGACCAATGGTACCAATGTTTAAGTGAGGCTTTGTCCTCACAAATTTTTCTTTTTCTGCCATAGTTTTTTGATTTTAATTTTATATTTTATTGAGTGAATTACTATGTTTTAAGTGAATTTCACGTAAATTATTGTAACAAAATAAATAAATTAGTCAATACCTGCTTATAAAAATGGGAGATCTTCTAATGATAGCCTAGGATTAGCTGCTATCTGCTTGCTGGAGCTATCTTCTGACTGAGGATTATTTTGATTAAGATAGTAATTTCCTTCTGAATCAAAGCGTGTTACCACATACATGGGCTTGCCATTTTCAATGATTACTACTTTATCCCCCTTATTCTGCAGCATTTTCTTAAGATCTTCTATTTCCATCGAGGATTATTTATTTTACTTTTCCGTCTATGATGTCTTTAGCGATGTTGGCCGGGACTTCTTCATAATGATCGAATTGCATAACAAATGTGCCTCTTCCCTGTGTCATTGAGCGCAGTGTTGTCATGTACCCAAACATGTTGGCCAATGGGACCTTTGTTTTTAATATCTTAGTATTCATTTTATCCATTGTTTCTTCAATTCTTCCTCTTCGAGAATTTATGTCTCCAATTACATCTCCAAAATATTCAGCTGGCATT
>Ga0265297_10008026_pt1 | contig 14289 bp, 18 predicted proteins | sample Munlanlwell13791_FD_192502 | JGI IMG/M metagenome (GOLD analysis project Ga0265297, IMG submission 192502) | Leachate microbial communities from a municipal landfill in Southern Ontario, Canada - Leachate well 137-91 | ecosystem: Engineered > Solid waste > Landfill > Unclassified | place... | reverse complement strand
ATAATGTACCAGAAGGTGTAGAATATTTAACTTCAGGTAAAGTTTATGAATGTGAAGATATAAAACAAATAAATGGCGAAACATTTGCCACAATAACTAATAATTTTGATAATAAAATTAGGGTTATTATTAGCGAATGTGCACATTTAGACTATGAAGCATGGGATATAGTAGAATGAGTCATACTAATCCATCGACACAGTATTTTAATACGCCAGGTAATGATTTACAGAAAGAACTTGATAGGCATGTAAAACCATACCAAATAGACTTTATGTGTCCTGTCTGCAATAAAAAACGTGGGTATCCAAACAATCATAAAAAATGCAGTAAAATATTGCAGGAAAGATATAATGAAAATAAAAGTAACGTATAAAATTAACAATGCAACAGTAATAACAAATTTCGAAGGGGAAACACAAGAACAGTGCAAAACAAAAGAAAATGAATTTTTTAAAAACAAAAATTATGAACTTGTTGAAAGAAGGTGGTTAAATTGAAAAATATAAATTTAATGTCAATTTATTGTTTCCATCTGGTAAAAAAAAATATGAAAAAATCTTTTAAAAAAACAGTCTACCTAAAACAAAGCAGGGACGCTTTAGGCCGGTTTGGAAGCGTAAAGAAAGAAAACCCATTTAAAGAAATTTCCGTAGAAACAAAGCTTACAGATGATAGCCATGTTTATTATCATAAAAATCAAGTAAAAGATATGGTAAGTAAAGCATTTTTGGCCGGGTTAAATAGCAAATCGTCTTTTATCCTGCCATCTAAACAACTTGAAAGGCATTTAAAGGAGATTGGTCTATGAGTGACTATGACGCACTAAGCCAAGCAGTCAAAGAGTGTGAGACAAAGCAACAGTTACAAGATGTCTTGCATTCAATGACTCATGAAGAAATAAAGAGTATCGATGAAGTGGTAAAAGAGGCAACTAAGCGTGTATCTGAAAATAGTAAAAAATAATATTTATTGACTTTTCATAAAAAAGCGTATAATAGGTGCATTATAATTTTTTATTGGATGCACCTAAATGACAGCAAAATCAGATTTAGAAGAAAACAAAGATATTGATTTCTTTTTTCGAGGCACAACTTATGCCTTCGGGGCATCAACGGCGACATGGGACGCAGCGCCTACTTTGTATGTTGGATTATTGACAGCGGCGGCATCTGATTCAGCAGCAGGTACGGAAGTAACAGGTGGAACATACGCTAGACAAGGTGTTGTAGCCTCAGCCGCAAATTGGGCAGCTACAGATGCGGTGGGCAGCACAGCGGCAACAAGCGGCGGAACATCTGGTACAACTTCAAACAATACTACGATCACATTTACTGGCCTTCCAGCTTGTTCTCTTGTTGGTGCGGCTATTTATGACGCAGTTACAGGAGGCGCGGTACGACGTTATTTATTGCTAACTGGACAACCTATCTCCGTTGCAGCAGGAGCTACAATAAGTTTTGCTCCAGGCCAGCTTACATTTCAAGAAGATAACTAAAATGGAGAATGCGATTTTGTGGATGTTTTACCCAATCGCTAAACTTTTTATATGCAGTATAATCGCTATAATAGGATTAGGCTGTATCTTGTTTGAACTTGGAATGAAGATAATAAAATGAGCAATCCACAAATCGACGTAAATGTTACCCTTGTAGGGGATCCACTAGGCGCTTCAACAGACGATAGAAATACATCGACAGATATTACCCCAGCAAAACTAATTGGACTTATCAAACAAAACAACTTCTTGCTGGAAGCTGTTGAGGCGTTACTCACTACACCTCCATTACCGGCATTAACAGCAACATCAACTAAGCAGTCAGACGGTAGTCAAAAGACTCAAGTGGTCGATAGTTCAGGGGTTGAGCTAGGAACCATAGCTAACCCAATAATTGTAACAGATACCGGAGGCGGAGGAGGTGGCGGAGCTGTAACCGTAGCAGATGGAGCAGATATAACCATTGGCGCTAAGACAGATGCAAAAAGCACGGCAACGGACGCAACAGCTATAACCGCAATGCAAGTATGGAAACAGCAAAGCGCTTCTATTCAAAACCTTGAAACATTAACTGGATCAGTTACAGAAACAGCACCGGCAACCGATACCGCATCATCTGGAATAAATGGACGGTTACAGAGGGTGGCACAAAGAGTAACAAGCCTTATTGATCTTTTGCCAGCAGCGCTTACGGGTGGCGGAGGTTTAAAAGTTGGATTGGTTGATGCTTTGCCAGCAGGCACGGCTGTTATAGGGTCATTAGATGCAACAGGCAGTATTGGCAGTTTAACTGAGGCAGCGCCAGGAACGGATACGGCATCAAGTGGATTAAATGGAAGATTACAGCGTTTAGCGCAAAGACTTACCAGCCTGATTGCTTTGTACCCAACTGCATTAACAGCAAATGGCGGATTTAAAATAGGGCTTGTTGAATCAATTCCAGCAGGAGAAAATTATCTAGGAACATACGGTCAAATAGAATTATCAATGGCTGTTGAAAAAATCAGGGATGCAAATGCAACCCCATACGTTGCTGGCGATCAAATATCAAATGCCACAACACCATTCTTTACCTTTACAAATATTTTCCGTGTCAATGGCGGATCGATTGACATAACTGGTATTGAAGTCATTACAGACTTAAAGTCTATTGTACCAAAAATGCGAGTTGGCTTTTTTAATGCTAATACCGCAACTCTTTCAGCAGATTTAGCGCCAGCACAAGAGTTATATGTAGATGAATCACTGAGAATGGGATACTTCGATATGCCAGCTTTGGCAACGGCAGCCGATGCAACAAATAGCACATGCAGCCGGGTATATTACAGGCCTAATCCTATTTCCTTGGTTGCAGCAGGCGGATCAAGAAATTTATACGTTGACCTTAAAACATTGGATGCATTTACACCGGCATCAGGTCAAAAGATAACGGTAAGACTTTTCTATATTCAAAATTAATATGTTGGCTACTCGTAGACGTTATAGGCATGCTCCTGAACTGGTGAGCAATCCAGGGATGCCATTTGCCGTAACAACCGGATTCACTACCAGCAATTGTACGTTATCTATTGTCGGCGGCAATCTTAGGCTAACCGTAACCGCAAATGGAGCAGCTTATTTTTATACGACGATAGCGTGTGAAGTAGGAAGGTACTATAGATATGAACAACATATTGTTGCAAGGAATTTAACAAGTGGCGCTTTAATGTATGTTGGCACATCATCAGGAAACTTAGCTGCTACATTTAACCAAAACACAGGTTCTGCAACGGGCGGTAAATACGCTATCTTTAAAGCTACACAAGCTACACACTGGGTTACATTTTCAACATCGTCAGCCGCATTAGCAGGAGAAACTGCTGATCTTGCTTTGTTTTCAGTTAAGGAGTATGTTTAATGTCACGCGGCGAAGGTAATGGCCCAGGACGACCATTGAAGTATGAAACTGTTGAAGAATTAGACGATGCAATAGAAAAGTATTTTTTGGATGAAAAAATATTAGCACTTGATAAAGAAAGGAACCCAATATATACCATGACTGGGCTTGCTGTAGCATTAGGGATTGATAGAAAGACATTACTAAGCTATTCATACAAAGACGAATATCTCCCCTCAGTAAAAAAAGCTAAGTCAAGAGTGGAGCAACAAATGGAATATAACATGCTTTCAGGCTCAGGAAGTACCACAGGATACATATTCAGCTTTAAAAATAATTTTGACTGGAATGATAAAACTGAAACTGAAATATATGGAAAAGACGGTGGGCCAATACATACTCAAGAAATAAATATGCCTTCTGACCCAATAACAGCAGCAAGGGAATATGACAGAATTATTCGTGGAAAGAAACCAGATTGATTTTAATTTTAAAAATCCTGACTATCCATACATTTACAAACAACGTACTGAAGCACTGCAAAGGATAAGAAAAAATCCTGAGTGCTTACCTATACTAAAAGAGTTTTATAAAGATAACCCGGCTCATTTTATAAATGATTGGGGCATGACTTTTGACCCAAGGAACGCAGAGAGGAATCTACCTTCATACATTCCTTTTATACTGTTTCCTAGACAGTGGGATTGGTGCGAATGGGTATTAGAGAGATGGAAAAATCAAGAACCTGGATTAACAGAAAAGTCACGAGATATGGGTATGTCCTGGCTGACTGTCGCGTTAGCTGATACACTTTGCCTTTTTCGCGAAGGGTTAGTTATAGGGTTTGGTTCTCGCAAAGAAGAATATGTCGATAAAATAGGCGCGCCAAAAAGCCTATTTTTTAAAGCTAGAAAATTTATTGAAATGCTCCCTAATGAATTTAAGGGAGAATGGGACATTAATAAACATGCACCGCATATGCGTATTAATTTTCCACAAACAGGATCGTGCATAGCAGGGGAGTCAGGAGATGGAATAGGTCGTGGCGATAGGGCATCAATCTATTTTGTTGATGAATCGGCATTTTTAGAAAGACCTTTGTTGGTAGAATCCTCATTATCTGCAACAACTAATTGCCGACAGGATTTAAGCTCTGTTAATGGGATGAATAATCCTTTTGCACAAAAGAGACATGGCGGGAAGATAAAAGTATTTACTTTTCATTGGCGCGATGACCCAAGAAAAGATGATGCATGGTATGAGAAACAGGTATATGAGCTTCCACCTGTTGTTGTTTCTCAAGAAATAGACTTAAATTATAGTGCTTCGGTTGAAGGAATATTAATACCTTCAACTTGGATTAATGCAGCAATCAATGCTCATAAAAAATTAGGGATTGAGATAACTGGACAAAAGCGCGGTGCTTTAGACGTAGCAGATGAAGGAATTGACTTAAATGCTTTTGCTGGTAGACATGGGATATTACTTGAGTATATCGAGGCATGGAGTGGTAAAGGTGATGATATTTTTGGAACAGTACAAAAGTCATTCTCAATATGTGATAAATTAGGATATAAAGAGTTTCATTATGATGCCGATGGATTAGGGGCTGGGGTTAGAGGTGATGCAAGGGTAATAAATGAACAACGTATTGAACAAAAAAGGCATCAATTAATAGTTAACCCTTTTCGTGGATCAGGTGGTGTGTTTCAACCAGAAAGAGAGATGGTAGAAAAACGCAAGAACAAGGACTTTTTTGCTAATGCCAAAGCACAGGCTTGGTGGGCTTTAAGAATAAGGTTTCAAATTACCTATAGAGCAGTAATTGAAGGTAGAGAATATAACCAAGACGATATTATTTCTATAGATGGGGACATGGAAAATTTAACTAAATTAACTACTGAATTAACACAGCCTACTTATTCAATTAATGGAACTGGCAAAATACTGGTAGAAAAAGCACCAGATGGAATGAAGTCACCTAACATGGCAGATGCCGTTATGATTTGTTATTCACCAGGACGACAAAAAATGATTATTAACGATAATTTATTGAGGATAGCATGAATAGCAATGATATTTGTATATGGCTTGAAGGATATTTAGACGGTAAATTAAATCTTGAAACAATAGATGTGGTCAAGATAACCGAAAAACTTAAAAAAGTTAATAGGCAAATTAGGATACATTTGCCTCCATTGCCTATATATTCGCCAGTCATGCCTTATGAAGTATATCCATATAAAGTTACCTGCTAATGAAGAAAAACAAAAAGAATAAATTATCGATTAAGCCTATCGAAAAAAAGACAATGGCTATCAGTAATGAGGCATTGTATAAATTTCAAGCGCCACAAAAGCAAAAACTATCATTCCCTATTAAACCGCCTGACCTTCCCAATGGCGTAATCCCAAAAGATGCTGATATGGCTATGGATGCCAATATTAATGACATCTATCAATATGCTAACTCTTATTATGCCAGGCAAGGTTTCATTGGCTATCAATTATTAGCTGAAATGTCGCAAAAGAGCGAATACAGGGCGGCAGTATCGACTATAGCCAAGGAAATGACGCGCAAGTGGATTAAGATTCTATCAAAAGGAGATGATGACTTATCAGATAAAATAGAAAAAATAGAAGCTGCATTTATTAAATACAAAGTCCGTGATGTTTTCCGTGTGGCTATTGAGCAAGATGGTTTTTTTGGCCGGGCTAATATTTTCATTGATATTAAAGATCAAGCTGATATAAAAGAGAACCCTCTTGTTATTGACTCAAAAACAATTAAACAAGGTTCATTAGTTCGCCTTAAAAACATCGAGGCGATGTGGACAACGCCTTATCAATACAACTCAATCGACCCAACTACACCAGACTTCTTTAAGCCTACAAAGTGGTTCATCATGGGCAAACAAGTCCATGCATCACGCATGTTGACTATTATTAGTCGTGAAGTACCGGACATGTTAAAGCCAGCCTATAACTTTGGCGGCATGTCTTTAGCACAGCTTATGATGACAGATGTTGAGCATTATTATAGAACACGAGACTCTATCAGCGATTTAGTTCATTCATTTAGCATAAGCGGTATTAAGACAGACCTTCAATCTATACTTGCTGGAGGTTCTGGTGATTCAGAGATGAAAAGGGCGCAGCTATTTAATCAGATTAGGGATAATAGAGGGTTAATGTTGATAGATCATGAACTTGAAGAGTTTTTTCAGTTCAACACGCCATTAACCGGGCTTGATGAATTACAAACCCAAGCTAAAGAACAGATGGCCGCACCCGCCCATATTCCGCTTGTTAAGATGTTCGGTATTACCCCGGGAGGACTTAACGCATCAAGTGAAGGTGAGATACGGGTGTTTTATGATGAAATTGCAGCAGAGCAGGAAAATATACTACGCGACCCATTAGAAAAGGTTTTGCAGATTATACAGCTTTCTGAGTTCGGTGAAATTGACGAAAATATCTGCTTTGAATTTGAGCCATTAATGGAATTGACTGAACGCGAGATGGCAGACGTACAGCAGATTAAAGTCAATAATGCGGTAGCGCTTATCAATACGGGTGTTATATCACCGCAAGAAGCACGCGAGACATTAGCTGGTGATATGAATAGCGGATATTCAAACATTGATGTTGATGATTTACCTGAGCCAATAAATTTAGATTTAAACAATGAATCTAGCAACGAAGAATGAAAAGCAATTAGCACCAATCTTCCCTAACGTTGGTATTGAGGCGCGTTATCGAAAAGCCATGCAAGCGGCTATTGCGGAGATGGCGAAGTCTTATGCTTGGTGGCTACGCGCTGAATTACGCGGCATTGCTATGGATGCCGAACAGCCAATAAAAGGAAGCAGTGAACACTGGTTCGCTACAAATATTAAACAAATCATGAATAAACTTGCCAGGCAATGGCAGGATAAATTTGATGTATTGTCTGAGGGAATAGCGAAAATATTTGTAAATGGGGTAACTCAACATACAGATAAAGCTATGATGGCGGCAATGGATAAGGCTGGATTCTCATTCAAGTTTCAGATGACAGATCAAGTTAAGAAAGCCGCGCAAGCATCATTTCAAGGTAATGTTAGTTTGATAAAAACAATACCATCTGAATTTCATCAAGCAATCGAGGGAGATGTATGGCGTATGGTTCAGAGTGGATTTAATACTAAGCAGATAACAGATGCTATAGAGCAACGGTATCATAAAAGCCATTGGCGCGCGTCATTCATAGCGCGAGATCAGACAAGCAAAGTTAAGGCAATTATTGAGCGTGAACGGCAGAGAGAACTAGGGATAACTGAGGCCATCTGGATTCACTCGCACGGCGGCAAAGAGCCGAGGCTTAGTCATGTAAAAGCCGGACGTGATAAACTCAGGTTTGACATAAACAAAGGCGCATACTTGGAAGGCAATGGCGGAAAGTGGGAATGGTTACTGCCCGGCCATGCTATAAATTGTTTGCCTGGTGATTCAATAGTTGAATTTGCGACAGGATGTAAAAAGTTGTGGAGAAGAAGGTATACTGGTAATTTGACCCAACTCATTACGTCCTCTGGTAAAATTATCAATGCGACACCTAATCACCCAATACTCACCGAAAATGGATGGATTAATATTCAATCGGTTAATATTGGAGATAATATAATCAATGCTATAGATCAAGGAATCAATGCTTTTTGTGCAAATATACAAACTGATATAACCACATTCTCTGAGATATTTGATACGATTTCTAGTTACATCATTCCTGTGACTTCCAGTTGCACCGGATTTGATTTCCACGGCGATATTACCGATCAAGAAATCGATACTATAGACATTGATAGATTTTTGCCTAATGAATTGAACGCCTCTTTCTGTAAGGATTTCTGCGAACTCTTTTTCACCAACGCCAATCATGTGCTCATATCCGCAGGTATTTTCAATTCCGATAGATCGCTTTATTCTACCTTGTACAGATTGTTTGGTTCCCCTGAGAGCGTTATTAGCGGCTTTTGCTCTGTTTTGTCTTTGCTCAAAACTCATAGCGGCCATGCTGACAATATTAGCCTCAGATTGATTTCTGATCTTAACGCCATTCTTTATAAGTCTGCGTCTGATTGCTCCTCTATCAGTACTGAATCTTTTAGAAAGCTCAAGCTCGCTAATTCCGGATTCATACTTGGAAATGATCAAATCATCGGGGAGTTGTTTAATATAATGTCCAGAGCGGCAAGTCTTTGGAATAGAGAAACCTCTTGCGCGAATGAGCTTGGAGACAATACTAGGATTGACATCTATTTTAAGAGCGGCATCTTTAACGGACAATTTATCAATAAAAATATAGTTGATAGCATTATCGATAAGAATACTGTTAATTTTTTTGGGCATGTATATAACCTGGAAAATAATGTAAATTGGTATTCAAATAATGGCTATATTATACACAATTGCCGGTGCGTTAGTAAGTCAATCATCAAGGAATTTGAATAACTTATTAAACCTTGTTAAATTGAGTAATTAACTAATTTTTGATTGTCATAAATTGTGACAAGATACCGATAGCCTTTCGTATTATCAAAAGTGAAAGGCAGGGTTATCACTTTAGATTGTACGCCATAAGAACGTAAAATTTTAAGGGCTTGCTGTGGAGTCTTGCAAATTATTGTTTTCATTTTATGAGCTCCTTTAGTGAAGCTATACAGTATATTAATTAATTAATAATGTCAATATAAAATAATAATAAATAATTATTGACTTTTCTACAAATGTGTTATACTGACATTATTTTAATTGAACGCTGTTTTATAAACGCTTATGCCAACATCTGCACAAGATAAAAAACACTGGATAACAGCGAACGGTAAACACTTCTTTGTTGAAGAAGGCGAAAGCGTAGACTTTGAAAAACCTTTTTCAAAAACAATGACGGCTGGCAAAGAAAAAGAACTTACAGATAAAACGGAAAAAACCACGAGACCTCGTAATAGCGAAGAAATAAACCCGGACGAATGGTATTATATCGATAGACACGGAAAGCGTATTAGAACAAAGAAGAATCAAGGGAAAGAAAAAAATAATCAAGGAACATTACCCCGGTCTTATATAAAAGAATCTAACAGCCCATTGCATACATCAAGAACACAACCTTATCGAGCCACACATGCTAATGACGCTGATATATTCGCGCTAGATGAATCTGTACGTCATTATGACGTTGATGGGAGGCTGCACGTTGAAACTTCAAATATTTCTAAAGCAATGGTTTGTCCGTATCTTGGAAAAGAAATACCGGGCTATGAGAGCCTTGGCCTGGACGCGAATAGAATCTACCAACTATTGCGTGACCCAAAGGAACTTGAGAAAGCAGCACCCACATTTAAAAACCTTCAGGTTTTAGAGATACACCAGCCTGTTAATGCAGACGAGCCTCTTAGAAAACATACTGTAGGCACAACCGGAAGTGACGTTACATTCGATGGTCAATATCTAAAATGCTCACTGGCTATCTGGGATGCCGCATCTATTGCTGGCATTGAATCAAAACAACAGACCGAATTATCATCTGCTTATCGCTACACGCCAGACATGACCCCAGGAACATTTGAAGGCGTGGCATACGATGGTGTTATGCGTAACATTATAGGCAATCATGTCGCTCTTGTCGATGTTGGCAGAGCTGGGCCAGATGTCGTTGTAGCAGACAGAAAAATCGATTTATCCGCAGTACCCCAAAAACTTACCCGACAAGGTGAAAAAATTATGACCATTACAAGAAAAGATGCACGTTCAGCTTTGCGGGTAGCGTTAGCGCAAGATGCTGAAATTGACAAAGAACTATTGGCGCTTGCCCTCGATGAAGCAGATGAGGAAGAAGACACAAGTGGCGATGACTACGAAGATGACCCGGAAAACCCAGGCAAACGCAGAAAAAAAGTGATTGCTGAGGATGAAGGCGAGGAAGATGACGAGGATGACGAAGAAAAAGACAAGCCTGCTATGGATGCCGCCACTGTTCAACTCGCTATTGATTCAGCGGTAAAACAGGCCAAAGCGGATATGCGAGCATTATATCAAGCTCAAAAAGATGTCATGCCGCTTGTTGGTGAAATTGCTCTTGATTCAGCGGAAGCTATTTATAAATTTGCTCTTGATAAAGCAGGTATTGGCACAAAGGATATTCACCCATCCGCATTTAAAGCGATGGTTAATATGCTTAAAACGTCCAAACAACATCCAAAAACAGTAACAATGGATAGCGCAAAAAGGCAAGACGCATTGACGCAATTCCCAGGACTTAACCGTTTCAGAGGAGCATTATAATGGCCGGTTTTCAAACATCAGTAAATTTACAGCCAGCACCAGGTCTCGAGGGAGGATTCGCTTCCAGTAATCCACGTTACACTCTTTTAGCAGGGCCTGGTGAATTGGTATCAGGTGCGAATGGCGTAACCATTGGTCGTTTTGCCTGGGACAATAACACGGGCGTAGTCACTAACACCGGCGCGGTTGGCTCAATTGGTTTTGTGCATCGTGATAACCTTGCGTTGATAACAGACTGGCTTGCAGAAACATCAAACGTTGTTCCATCTGGCCTGCCTATCACCTTGTTCACAGGCGGCGACTTCTGGGCTAGGTTTGCCGGGGGTGCGACCAAAGGACAGAAAGTTTACGCTTCATATCTGGACGGCTCATGCTCGTCAGCGGCAACAGGCACTCCGCCTACAGGTGCAAGTGTTACAGGCTCTATTGCGGCTAACGTAACCACATCATCTGCGGCTATCGTAGCCAATACTGCCACAAGTATTGAGATAAGTGGCACTACAATGACTGTTACTACTCTAGGCGCTGGTTCTGTCTTATGCCCAGGCATTGGTCAAACCGTATCAGGCACAGGCATTACAACCTGTACTATTGATGCACAGCTTACCGGCACCGCAGGCAGCACAGGCACTTATACGGTATCGGTATCTCAAACCGTAGCAGCAGCATCAGCCGCAACATTCAGCGGTGGCGGCTTAACTGTTGGCGCAATGACTTCAGGAACCTTGTTCGTAGGCCAAACTATTAGCGGAACAGGTGTAACAACAGGTAATGCGATTATCGGCAAAGGTACAGGCACAGGTGGCGCGGGAACCTATGTTGTAAGCATAGGCGATACAGCGACCACTTTCGTTATGACTGGATCAGGTGGCACATTGACTGTCACAGCGGTTGGCTCAGGCTCGCTTAATACCGGACAAGTTCTGTCAGGAACTAACGTAACATCAGGAACCGTTATTAGTTCAAACCTTACTGGAACCGGAACAACCGCTTCAACTTGGATTGTAGACCGTGCGTCCACAGCATCATCCACAACAATTACCGCACTTGGCGCGGTCGAGACTAACTTTTCAGTAGCTTCGACGTGTGCAGCCGGTGAACTGGCTAAAATCACACTGAGAGGTATTTAACATGAGCATTTACGGACAACAAGTTGATCTTGCCACTTTAGCGCAAGATGCGGGGATTCACTTCCCTAATGATATGGTGTATCTAAAACCAGAATGGAAAAGTAATTTTTCATTGGCGATGGACGCACAACCAACAATGATAACTGCTACAAATGCCGGGATCCCAGCATATTTAGCAAATTATCTTGACCCAAAGATCATCGAAGTCATTGTTGCACCAATGAAGGCGGCGGTTATCTTGGGAGAAGAAAACGAGCAGAAAAAAGGAGATTGGACTACCGCAAGCGCTCAATTCATTATGATTGAATATGATGGTGAAACATCAGCATACGGCGACTATAACAACAATGGTCAAGTTGATGACAATACCAACTTTGTTTCTCGTGAATCATTTCACTACCAAACTTTTACAGAATGGGGTGAAAAGGAACTTGAAACAGCCGCATTAGCTAAGATTGACTTGGCATCTCGTAAAAATTTGGCCTCTATTTTGGTACTGAATAAGTTCCAAAACCAGTCATACTTTTTCGGCATTGACGGCATAAAGAACTATGGTCTGTTGAATGACCCTAATTTATTGCCAGCCATCGCCCCATTACAGCAATGGGGATTAAGCACTACAGACGGCGCGGAAATTTTTGAGGACATTCGTCGTTTATTTAAACAGCTTCAAACGCAAGCCAATGGCACAGTAACCCACGAGGATAAGATGGTATTGGCTTTGTCTCCAACCATCGAAACTGAACTGTTAAAAATAAACACTTACAATGTAAGTGTTATTGACCAGATCAAAAAGCAGTTCCCTAACACTCGCATCGAAACTGCACCGGAATACACTACGGCGGCTGGTGAATTGATGCAATTGATTGTAGAAGAAGTTGATGGGCAGCCAACGGCGATTACTGCATTTACTGAAAAAATGCGTGCTCATCAAATTGTTCCTGCATCTTCAAGCTGGAAACAAAAGAAAAGCCAAGGAACTTGGGGGTCAATTATATTTCGTCCGGTTTATATTGCTTCAATGATTGGCCTGTAATTTTAACTTTAAGAGGGTAAAAACAAATGGCTTTAGTAAATGTTGGGTGTAAGTTACCAAACGGCATTATCTTATCTATTGGTGATAAGCAAGTCAGGCTTAATGGCATAAATTCGTCTGAGATAATCGGCGGACATGGTATCACAGAAGGCGTTGATAAGGAGTTTATGGATACTTGGCTAGCCAAGAATAAAGAACTCTCATTTGTTAAACGTGGTTTTATTTTCTGCCATGAAAAAGTAAATGATGTCAAAGCAGAGGCAAAAGACCGGAAGAATGAATCAACCGGACTCGAACCTTTAAGTGCAAATAAACTTCCGAAAAATCTTGAAAAATTGAATTAATGCCATCTGTTTCTTTTAATCCATCATTATTTAAGCAGCGTTATACAGAGTTTTCAGCGGTCAGCGATGAATTGTTGCAACTCTATTTTAATGAGGCTTGCATGTATTTGGATAACAAAGATACAAGCCGAGTTACTGATTTGACTGAACGATCATTGCTTTTAAACATGATTACCGCTCATATAGCCAAGATCAATAATTCAGGCGTAGGATCACCAGCAGGAACAGGGCGCATAAGTCAGGCAACTGAGGGAAGCGTATCTGTTAGCTTTGATATGGCCCCAAGTAAGGGCGGTTTACAAGCATGGTTTTATCAAACTCAATACGGCTTATCATATTGGGCGGCAACGGCAAGGTATAGAACTTTTCTTTATGCAAGCACATGGCAATCAATAGTGTAACAGGTGGCGATAAGTTTCAACGTGCGCTTGAAGATATAGCGAAGCGTATGGGTAAGGCACCTGTTCTAAAGGTTGGGTTTTTTGAGACGGAGCAATATCCAGACGGTGAATATGTTGCACAAGTAGCGGCTGATAATGAATTTGGCAGTACGACAAATCCGCCTCGCCCATTTATGCGGCAGACATTCGCAAGAAATAAAAGCACATGGCCGGGGATGGCAACCAAGGGAATGAAAGCTACTAATTTTGATGTTGATAAAACATTAGGGCTGCTAGGACAAGAGATAACCGGCGAAGTAAAAGAAGCTATTGCGGAATGGGGTAATCCATTTCCCCACAACTCACAAGCAACAATTGACAGAAAAGGCTTTGATGACCCTCTTGTTGATACTGGGCGGATGTTGCAGTCTGTTACTTGGGCTTTAGAGGATACTAAATGAACTTGCATGGCATAGTATCAAACGCAGTCGGCACGGTGAATCCGTTTATAACGGCGACATTAAAAAGATCAACTGGATATACGACAAGTGAAGATGGTACACAAGTGCCAACATACACGACATTGTCAGGGGCAGTTCAAGTGCAAGCAACTTCAGGGAAAGATATTGAGCATTTGAATAATTTGAATATTCAAGGCGTGTTTAGAACATTATATATTAATGGTAACTGGACAGGGGTAGAT
>Ga0265297_10008025_pt1 | contig 14294 bp, 13 predicted proteins | sample Munlanlwell13791_FD_192502 | JGI IMG/M metagenome (GOLD analysis project Ga0265297, IMG submission 192502) | Leachate microbial communities from a municipal landfill in Southern Ontario, Canada - Leachate well 137-91 | ecosystem: Engineered > Solid waste > Landfill > Unclassified | place... | reverse complement strand
GATAACTCTTAAGCATTTCCTCGATTCTTTGGTTTATTTCCTCTTCTTCGGCCTCTATTTTCTCGTCTTTTATTATTTGCCTTATAATCAGGAAGTTCCTCACCCTGTCCTGGGCGATTTTCTCGAATTCTTTCTCAACCTGGTCTTTTGTTTTCTTTGTTTGGACCAAATAATCTTCAAAACCGATGCCCATCTCCCTTTTCACCCTGTTCTGAAGGTTATCCATCAGGCCTTCGGCTTCTCTCTTGACCAATGTTTCCGGCGTTTCCACCCTTGATTTACCGGAAATCTTTTCAAGGAACTCTATTCTCTTCCTTTGCCTCAGGGCAATGTCTTTTTCCTGTTTTATCCCCTCTTCCGCGCTCTTTTTCAAAGCTTCCAGGTCCTTGAAATCGCCTATTGTCTTCGCCCATTCGTCATTTATTTCCGGCATCTGTATTTTTTTCAAAGAATCCAGCCTTACTTTGACTTTTCCGCTTTCCGAATCAAATTCCTTTTCCTGGCCCTTCTCCATTCCCAATAAATTCTCCTCCAGATTCTTAACATGATGCCCTTTGCCCAGGATAAATCCGTCCTTGTTCTTGTCGTCCAGGGTTATTTCCGCAAAATCTCCTTTCTCGGCCTTGCCTTCTTTGTCTTCCAGCCTGGCCCTTGATTGCTGCAGCCAAAGCATTGCCTCGTCTATTTCTTTTTGCTCCACCTTAACCTCTTCTTTCTTTATGCTCTTGGCAATGGCGCTTATATCGGGCAATTTGATTTCTTTTAAGACATCCACCTCGGCTGAAAAAACGAATGGGTTGCCCTTGGCCATCTTGATAATGTTTATCACTGGCTGGGAAACTATTTCCAAATCGGTTTGCTTGAGAAAATCAGCCCAGCCCTTTCTGATCGCGGTCTCGGCAGCATAGGATAAAACGTGGTTTTCATTGATTTTCTCCTTGGCTATCGACTCCGGAACCATGCCTTTCCTGAACCCGGGCAGCTCCAGCTCCTTAGTCAATTCCTTTAAAGATTCTTTGCAAAAAGCATCGAATTCTTCGGCAGGAATCTCTATTTCAATGTTTTTTTTCGTTGGAGAAACGTCTTTTATTTCGCTTTTCATGTCGCATTTATTCTTTATCGTCTTCTTCCTCAATATCCAGCTCTTCCTCGTCTTCTTTTAATTGTTCATCGCTCTTGACGTCTATCTTCCAGCCGGTCAATTTGGCCGACAGCCTCACGTTCTGGCCTTCTTTGCCGATGGCCAAAGACAATTGGTCGGCCGGAACAATGACCAGGGCCGTGTTTTTGGGCATTATCTTGACCTCTATGACCTTGGCCGGAGACAATGAATTGGTTATGTATCTTGCCGGGTCTTCAGAGTATTCAATGACGTCTATTTTCTCCCCGCCCAGCTCGGAAATCACTGCCGCCACCCTCACTCCCCTCTGACCGACCATGGCGCCGATGGGGTCAACGCCCTCGGCCATGGAAACAACGCCTATCTTGGTTCTTGAGCCCGGTTCTCTGGCAATTGATTTGATTTCTATCTGGCCCGAGCCGATTTCCGGAACCTCCAGCTCGAAAAGCTTGGATATTAATTTGGGATAAGCCCGGGAAAGAATGATAATCGGGCCTTTGGGCGTGGTGTCCACCTTTAAAACATAGAGTTTCAGCCTCTGGCCTTCCTTGTAAAACTCGCCTCTGATTTGCTCTTCTTTAGGCAATATTCCCAAACTCTTGCCAATGTCAAAATACACGTTGACGCCCTCTATTCTCTGGACTATTCCAGAGACAATCTCCCCTTCTTTTGACTTGTATTCTTCCAGAATGGTTTCTTTTTCCGCTTCCCTGATTTTCTGTAGAACAACCTGCTTGGCGGTCTGGGCGGCAATCCTGCCAAACCCTTCTTTCTGCTCCAGGGGAATTATCAGCTCCTGGCCCGGCTTTAATTCAGGATTGGTTTTTTTGATTTCTTCTATCAAAGCGTGCCTTTCCGGATTGTACTTGATTCTTCTCGCCCCTTCTTCTTCAACGCTCTCTTCCACGCTCAATTCCTCTTCCAGGGGACGATAACTGTCCTTGACTTTCAGCTCTTCCTCGTCTTCGTTTTCCGCGCTCTCGGGAATGTAAACCATGGTGTCGTCAACCACTATTTTCTCCCTCCAGAAATCAGTCTCCCCTGTCTTGGGATTGATTTTAGCCTTTATAATCTGGCCCTTCTTGCCGTATTCTTTTTTGTAAGCCGAAGCCAGCGCGTGCTCCACGGTTTCAAAAACCTTTTCCTGGGAAAGACCTTTTTCCTCTGCCAATTGGCTTATGGCTGATAAAAATCCTTGCATGTCCATAAATTTTTTTGCTTAAATTGTTATAAAAAAGCCGGAATCAATCCGACATTTTTGAAATCATACCTTTGTGTCCCCATTTTATTCCCAAAAGCAGGAGTTGTCAAGAGAGCGATTTTAAGATAAAATACAGGAGAAATGAAACAAACGAAAAAGCTTAAATTCATTATCCCGGAATACGTTCTTTTCTCTTTGGAAAAAATGAAGGAAAAAGGATTCGAGGCTTATATTGTCGGCGGCTGCACCAGGGACTTGTTCATGGGAAAAGAGCCTTCTGACTGGGACATTGCCACCAATGCCAGGCCAGAGCAAACCCAGGCTGTTTTTGAAGAGCAAGGCATCAAGACCTTTTACGAAAACGACTTTGGCACAGTGGGCGTGGTCTTTCCCGAGAACAACATAGTGGAAATAACCACATACCGCTCAGAATCAACCTATTCCGACTATCGCCACCCTGACAAAGTCATCTGGTCCCAGGACATTGAGCAAGACCTTAAAAGAAGGGACTTTACCATTAACGCCATTGCCATCAGCCCTGTAGACAATGACAAGTTCGAGATAATCGATTTGTTTAACGGCCTGGAAGACATTAAAAACAAGATTATCAGGACAGTGGGAAAGCCCGAAGAAAGGTTTTCAGAAGATTTCCTTAGAATGATGAGGGGCGTCAGGTTTGAGAATACTCTGGGAAAGGGCTGGAAAATAGAGAAAGACACTGAAAAAGCCATAATCAAATACAGCCATTTGCTTGAAAAGTCTTCCAAAGAAAGGATTAGGGATGAGTTGATCAAGATAATCATGAGCGAAAACGCTGCTCAAGGCATTGAGTCTTTGAGAAAAACCGGCCTTTTGGAATACATTATGCCAGAGCTTGAAAAAGGATTCGGCGTAAAGCAAAACAAGCACCATATCTATGATTGCTACAAGCATAATCTGGAATGCCTGAATTATGCTGCCAAAAAAGGCCTTAATTTCCATGTGAGAATGGCTGCCCTACTCCATGACATCGGCAAACCGACAACCAAGAGAGGCATTGGCGAAAACGCCACTTTTTACAACCATGAAGCAGTGGGAGCGAAAATGGCTGAAAAAATACTCAATCGCTTGAAGTTTCCCAAAAAAGACGCGGACAAGATAGTAAATCTGGTGCGTTATCACCTCTTTTACTACAATGTTGACGAGGTGGGAGAGTCTTCTGTCAGGAGGTTGATAAGAAAAGCCGGCATTGAAAACATGGAAGACCTTTTACAGTTGAGGATGGCTGACAGGATCGGGTCAGGCTGCCCCAAAGCAGAGCCATACAAACTAAGGCACCTTAAATACATGATTGAAAAGGTTTCCAAAGACCCTATTTCAGTCAAGATGCTTAAAATCAATGGCAATGACATTATGCAGATATTGAAAACAGAGCCAGGGCCCAAGATCGGCCAATTGCTTGACATCCTGCTTGAAGAAGTGTTAAAAGACCCGAAGAACAACACGAAAAAGCATTTAACTGAAAAGCTGCTGGAATTAAGCAGATTAAGCAACGAAGAATTAGTTAAGCTAACCCATAAAGCAAAAAGGGAAATTGACAAAATTGAGGTAAAACAAGACCAAATGACAAAAGAAAGGTATTGGGTTACATAAAGTTTCACGTGAAACACTTGGGCCTGTAGTTTAATGGCAGAACACTACTTTCGCATAGTAGAGATATGAGTTCGATTCTCGTCAGGTCCACATATGTCCACATTGGCCGCATTCGTGAATGTGGACAGAATCCGGCCAATGTGGACAGAATCCGGACACGAATCCGGACAAACAATTTCGGGATGTAATATAACGGCATTATGCAGGCTTCGGGAGTCTGTCATCTGGGTTCAATTCCCAGCATCCCGACAAAAGTTTCACGTGAAACACCAGGGCTTGTAATTCAGCGGCAGAATACTACTTTCACACAGTAGCAATATGAGTTCGACTCTCATCAAGCCCACTGGATAAATATAATCATAAAAACATGCAAAATCAATTATTTTTATTAATCTTGTTCATTATTATAGGATATTTATCAGGGTCAATACCTTTTGGCTACTTGATCGGAAAACTTAAGAATGTTGACGTCAGGAAAAAGGGGAGTGGCAATATAGGCGGAACAAACGTGGCCAGAACCCTTGGTTTTAAATACGGGGTTTTGGTCGGAGTTCTCGACATCCTCAAAGCCATTATTCCCATATACATAGCCGGCAAGTATCTGACGCAAGACTGGCAAATGGCCTTAATATCCATTTCTCCTGTGCTTGGCCACATCTTCCCGGTTTGGCTCAGGTTTAAAGGAGGAAAAGGCGTGGCCACAGTGGCTGCCACTATTTTCATGATTCTGGGACTAAAGTATTCGTTGATTTTCCTGGCTATCTGGATCCTATCTCTCTTTACCTTAAAGATAATGAGTCTTACCAATCTTATTATTATCCTGTCTTTGCCAGTATTGTTCTGGATGCAAACAAAATCATCTGCTTATGTTGTCCTTGCCTTTGTCTACATATTATTAATATGGTGGGCGCACCGGGAAAACATTAAAAGACTGCGCCAGGGCATTGAGCCGAAAATAATAAAATAAACCATGCTTTATTATCTTTTATCCTGCATATATTTCTTTGGACCAGCCTATCTTGCCAATGCATCTCCGCCCTTGATATACAAAATAGACATGCTCAAGGGACTGGGCAAGCCAATTGACAGGGGAGCCAAACTGAATAACGAGCCTATCTTGGGAGACCACAAAACCTGGAGGGGCGTTATTTCTGAAGCTGTTATCTGCACCTTGTTAACGCCTGCTTTTATCTGGATACATAATCTTCTCGGCTTAACCCACTACGAAACCATTGGTTTTTATGCATATAACCAAATAAACGGCTTTTTATTGGGATTTTTACTATCAATTGGCATTGTTTTCGGTGATTTAGCCTTTGCTTTTATTAAAAGACGCTTAAAACTGAAGCCAGGAGCCAAATTCATTCCTTTTGACCAGACAAACTATGTAATAGGCAGTTTCTTAGTTCTCCAGCCCCTGCTCCAATTAAACCTCAGCTTCTGGCTATGGCTTTTTGTCTTGACATTTTTGATTCATGTTTTATTCAACAGGATTGGGTACAACCTGGGCTTGCACAATGCCAAATGGTAGGGTAGAATAAATCCGTAAGAATAAGGCATAAAACCATGCAGGATATTTTAAGTGTTTTAACAGAAAGCGTAATCGCTAACCTGCCTAACCTGATTTGGGCTCTTCTGGTCCTGTTTGTCGGAATCATCGTGGCCAACAGGCTCAAGGCCTGGACAACAGACCTTTTGAAAAAATTCCGCTTGAACCAAATGCTTAAATCTCTGGGCTGGGAAGAATTTTTCAGCCGCTACAATACTCAAGTTAACGTTTCCGTAATTTGGGGCGAGCTGGTCAACATATTCTTCATTCTTCTTTTCCTTACCATTTCTTTCGACATTCTGGGCCTGGAGCAATTTAACGCCTTTATCCAAAGAATCATTGATTATTCTCCCAATGTCTTCATCGCCGCAATCATCTTCATCTGCACCGTATTTCTGGCCGATTTTTCCAAAAAAATACTGGTGGTCAGCCTGGAAAACGAGAAAATAGCCTATTCAAGCATCTTGGGCGACATTATCTCCTCAGTGGCCTGGATTCTGGCGGGACTGGCCATTCTTTATCAGCTGAAAATAGTGCCTGATTTGATTCTGACCATATTCATCGGCTTCGTGGCCTTTATCGTCCTTGTCTTCGGCCTGGCTTTCGGCTTGGGAGGAAAGGAGTTTGCCAAGAAAATACTTGACGACTTGGAAAAAAAGATAAAATGAATTCATTATTAAAGAAATATCTCGTATTTCTTTTTTCTTTATGCAAGAAATAACCCAAAACGAACTGAAAAAAATGATACTCTTTTCCTGTGAAAGGATAGAGAGGGACAAAGAACAGATAAACAAAATAAACGTTTTTCCCGTGCCTGACCAAGACACGGGCAATAATTTAAGCGCCACGCTCAAAGGCATTAAAGAGCAGATAGAAGACAAGGACTTTTCTTCGATTGAAGAATTGTCCAACAGCGTCCTGGAAGGAGCTTTAACCGGAGCCCAGGGCAATGCCGGAATCATTTATACCGGCTTTTTGGCCGGATTTTTCCCGGCTCTGGGAAGCGAAAAATCAGTTGATGCCGAAAAACTGGCCCAGGCCTTTAACAAGGGCGCGGAAAGAGCGAAAGATTCCATCCAGAATCCCAGGGAAGGAACCATTTTGGACATTATCGAGGCCTTTGCCTTAACTTTTAACGAAGAATCAAAAAGCGAAAAAGACATTGTAAAAATCTTCTATAAATCCCTGGAAAAAGCTGACGAGGCCTTGAAAGAAACGCCGAATAAAATGGAATTGCTGAAAAAGGCCGGGGTAGTCGATGCGGGCGGCCTCGGCTTTTTGATGATTTTGGAAACGTATCTGGACATCTTGAAAGAGCAAGGAGACCTTTCTTCGCCCAAGGCCTTTGCTTCAGGAAGAGAAGAAGCAAGGCCCAGAAGGTTCATCCAGATAATTTCCAATCGCTATGAAGTGGTGGCCCTGATCAAGAACGTGGAAGAAACCGAGAAAAGCATCAAGGACAAGCTCAAGTATCTGGGCGATTGCCTGGACATTATTCAGATAGGGGACAGGACCAAGATACACATCCACACCGACAATCCTTACGAAACAAGGGACGCGGTAAAAGAACTGGGAGACATCGAAAACCTGAAAATTCAGGATATGGCCAGGGAAGTGGTTGGAGAAAAGTCAATTGAAAGCGTTTCCATCGGCTTGGTTATTGACGAAAGAGCCGGCCTGACCTCAAAGATAATCAATCATTACAACATTGAGGTCGTTCCCTTTAAAATCAGCTGGCCCGGAGGAGAAAGCCTGGCCGGCAACACGATTTGCGAAAAAATAAAAGAAGCCAAAAAGCAGGGGCTGACCCAAAAGCCGAAAATAGAATCGATTACTCCTGATTTTTTCCTTGAGGCCTACAAAAACCAGCTAAGCAATTTCGAGCACGTTTTATGCATTGTTTCCAGCTCAAAGCTTTCGGACAATTACCGCTCCGCCCTCAAAGCAAGGACCCTGCTGTTCCGGGAAGAACAAGAAAAAGTTTTCGTGGTTGACTCCAAAAATATCAGCGCCGGACAATCGCTGGTAATCCTGGAAGCGATTGAGCTTATAAAAGAGCACAGGGATGTCGAAGAGATAAAATCAAGGCTGGAAAGCATCGTGCCCAGGGTCAATGTTTACGCTGTCTTGGAAAACGTCCACTGGTGGAAGAAAGATTCTTTCGGCAGCCGCTGGTTCAAGCGAAAAGAAGACCAGGAATTTCTTTTAACCCAGATGAGGGACGGGAAAATGACGCCCGCGGGAAAGGTGAAAACCAAAGATTTCGCCGATATTCTCTTCAAAAAAATAGACCACCACACCAATAAAGACATCAAGAAAGGAAAAAGAATCAGAGCTGTTATTGCTCACGGCGACAACCCGGAGCAGGCCGAACAGCTCAAGAGCAGCCTTAAAAAATTCAAAAGAGCGGATATCTCTTTTGTAACCATCACTGATCCGGTGACCAGCATCAATGCTTGCCCAGAAAGCTTGATAGCGGGCTGGATAGTGAAATAAAAATATGGAAGAAAAACTAATTGGCATTGTCGCTGACGAAGCAATCGACTTGCCTGAAGAGATAATCAAAGATAACGACATTTCTCTTGTCCGGTTCAAAATCGACTTGCAGCAATTGGCGCGATTCCCCGGAAGCATTTACGAGAAAATGGAGCAGTCGGACAAACAAGGGACAATCGGGTTTGTCAAAACGTCCCAGCCCTCGATAAACGATTTCGTCAGGGCCTTTGAAGAAAAACTGAAGCACTTCAAGGAAATATTGTGCTTTACCATCTCTTCCAAGGTTTCCGGAACATATAATTCGGCCATCCAGGCCCAGAAATTCTTGAGCGCGGAGCTGAGGAGCCGGGTTCATGTTTTTGACACCTTTAACGGCAGCGCCGGAGAAGGCCTTATCGCCCTGGAAGCCATAAAGCACATAAAGCAAGGGCTGAATGCACAGGAAATATTCGACAAATTAAGCGCTGAGTTAAAAAACTTCAAGCTGCTGGGCGCTTACCAGGACGGCAAATGGCTTGAAGCCAGCGGACGCATACCCCGCTTTGTCCAGAGGGGCGCGGAAAGAATGCACATCAAGCCCTTGTTCGGGTTCAAAGACGGCAAGCTGACCATTGTCGGAATGAAAATGAACATTAAAAACCTGTCCCAGGCCCTATTTGACGAGTTCGAAAAAAGCACGAGAAAAATCAGGGAATCGGGCAAAAAAATAACAGCCAGCATCACCCATGCCAACAACGAAGACCAGGCCCAAGAGCTTAAAGAGCTGCTTTCAAAGATAAATGTGGCCACGGCCTTTTTAAGCCCTGTTTGCATTCCCATCGGCGGACATCTCGGTCCGGGAACTTTGGTTCTCGGCTATCACGTCGATAATTAATTTATGCAATAAACATATATGAAAAATACGACCATAATAGTGGGAGAAAGCTCGGCCATGCCCCCGGAGCTGGTCCAAAAATACGGAATGAAAACAGTTCCCTTTATTATCGACTGGGAAGAACAGGAAGGCATTTCTGGAAAGAACATCTATGAAAAAATGAGGAATGCCCAGAGGCAGGGACTGAAAACCAACCCCAAAACATCCCAGCCGGCGATCGGCGTGTACAAAAAAGCTTACGACGAATTGCTGGCCCAGAACCAGGACATAATCTGTTTTACCGTCAGCTCAAAAATATCCGGCACCTACAACTCCGCCATGCAGGCTAAAAAAATGTTCAACGAGGAAGCGCAAAAGAAAATATTCGTCCTGGACACTCTGAACGTCGATATAGGCGAAGCGCTTTTGGCCATCAGGGCCGCCGAATTAATTGAAGAGGGGAACAGCGCTGAAAACGCTTTCAAGATTCTAGAAGGCCTGGTTTCCAAAGCTCATCTTTTCGGCATGGTTGAAAATCCCAGATGGCTGGAAGCCGGAGGGAGAATAAGCGGTGCCGTGGCCGGCGTTCTGGAAAAAATGCAGGGATTGGGCATGAGGCCGGTGCTGGGAATCAAGGACGGCGAAGTTAAACCAGTCACCCTAAAAATGCAGGCCAAAGACACGTCCGGCGCCCTGCTCAAAGAAGTAGAAAACCTGGTCAAAAAACTTCCGGGAAAATATCGCGCAGCCATAAGCCACGCCGACAACATTAATGAGGCCGAACGGCTGAAAAAAATGATAGAAGAAAAATTCCCGGGAACGAAAATAGATTTCGTTGGCATGACCAGCTTTGTCATCGGCGCCCATGTCGGTCCGGGCACCGTGCTCGTTTGCCTGCTGCAAGATTAATAATTTATTAAACAAATGATTAAATACATCCTCATAATATTATTTTCCTATGCCCTGGGGTCAATACCTTTCGGCCTCGTCGTCAACAAGCTTTTCTTCAAAAAAGACCCGCGGGAATTGGGCTCAAAAAACATAGGAGCCTTAAATACTTTGAGAATCGCCAGCAAAGAAAAAGGGGGGATGATAGGAATCGCATCGTTTCTCCTTGTTTTTCTTCTGGACGCCGGCAAAGCCGTTCTCTCCGTGTATCTGGCTCAAACCTTGGTCAGCGGTTCTCTGGCCGTCGCCCTGGCCGCTTTTTTCGTGGTCCTGGGACACAATTATTCTGTTTTCCTCAAATTCAAGGGGGGCAGGGGAGCAGCCAGCTTCCTGGGCATATTGCTTTATCTGGACTGGAAAGCTTTCCTCGGCTGGCTCGTCCTGGTGGTCTGCTTCATGGCCTTGTTTGAAATTTTGATGGGAAGGAGGGTGAATAAAAAATTCCTTAAATACGCTGTTTCCGACCAGATTGTCGGAAGGCTGGCCGGGGAAGTGTTTGCTCTTTTCTGGCTTTATGCGTATAATATGTTATTGTTCTATGCCGCCTTGGCAGCCACGCCTCTTATTCTTATCGCCCACAAAGACCGGCTGGCGGAACAAATCAAGAAAATAAGAAATAAAACATACTTAAATGATTAACCAATATCTCGTTTACCTTGCTTTCATGGCCCTGGCTTATGTCCTGGGCTCCATACCTTTCGCCTTCATAATCACCAAACTAACCTCAGACAAAAACATTTTGGAAGTGGGCTGGAGAAAAAGCTCAGGCTCGAACGTGGCCAAGAACGTGGGCCTCTGGCAAGGACTATTGACAGCCGCCCTGGATATTGGTAAGGGTTTCCTGGCGGTCTTCCTGGCCAAAGAATACGGCTTGCCTGTTTCTGTTCAGATTCTCTGCGGCGTCATGTCCGTGGTCGGCCACAACTGGTCTCTTTTCCTCAAATTCCGCGGCGGCAGGGGATTGGGCGCTTTAATGGGAGCCATGCTGGTATTTTCTCCAACAACTCTGGCCATCATATTAATTCCCACCATTGTCTTCGCCATTATCTGGACCGCTTCAGTCGGCACCATCCTTTCCCTGATAACCGGCATTTTCATCACTTTCAAGGGCGGCTTTGATTTCGAGCCCATCGGCTATCTCATCCTGCTTTCCCTGATTCCCATTTTCGTCAAAAGACTGAGCCCGATTAAAGAGGTTGTTGGAGCAAGCAACAGAAACGAACTGATGGAAAACCGGCTCATTTTCGACCAGGACACTGTTCCTCCTTTCAGGATAAAGCCCTTAAAAAAGTTTTCCAAAAAAGATTAAAAGCCCCCGTAGCTCAATGGATAGAGTACTGGTCTTCGGAACCAGTGGTGCGAGTTCGAGTCTTGCCGGGGGCACCTTGATTTTTTTGCTTAAAACCGCTATACTCAAAAAAGCTTATGCTGAAAAACAAACAATATTTGCTTTTATTCCTTGCTTTTTTGTTTTTCGCCACGCCGGTTTTAGGACAAGGGCTAGTTCCCTGCGGAGGCGAAGGCCAGGAGCCCTGCACTTTTAGCGACTTTTTTGTCTTAATCAACAATGTAGTCAGCTTCATCCTTTTTGACTTGATTCCTCCTTTGGCCGTTCTTTACTTCGCCTGGGGCGGGATCACCATGATGACGGCTGGCGGAGACCCGGGCAAAGTGGAGCAGGGGAAAAAGATATTGACTTACGGCATAATCGGCGTATTGTTGATTTATTCCGCCTGGATCATCGTTTACGAATTCGTAACCTTCCTGACCAAGGGACAGATGGAATGGCCCCTTTACTTCTTCCAGAAAAACCCTTAAAGCCCCGTTAGCTCAATTGGCAGAGCAGGAAGCTCTTAACTTCAAGGTTGTAGGTTCGAGTCCTTCACGGGGCACAAGAAAAAGATAAATAACAAAAACATGATTTCAACAACTGAAAAGGAAAAAATCGTCAACAAGTTCAAACTGCACGAGAAAGACACTGGTTCCGCCGAGGTCCAGGTCGCTCTTTTGTCGGAAGAGATAGAAAGCCTTCTCAATCATCTTCAAAAGCACAAAAAAGACTTTCATTCCAAAAAAGGCCTGCTCAAAATGGTGGCCAAAAGAAGAAAACTTCTAAAGTACCTGGAAAAAACGAACGAAAAAAAATACAAAGAGCTGGTTAAAAAAATCGGACTCAAATCATGAAATCCGAACTCTTTAAATTGGACCTTGACGGCAAGACCCTGGAAGTGGAGATAAACAATCTGGCTGAAAGAACCAACGGGTCGGTCTGGGCCAAGCTCGGGAACACAATAATAATGGCAACGGCCGTGATGGCCAGAAGAGAAATCGAAGGAGGAGATTTTTTTCCTTTGACCGTCACTTACGAAGAAAAATATTACGCCGTGGGCAAGATTCTGGGCTCAAGATTCCTCAAGAGAGAGTCCAAGCCGAGCGAAAGAGCCATTCTCAACTCCAGGCTGATTGACAGGGCCATCAGACCTCTTTTCCCGGACAATTTCAAGCGGGAAGTCCAGATAATCGCCACCTGCATTTCCTGGGACAAAGAAAACGACCCGGCCGCCTTGGGTCTTTTTGCTACATCTCTCGCCCTTCTGATTTCAGACATTCCTTGGAACGGGCCGGTTGCTCCGATAAGAATAGGAAAAAGAAACGGAGAGCTGGTGGCTTTTCCCCAAAAAGAGGACAGGGAAAAATTCGACTTGTTCTTTTCTTCCTTAAGGTCTGAATCTAAAAAAGAAATCCTGGTCAATATGATAGAAGGGGAATTTGACGAAGCCCGGGAAGAAGAAATAGACAGGGCCATTGAAAAAACCAAGCCTCTCCAGGAAAAACTTCTGGCTTTTCAGGAAGAGATAGCCGAAAAAGCCGGAAAAGAAAAAATATCTCTTGAGGAAAAAGAAAAAGACGAAGAGCTGGAAAAAGAAATAAAGAGATTTATAGAGGGCAGACTGGAAAAGTCCCTCGTTGATTTTGACAATTTCAAAGAAGAGCTTAAAGAACATTTAAAAAACACTTACGAGGAAACCGAACAAAAGGTGAGCCCCGGCCTCGGCATCCTGGAAAGAGAAGGAGAAAAAGCAATACATGAAATGGTAATCGGCCGCAACCTGAGGATTGACGGCCGGAAGCTCGACCAGGTCAGGGAAATCGAATGCAGGGCCGGGCTTTTTGAAAGAGTCCACGGTTCCGGACTGTTCTGCCGGGGGCAGACAAGGGTTCTTTCTTTCCTTACCCTGGGCTCTCCGGGAGAACAAAAAATAATGGAGGAAATGGAAGTCGAAGGCAAGAAAAGATTCATGCACCACTACAATTTTCCGCCTTCCTGCGTTGGGGAGACCGGAGCCATGAGGGGGCCGGGGAGAAGGGAAATCGGCCACGGCATGCTGGCGGAAAAAGCGTTAAAGCAGGTTATTCCTGACGCCCAAACCTTTCCCTATACCATCAGGCTGGTTTCCGAAGTTCTATGCTCCAACGGTTCGAGCTCGATGGCTTCCACCTGCGCCGCCTGTCTGGCCATGATGGACGGAGGGATTCCCATCAAAAAGCCTGTTTCAGGCATTGCCATGGGCCTGATGATGGAAATGGATGCTGACAAAAGCAGCGAAGAAAAAAAATACAAAATCCTTACCGACGTTCAGGGACAGGAAGACCACTACGGAGACATGGACCTGAAAGTGGCTGGCACGAAAGACGGAATCAACGCCCTGCAAATGGACCTGAAGGTGAAAGGGGTCACGGGGAAAATAATAAAAGAAGCTTTGGAGCAGTCGGAAAAAGCCAGGCTGGAAATCTTGGAAAAAATGATTGCGGTTCTTCCCGAGCCGAGGAAACAATTGTCTCCCTATGCGCCGAGAATATACATAATAAAGATTAATCCGGAGAAGATAGGCGAGGTTATAGGCCCGGGAGGGAAAATAATCAACGAGATAATCGACGCTTGCAACGTTTCCATTGACATTGAAGAAACCGGCGAGATATTCGTGACCGCGGAAAAAGAAGAATCGGCCCAAAAAGCCCTTGAATGGATAAACAACATAACCAGGGAAGTGGTCGTGGGAGAAATTTTCCAGGGGAAAGTCAAGAGAATTCTCGATTTCGGGGCTTTCGTGGAAATACTTCCTGGCCAGGAGGGCCTGGTCCACATTTCCCAGCTGTCCGAAAGAAGGGTGAACAAGGTGGGCGACGTGGTTAAGATAGGCGATATCATCCCGGTTAAGGTCGTCTCTATTGACGAACAAGGCAGAATTAATCTATCATTAAAAGAAGCAAGAAAATAAAAGCGCAACATGGTTGAAGAAAAAAACGTTTTCAAGCTGAATCGCGAGAAGATACGAACCATGAGAAAGGACTTGGCCGCGGCAGAACAGGGAGAAGCTGAAGAGCCGCAGGAACTTTTGGATATCAACGAAGTCCTTCTTGAAGAAGAATCTCCGGACGAAGAACTTGTTCCTCCCGCACCCCCGGAAGAAAAGGCTGAAGAAAAACTTTCTTC
>Ga0265297_10008024_pt1 | contig 14295 bp, 18 predicted proteins | sample Munlanlwell13791_FD_192502 | JGI IMG/M metagenome (GOLD analysis project Ga0265297, IMG submission 192502) | Leachate microbial communities from a municipal landfill in Southern Ontario, Canada - Leachate well 137-91 | ecosystem: Engineered > Solid waste > Landfill > Unclassified | place... | reverse complement strand
TGAAGAGAGGTATTTTCTGCCTTTTTCGGTAAGGGTGTAGTACTTGCGTCTAGGCTCGTCTCCGGAAACTTCTTTTATTAGACCACTCTCAAGCATTCGCTTTATAGAGCCATAGAGCGTTCCCGGCCCGAGTATTACTTTTTTTCCTGAGTCTTTTTCTGTTTGCTTCATGATTTCGTAGCCATGCCTATTTTTGATAGCAAGAGACAGGAGGATATAGAACTCAGACTGTGACAAAGATATGTTCATAACCGATTGTATATCGACTCACGATATACTGTCAAGCGATATATGAATGGTGCCAAAGAGGGGTAGAAATATTTAAGGCTCTCGCAATTTATCGATTTGAACTTTTACTAGATTGTTGGCCTCCCTAATAAAAGATAAAATAGTTTCAAGGTCTTTTTCTTTATAATTGTCAATTAGATTATCGACCGCTTTAGCCAACGGCATGGAGTGGGGAGCAACTTCTTCGAAAACCTTTTTAACATTTGGGGTTACAAGAACTTGTCTTCTATCTGTTTTGTTTACTTTTCGTTTTACATATCCTGCAGCTTGTAGTCTGTCGATAACTGCTGTGATTGCGCCGGTAGTCAATCCTGTCTTGCGGGACAATTGGCCTGCAGTTAACGGTCCATCCAAAAGTAGAAAGTCTAGGCATTCATTGTCCGTTGGATGAATTCCGGCTTTGTAGGAAATGGCTTGACCATACATTACAGAATTTGCGGAAGTGTAGCGTAATTGGCGCCCTATTTCTTTTTTAAGTTTATTTTTTCTGCTTGACATAGTAATAAAAGTTAACTAGAATTATCTTGATTATTAAGATAAACAATCATTAAGATATTATAGCATAAAACATAGATTTGGTGGTGATTATTTATGGATAAGCAAAGCTTGCGATCTGACGAACTAAAAAAAGAAGAAATGAAATACGCTAGCGCTGCAATGAAATGGTATGGCTGGGGTTCTCCGGTTGGCTTAGGGCTGTTTCTTGTCGGTGTTGCAGCCACTATTCTTATCTTTTCTTTTGCCATCAGTGTTTTAGCCAATACAGGAAAGACTGGCGTGGAAATTCGAGAGCAAGAAAAAATGCTAGAGCAGTCAGGCTCTTGAAATGGGTAAACTCGTATGTGAGTAAACAGAAATGCCCCTGACGGGGCATTTCTACCTACTGGGGTTTTTATTTAATTGGCTCCCATGTGGTAGCCTTTCATGAAACCATTTTTGAAACCTTTCCTTAGACCAAACATGGGCAAGTCAATATCATTTTCGTCTGCCCATATTCTCATTTCTTCGTGTAATTTTTCCATTTCTTCCCTTCGCTCTTCAAGAGTAAGGTTTCTTAAATTATCCATTTTTTCTTCAAACTCAGCGTGTTTTTCGATAAGTGCTTCCTTTTGCTCCTCTGAGAGCTCTCCCCGGGCTACTAATTCGTCAAGTTTGTCTGCCCATATTGCATAGCGCTCTGCCCTTTGTTCGTCTCTGACTTCTTCGAAGACTTGGACAACCTCTTCTTCTTTGAGGTTAAAGCGTTCTGCTAGTTTTTGGACTACCGGTGGGTAAGTGCCTGCATCTTGAGCGTATACCTTTGTAATTCCAACGGTACCTACGGCTAGAATACTAACGATAAACAACGCCGGGATAACAAATTTTCTAGTCATTTTTAATCACCCCCTTAGTCATATTTGTAAATATAGCGCTTGAAACTGAAGAATTGCTTAATCTTGGTCAGAAAAAAATCAGAAAAATATGCTAAGATGTTTTTTCGCCATGAGCCGAAAAGTATTTGTACTCCTATGCGTTTTAGCACTATTTGCTGGTTTTGTTCGGTTGAAAGAGCTACGGACGAGCAGTTCTACCGGGGCTCCTCCTTATGGTGAAGCTCTTGAAGATGTCCCCGATGATGCGTCTGACTGGATAACGCAATGGAAGCGTCCAGAGGGCCCCGCTAAAGTGGCGCTTCAGGTGGGGCACTTGCAGAATGAGGAGCTGGCAGATGAGCTTGCGGATGTGGCAATTTATCTCTTGAAACTTGCGGACAAAACTAAGATCGATTTGAAAACTGCAGTTGAAAACAAATTGGTTAAAGCTTCAAAGAAATACCCGGTAGATGCGGTTAAGGGAAACTCGAAAGAGTATTACAAGTTGAAGAGGCAAGCTCGGGCTCAGCGACCATTATAATTTCAACTATCCCTTATATCAATATATCAATTCAAATGCTTTCTTTTCATCATCGTGCCTCATAATTTCTTTTACTTTTTCAAATTTCATCCAATCATACCCAATACTTTCTTCGTTTAAAGTAATAGGCGTATCCAAATTCCTGATTTATAATGCTACGAAATGAGCTTCTGTTAGTCCATGTTTGCCATCAAACTCGATTTTGTAGTTTAGGTTTTTGATTTCCTCGAATTCGCTTATCCCAAATTCTTCACTAACTTCTCTTTTAGTTGCTTCCTCAAAACTTTCTTCACCTTCTATGTCACCGAAGGTGATAGTCCATTCGTCCTCGTATCCATCAAAAGGTTTGTTGTGCCGAAGTAGGAATCTTCTCTTTCCTTCCGGATCAATTGTCCAAACAATTGCAGCTACTTTTTGGTGCTTAGTCATTGAAATTTATCTTTGGGAATACTTGGTGCTTTGACGACAATTAGTTCTGTTCCTCTCTGGGCCGAAATGTTTTTTAAAGTTGACCTAGGATATACCACCAAAAACTCGTTACTTGAGATTTCAACAATTTTTCCATTTACTTGCGCTCTGTATTTTCCTTTTATGACGATATTTACCTCAACGCCTTTTTTGTGATAGTGCGATTTTTCCTCCTCGAACTTCTCGGGCAGTTTCTTGTAAGCAATCTCGACCTCATCGGTCTCTAAGGCTGGTAATCCTTTTTCGCCCATAAATTGACCAATGAAATATCCATTGAATTTTTGAAAATTTCCCAGTTTACCTTTGACGTATTTGTCTTTGTTAATCCTTTTCATTTTCTAATTATCGCATGCTTAAACCACTGCTCTTGAAATTTGGTCTGTTCGTATATTTCCTCGTCAGTTAATTCAGTTCCTTTAGGCACAATTACCAATTTGTCATCGTCGTCGTCTGTTCTATGAATTATTGCTATACAAATTCCTTTTGTTTTCTTAAGTGGCTTATTTACTCCCAAATAATACGCATCGAGTTCTTCCCCATCCGGAGATTTGGTATTCGGAATATAGCCATAATTGGCTTCATAGACGAATCTATGTTTTGGATGTTTACTTCCAAGAGGCCTGTCCATGACTACCTCGATCTCTTTGCCCAAAAAATCTTTTGCATCTGTTGGTAGAATGCGGTTATAGGCAGAGCTTGCCACTTCGTGGTAAAACTCGTACTTTGCCTTTTGATAATCCTTGTAACTTTTTCCATCAAAAGACAATTTTAAGTTTTCATATTCCTTTAATAGTTTTTGGTTGGATTTTAGAATTTCATAGATTTTGATATGCTTTTGTGGCGGTTCGGTTAAATAAAGTTCAACCGGATAGCTGTTTTCCTCAAATTTCCACTCAACGAATGTCTTGTGAGTATGCTTTGGTTTACCAAAAAGTTTTTTCAGCGTTGGTAAATATTTATCAAAGTTTTTTTGTTTTGCCAAAACATAAATATCAATATCATCTTGCCCGGCAATCCTAAGTGCAGTTGCTCCCATAAACAAGACACGAGCAGTGGGCAGTTTCTCCTCGATTTTTTTAACTATTAAATCTCCAGTTTCTTTTGCCTTTGGATCAAACGGTTTGACAGAAGCCCTTTTTGAAGCAGAAATCTTGGCTAAATATTTTTTTTCGTCCTTAGTAAGCATTATTTAAAATGATTTTCGAAATTAATTTTCCCCTTGGAAATTTTAAAAGGGAAACCTGTTAAAAGAAATGCTGTGGCAGATTTTTTGCCTATAACTTCAACTTTATCGTCAGAGATTATTAACCCGGTTCCTTCTGGCAAAGCTATAACACCACTTTTGTGTTTTTTAGAAAATTTAATAATTTTAGTCTTTTCTTCATTTGTTTTTTTGTAATGACAAGCAACAGATAAACCCCTTAATATGTTAAGCCCATCCGTATCAAGATAATTAATGTCGTTTTTGTCACCTGAAGTTTCGATATTCTTGCCAAAAATAATTGCTCCGGCGCTGCCGCCGTAAATTGGGCCATGATTTTGAAGAAATTTTTTGAGGATTGTATTAAAACCAGATTTTTTAATTGTTCTTAACAATTTATATGTGTTGCCACCGCCGATATAAATGCCGTTGTAAGATGTTAAGTATTCAAGGTTTACTTTAGTAAGATCGGTAATCATCTCGATTTCAAATTTATTACCTTCTGCAATTTTTGAAAAAGTTTCCAAAATCCATTTATAGCATTTAGGGTAAGAGTGTTTTTTGTTCCCCTCCATAGCGATGGGAATATAGATAATTTTTTTTGTTGGGAGCAATTTGAAGAATCTTTTATGAAATTTAAATTCTTCTTTGTCACCTCCACCTGATAGAAATAATTTATTCATATGGGTATATTTTTTATTCTCTTAGCAAGTGTTTTTCGGGTTGTCCATGTCTAATGAAATAAATATTCATATTCTAATTATATCGCATAACTGGTAAAACTGGGGTGTTGTAAAAGAACGGGAGTAATATTATTAGTTTTTTGTGTTAATATACAAATTATGAAATCAGTAGCTATTTGTGGTAGCAGAAGATTTAAACCACAGATAAGGAAATTTACCGATCAGTTAAAGAAAAAGGGTGTGATTGTTTTTGAGCCGTTTTTAAGGCCGGGAGAAGAGGACGGCTCTTGGAATAGCTTGGACGAATACGATAAACGCTTTGTTGCCCTAGGTTTGACTCACGACCATTTCCACAAAATTAAAATGGCAGATGTTGTTTATATTTACAATAAAGACGGTTACTCCGGAGTAAGTACTACCATGGAGATTGCTTATGCTGTAGCTTTTGCTAAGCCAATTTATGCTTATTCGGACAAGGATGATGAGTATTGCAGGAAGGTGTTTTTTAGGGGGATTGTTAAAACTCCACGGGAATTGGTTAGATATCTAAAATAATTAAGCAAGATCATCTTAAAATATCCCACCCGGGAATATTTTTTCTCTTTTGGAATTTTTTTGGAGTTTCATACTCAAATTCAATCTCAAATCTGCTTTTCTTTTCAGTCCACTTAAATTCAAACCAAATATTTTCAACTTCTCCAAGTTTGCATTTTGCTGAGAAACGGTAAACAATCCCTTTTACCGGTGTTTTATAAACCTTTGTTGTAACTCCCCGGCTGTCTTTTCTTATCCTTTTTGTGCCTGTGTATTTATCAATAATAAAGCCAGTTTTTTTAAAATTAAGCTTTTGGCAAAGCTCGTATGCTTCTTTGTTGGTTAAAACTATCCTGTGTTCCATTTTAATAATTATATGATTTTTTAAATTTATTTTTTAGTTAAATTACATGAAATGTATAATTTAGCTATGCTGAAAATTTATAGAGAGTCTGTGGCTGCCGGTTTTGTGCAGGTTACCAATTACAGAAGCGAAATATGGCTGGCAATTTTGGCAAAGGTGTTTCAGGTCTTTCTTCTTATTCTTTTCTGGAGTGTGGTCTCAAAAACATCTCAAATAAAATTTGAAATTGGTGAATTAATTTCCTATTTTTTTATAGCCAATGCAGTTCAGGTCTTGGTGGACGGGGAAGCGCTTCGTTTTGCAAGACTTTTAACTGAGGAGATTAAAAACGGTACTGTTAGCTCTTATTTACTGCGCCCGATTAACGCGCCAGTTTTTCTTTATACGAGGTTTCTTGGAAACCAGGGATTGATAATTATTATTTCGCTTGCTCTTACAGTTTTTGGCTTTTTTGTTTATTTTCAGGGAAATTTGATAAAAATACTTTTATTTATATTAACAGTATTTTTTGCTTTGCTATCTGCATTTGGTCTCAATCTAATAGTGGGATCTTTTTCTTTTTGGACAACCGAGTCAAAGGGAATTAAACATGTTGTATCCCATGTTATAAGGATTTTTGGTGGATCGTTGATTCCTATTACATTTTTTCCCGACAGGATTAAATTACTAATTCTGGCGACACCCTTTCCATCGTTTGCCTATATTCCGGGAATACTTATAAGGGGCGGTATTACAAGTGAGATAGTTTTTGGAATTTTTTCTGCATTTGTCTGGTCGTTTTTATTGCTGTTTTTTGGATTTTGGCTTTGGAAGAAAGGAGTGAAACAGTATGAATCTGTCGGAATTTAAAGAGGGTGTTTTTATTAGGTGGAAAATCGTTAAAGCCAACACAATGTATTCTTTGCAGGAGAGCGTTGCTTATACTGCTAATAATTGGGGATCGCTTGCTTCGACGTTTATTTTTATGGTTACTTTTTTGATTTTTGTTACCGCAATCTATGGAAATGTAAAAAGTATTGCCGGTTATTCGTATTCCGAGATGCTGGTTTTTGTTTTTATTGCTCAAGTTAATTATTACCTTACTTGGGGCTTTAGCCTCCCAAATGTTGTTAAGCTCGGACGGGGGGTAAAAACCGGAGAACTCGATATGTATTTAACAAAACCAATTCCACATCTTTGGTTTGTTACTTTTAGAAAGATTGACTTGGCTTTGCTTTTTTCAAATGCTTTTCCTTCTTTAATTCCACTGATTTATTTACTTATTAAAAACTACAATTTACAGATAGGGTTTGGAAACTTTATTTTGGGGGTTACAATGATCATTTTTGGACAGATATTTTTGCACTGTTTTCAGTTTATTCTTCTTCTTGGTGCATTTTGGAGCGGGGAGGCTAGAGGATTTGAGCTTTTGGCTTATCAGTTGGGTAATTATAACGAACCAATTCCGTTTGAGGGGTATCCAGCAAATTTTAGAAATTGGGGTTTTGTAATTTTACCTGTCATTTTTCATACTGCTTTAACAGCTTCTTACTTGTTGGGCAAAACCGCTAATTTAAGCTTGTTTTTATTGGTTTTGGGTGCGACAATTATTGCACTGCTGGTTAAAAATTTTGTTTGGAAATTAGCTTTAAGACAGTATTCATCAGCATCGTCATAAAAATATGGAAACAATTGAGGTTACCAATCTAACAAAGGTGTATAAGGTTGCAAAAAGAGATGGGGGGTTTATAAAGAATCTTTTTATTCCTAGTTATAGAGAAGTGCTTGCAGTAGATAAAATTAATTTTTCTATCAAAGCGGGAGAGAGCGTTGCATTTTTGGGGCCAAACGGAGCGGGTAAAACTACAACTTTAAAAATGCTTACGGGGTTAATTTATCCAACTGCCGGTGATATTTCGGTTTTAGGATTTACACCTACTGACAGAAAGAGAGAATTTTTGAGTGATATTGCACTTGTTATGGGAAACAAAAACAGCCTTTCGTGGGATTTAACGGCAAAACAGAATCTTTCGCTTTTTATTAGCATGTATAAAACAAGTGAGGGAACTTCCTGGAAAATTATTCGAGAAATGGCAGAAATGCTTGAAGTAAATAGTCTTTTTGATACTCAGATAAGAAAGATGTCTCTTGGGCAAAGGCTAAAATTTGAACTTATTGCTGCTATATTTCATAAACCCGCGATTCTTTTTCTTGACGAACCTACGATTGGATTGGATATTATTTCAAAGAGAAAAATTAGGCAGTTTTTAAGACATATTAATGAAACTGAAAAAACAACAATTATTCTGACCAGCCATGAAATGGCGGATATCGAGAGGGTTTGTGACAGAGTAATTGTAATCAATCAAGGAAAAATCGTTTTTGACGGTTCAATGACTTTACTAACCAACAAATATAAAGATAAAAAATATTTTGATGTGATCCTCAAAAAAAGAGTAGATAAGGATAAACTAGAAAGATTTGGCAAAATTGTTTATTCACACAATCTTTCTTATACTTTTGAGGTTTCAAGAGAAAAGCAGGGTGAGGCAATTTCCAAAATTATTTCGAAATTGCCGGTTGAGGATATTGATATTAAGCCTACTCCACTAGATGAAATTATTGAGGATTTATTTAGTAGATGATATTATCCAGATCTAATAATATAGACGGCTTTACCTGGGAGTCGCTTTCTGAAACCCGATTGAATCGGTTTTTTAGGGAAATTAATCCATGGGTCCATCCACAAATTTTTGTATCTGACTAAATAATGACCGGCCGGATACCTTTTGCATCTTTTAATAAAAACAATAGAAAAATCATTATAAATAAATTTCCTAATTGTTGAGGTCTTAATGTATTTATATTCTGTTTTCAAGCCTGATTTTTTTAATACTTGAGCTATCTCGCGACAATAAAACCCATTCGTCTTTGCAGATAAAGGATTTTTAAAGAGTTTTAGAGACTCATTGTAACTTATGTTTAAAACGAACGCGGTGCAGGCAACTGAACAGCCCATTTTATCCTCTTGTTTTACGGAAAATTTTGTCATATTAAAGAGATTGTATTATTTATATTTTTATAATCAACTTTCTCCTGTAGTGCTAAAAATTTTCAAGATTGCAAATCTTACTCCATTTGTTCTACACTAAATTAAAATGAAAACCAAAAAAGGATTCTCTGTCCTAATAATCCTTTTTGCAATTGCACTGGTTGCAGCAATCGCGGGCGTTGTTGCAGTGGCTTTGTATAAAGCCCCCGAGACTCCAAAAGTGACAGAAAACACTCCAGCACCCACTACAACTACAACCAACTCAGACCAAGATATTCCACCACTTTACCCAAAACTTGACTGGGGTACTACCCAAAAAGGTAATTATTTATTCACCGGTAAAAATGACGAAATCTTAGAAAGAGAAGGATTCAGAATTGAAGCAGCATCAAGCAACGACTTAACACAATTTTTTTTTGAATATTACAAAAATAAGCTAAGCAACGAAGGTTGGACAGAAACACTTTCTGCAGGAGGTCCAGAAGGAGAGATGTACAGTTATCAGAAAAGTGAGAAATTTATAAATGTTGGGGTAGATTTTAATCCCGATCAATCCGGCCCAGATCGGCCTATCATTAGTTATAAGTACTTCATTGAATACAATTAATAAACTATCACCGAATCTCTACCTTCAGTAGCAACACCATCTACAGTTTTACCTGTCAAAATCCCCAGCGTGTCTTCCCTCTCAAACCCCATCTTTCTTGGGTCAAACAGACAGGTTAAATCCCTCAAACCATCCCGATTTACATCAAAGTAAAACGATGAACACCAAACCAAGCTCTCTTCATTGCCTGTTTTTCCAAACTTAATAGTAGTCTTATCTATCTTTCTAGCATCAAAAATAGAGCTTGAAAGTACACTCACTGGAACAGGCAAAAAAAATTTTCTAAAAATTAAATTTCGTTTGCTAAAGGGCTTAACATCAATAGAGATTTCTTGGAAAAACTTTGTTTCAGATGACGGTTCAGGGCTATAGCCAAAAACATATTCATGTTCTTCACTTCCTTCTTCGGTGTTCTCAAAAATACCAAGGTTAATATTTGCATCTTTATCTGAGGCATGCACAGAAAAACTATACAGCTCGTCCTTAGGTGCAATGACCTCAACTTTATAATTATCTTGCTCAGGCGTGAGTATTAAAGCAGTATAAATTCCCTTGTCAGGGCTAGGTGCTGGGTTTTCCTCTGTGGCATCGGCATAAGCCTCCTCAAAGTAGTAAAAAGAGTTTGGTATTTCTTGCAAAACACTTGAAGTTGATGAATCAAAACCCGTTCTTCTTCCCTCTTTGTCAGTTACCAAAAGTTGAGTCGGCGCCAATGAAGTTACTTCAAAACTGCTGAAATCACTTGCAGTCTTTTCGTATTTACGCATAGCAACAGCAGTATTACCGTAAGCTGGATCGTCAAGCGTGTTTCTATTATAAGCAGGATCATTAATTGCAAGCGTGTTTCTTAAAGAACCCTTTGCCACTACCCAATGTTGTCTCCCCGGAACTCTCAAGACTAACGGTCTACCGCCATTAATTTCACCAACAGCAAGATCATAATTATAATCACCTGGTCCACTATATATAATCTTTTGGCTCCCAAAGGCTTTATTTGCATCTTGAGAGTACTTACCAACAGCCCCCCATTTAACACCCCCATATGCATAACCCAGACTTGAACATTTGATGCCAGAGCATACTTCATTTCTTTTAAAATAATTATTCACACTTTCCGGCGTTGTTGGATTACCATATGGATCTTTGTCCACTCCATAATACTTCAAAATCATTGCAGCAGAAGTTGTCGCACAGCCACACTGGGCAATAGTCTTTCCACAATCTAAACTCTGTTTATTCCCACTATCATACTCCTGATATCCCCACTGACTATCAGTCTGCTTAAAAAGGGGAACATCTAATAAAATTCCAGCCTCTTCTTTACAAGCCAAAGCAACAAGGTTTTTAAAATAATTTATATTATCCTCGTCATCCTCTATTAAATGTATGGGTGAGCCGGAAACAGAAAGGTAGCCTGAACCAATCGCTTTTTCGTGTAATACGAAGTTTTCGCTAAAACCCAAAGTTTGGCTGGGAAGCGCAAAAGTAATTATTCCACCCCCAAGTGTCTCGAACCCCTTTGCAACAGGTACAAATGAAACATTATTAAATATCCTAAACTCTCCGTGGGTTAAGGGTCCGACTTTTCCAAAAGGACCATTTGTAATAGGAGTTGAAATCGGATCACTACTTTCCCCGATAAAATTTGTGCTATCTATTTCAGAACTAAAATGATCCGATAAACCCAATTTCTCAAACAGCTTATTATTAGTAGGTGGCGAATCAGAATACGCATTGTCAGTAATATAAACAATTCCGCCGGCATTGATAAAGTTAGCAAGTTCCTGTGCCTCCTCAGAGGTAAGATCGTTTTCCATCTCCAACTGTCCACCTATAAAAACGTCGGCTTTTCTTACACCGCCATTAACAAGCGATCCCACTTGAATAGTATTTACAGGGGGCAATATTGTAACAGCACAAGGAACCACTCCACTCTCACCAAAATTAGATGGATTTGTCAAAGCATTTGTTAATGTGGTTACATCCGAAAAAGAATAAGAAACTCTTGGATATCCAAACCCTGTAACCCGGATTTGATTAGCTGCAAAGACTTCACTTTCGAACGAGCAAAAAAATAGAAGAAAAACAAACAAAGGAAGTAAGAAAAGCTTAATTTTATGCATTTAATATTCCTTTTGATATTATTCTAATCTAAAGGCAACAAAAAGCAAAGGTCAACTATTTGTACTGGTTGTACTGAGAACTGAACAGCCCATTTTATCCTCTTGTTTTACGGAAAATTTTGTCATATTAAAGAGATTGTAGAATTTATATTTTTATAATCAACTTTCTCCTGCTAATATATGGTTTATGAAAGTAGTCGTTGGATCAAAAAATCCAGATAAAATAAAGATTGTTAAAGATGCTTTGACTGAGCTTCATCTGAATGTCGATGTCATAGGGGTTGAAATTGACTCGGGGATTACAAACCAGCCCTTGGATAAAGAAACGACCCAAAAGGGAGCAATAAATCGTGCGAAAGATGCAAAGAGGAAGATTCCAAACGCTGATTTCTGGATTGGGTTAGAAGGTGGACTACATGATTACCATCCTTCGTCTGAAGACTGCGGAGTGGTAAGTGCTGAAGGGTATAATCTTGTAACTTATGCATGTTTAATTGACAAAGATAATAATGAATATATTGGAGAGGGAGAAGAAATCCATTTGCCCGTTGAGGTTTCCGAAAAGATTAAGAAAGGCGAATGGTTTGGGAAAGTCATTCGTGAATATGCCAAAGAGCATGAAATTGATCAAAATTTAATAACTAGAGTTTATCCTTTCACCCAAGCAATTCAGAATTCATATGCAGAATATTTGAGAAAATATGGAAATTTGGGATATAGAAAAAAGGCGTCGGCAGTCGTTGTTGATAATGATAAAAATTTTTTAATTGTACAGCTTGTTGGATATGGTAATGATGACTGGAATTTTTGTGGTGGAGGCATTGAAAAAGGTGAATCTGAAAAATATGCAATATTAAGAGAGTTAAAAGAAGAGCTTGGTGGCGATAAATTCGAGATATTAAAGAAAACTAAGCTAGTCAATAAATATGAATGGCCTGTTTCTGTTATTGCCAAAAGACTTAAAGAGGAAGGAAAAACGTGGAGAGGCCAGGAATCCAGTATCTTTTTTGTAAGGTTTGTTGGAAACAAAAAAGAGATAATACCTAACTCTGCTGAAGTTAAACAAATTAAATGGATAAAAGCAGAAGAGTTTAAAAATCATTTTCATTTCCCAGGCCAGTTGGAGCTTGCCGAAAGGATAATTGATGAATTTAATATTTCCTAAGAAATTTTAAATAATTATATTTTCGGCGAGGCTATAGATTGATGGATTTGATGGTGTTTTTTCGAGCAGTTCTTTTGGTATATTTTGTTTTGATATGATATTTCTTGCTTCGTTTTTGGTCACTTTCTTTGAATGAACAATGTCAGAATATTTAATGATACCTTCCATTAGAGAGTTTTTGGCAAGCTGGTTTTCGTGCTGATAGATATATTGGCGTAAGAAAAGCCCGGAGTTTTTTGTTTTCAGCGGATCTGGAAGCTTGATTAGCTCTATTAAGACCGAGTTGGTTCTAGGCGTTGGATAGAAGCTTTCTTTCGGCACTTTGAGAAGTATTTTTGTTTGGAAAAAAGATCCAAAAATACTATGTTTATCAATTTTTTTCAGAAATTTGATTGGGACGAGAAGGATTACTTTATCGTAATTTAGGAAGGTCAGGTTGTGGAGGAAGGGCTCCGTCAGAGAATATGGAATATTTGAGACGACTTTGTTGTACTCCTTTTTCTTTTTCCATTTGCCTCTAAGCTGGATATATTTCCAGGCATTTTCGTAGCGGACTTCGGTGTTTTTAGGAAGGCTTTTAAGAAGCGGTTTGAAGCGTGTGTCTATTTCAAAGGCGATGACGCGTCCTGCCTTTTCGGCCAGCTTTTTGGTTAAGTTGCCCGGGCCGGCACCGATTTCAAGGACAGTATCGTTTTTATTCAGATCGGCGAATTCGATTGCTTTTTTAATTATCTTGGTGTCGGTTAGGAAAAACTGATCTTTTCCCAAATCAGGCGCAATTTTGTATTTATTTAGTGTTTGTTTGATGTTCATGATGAGTATATTATACCTGACACAAGGTGCTTGATATTATTAACGTTTGATTTTTTTTGTAAATTTTGTTTATAGTTAATACTAATTGACAAAGTTTGATCTTATGGGCCATTTTTTTAGGTTAAGCTTTCGTTTATATATTTTATTTTTATTTGTGTTTTTGTCTTTATTTTTTTCTTCAAAAGTTACCTTGGCTTCTACAATACGAATAGGCGGGTTTGATAGTCCCAGAAATGATTTTCCTTTTAACGATGAGGATAGTATTGTATCTAATTTGGAAGATCCTTCTAAATTCGGTATCGGGGGCGTTGTGTCCTGTGGTGTTGAATTTAAACCTTTTGTTCAGGAGATAGCTCCGGGGTCTTTGGTGAGTAATGGAGTGCGTACGTTGGATGTTTTTATAGCTGGATCGGTGGGGTATGAATACCCTGAGTATAGGGCGCTTTCTACTGCCGAGGCGGTTGAGCTTGCCCTTTTTGTAGAAAAAGGAGGCATTGTTTATATTAGTGATACAAATTATGTAGATGAATCTCCTTCTGTAAATACTTTTTTTGAAGCTTTGGGAGTTGTTGACAGATTTTCGCCTGACGTTGATTATTTAAGTTTTTTAGGAGAAAGTTATCAGCCCATTGAAACAAGAGTTACAAAAGGCCCTTTTGGCTTGGTGGGAAATTTAACGCATGGCGATTTTCGAGTATTTAGTGTTTCTTCGTTTACACCTGTAGCAAAAGGGTTTGAGACTATTGGCGGGATTATTACAATGGCACTCGGTGAGAGTGAAGCTGATTTTGGGGAAAATTATGTTCTTCACGAGATGGCATATGGCGATGGGTACATTTCCGTATCCGGAATGCCGCTTTATATTCCTTTTTTAGGCTCCGGTGCGGATGAAGATAATGTTAAATATTTTTTGAATTTGGTTTCTTTGGCTTGCAAGGCGCCATCTTCTGTGTTCGTGCCTTTTTTGGATCTGCCGTGGGATTATCAAGGGAAAGGGATGACTTTTTCTCAGGCGGCGCTTTCTATAAATTCATACTTTGACCATGAGTATCCGTTATTGAGCATAGGTATGAGTGAACCTATCAGCGCTCAGGGTTCGGCCACAATTTATAAAGGTTTGTTTCG